>Ga0181520_10001768_pt1 | contig 42688 bp, 34 predicted proteins | sample PEATcosm2014_Bin_29_FD_132451 | JGI IMG/M metagenome (GOLD analysis project Ga0181520, IMG submission 132451) | Peatland microbial communities from MTU Mesocosm Facility, Houghton, MI, USA - PEATcosm2014_Bin02_30_metaG | ecosystem: Environmental > Terrestrial > Soil > Wetlands > Peat | place... | reverse complement strand
CCGCAAGGTCGGCGACAAGCTCGCCGAGTGGGTGCGCAAGATCGGCGTCGACGATCCCGGCGTGCAGCCCAACCACGGCTGGCGCCATCGCTTCAACGTTGTCGCGCGGCGGGTGCGGATGGTTCCCGAGATCAGGGACGCGATCAAGGGCCACAAGCCGCGCACCGAGGGCGAGGAATACGGCGGCGACGTCGAGTGGGACATGATGTGGCCGGAGATCAAGCGGCAGCCGCGTTATGACGCGAAGCCGCCGACGGAGCCGATCGTCCACACGCCGGCGCGCGCCAAGGCCACCAGGGACCGTGCGGCGACGCGCAAGCGGGGCAAGGCGAAGGCCGGCGGCGCCGAGGCGTCGGGCGACGTTTCTCAAGAATGAGAGATCGCCGCGCTATAAGCTTCGATCGATCGTCGCGAGGAGCGACGAGATTTCATGATTTCTCGGATGATCTTCCAAAGCGGTTTGAAGCAAACGGAGCACAGTGATATCCGTCCCGCCGCCGCCCTTGCTTAGCGTGCGGATGGCGGCAAACCAATTGGCTCGACCAGTGCTGGAACCGATCAAACGAGATGTGTCTCCACCTGCTCGCGCCCAGATTTCTTGATCTGAAGGACCGCTTGGATAGAGGCTAGCAAGAAGGCTCGCCAAATTTGCGATAGTCTCCGGGGCCAGGTTGCTCAGGTCTGACTTAATCAGCGATTTCGTCCCGCCGCGATCTAAAGCGATCGGAAAATTGTTCTGGATTTCGCATTTGAAAATGGGATGTTGTCTCGGGTTCGCACTTGGGACTTTCTTCGAAACATACTCGAAGAGGTCGAACACTCTAATTATCCCCTCCGACTTGCTTGCTCCGCCTTTCAGCCCGTCGAGAAAACACTGGGTAAATATGCTGTTGCGCGCCCCAGGACCGATTCCCGATGTCTCATCGGAACGACTGGACGCCAGGATGGCGCGTCCCGAACCGTTCGATAGCGCTGACAAGGATTTATCGAAGTATCCAAACGAATCGCTGACGCCACCAGCGCTCGATTTTATGGCGCTAGCCCCCGCAGAATGACAAGCATCGAGTACGATCAGAACTCGCTCTGACTTGATGCTTTTGATGTATGAGGAGAGTTCCTCTTCCTTCAGGCATGAATTATCTAAATCACCGGGAGTGCAATCGATTGGGCACAAGCCGCTTTGTTGCAACGACGTCAAGCGGGCGCCGTGACCTGAAAAGAAGAAAATTGCTGTTTCGTCTCTGTCGCAGTCGGCGGTGAATTGCTTGATGGCGCTCCGCAAGCCGGAAAGAGTTGCTTCCTCCTCGGGGACCACTTGAACAGCGGCGCTCCGATACCCGCAAAATTCCGAAGAGCACAGCAACTGCGCAATGTCCGCAGCGTCATTGCATGCGGCTAGGGGAAGCGGCGCAACAAACTTGTAATTGGATATCCCAACGACAAGCGCCCGCCCTCGCGTAAAGTCATCAGGCATCGTCCGACTTGTCCATTCGAGTCCTCTGCGAAGACCACCTGCGCCTGTCAATACTTGAATTCGAAATCGTCCGCCAAATACGCCAAAACGTCATTGTTCGGATAATCCACGAGCATTTGTCTTAGTAACTTATTTGAACGCACTTTGCTGCCAAAACGAACCTTCTGCAACGCGTCATGCCAGCGGCCGCTGCCAGTTTCGTTGTGAAGCAAGTCCGCGTCAGCGCCTCCGGCTCTTTCCCAAACGCCTTGTTCATCCGGTCCCCGCGGATACAATTCAGCAGCGGTGTCTTCCAAGAGCTTCCATTTTTCACCGCTACTCAGAGGCTTAATGTCGAGTCTGATCCGGGTCAAAATCCCGACCATATCGGCGCACGCTCGAAGAGTCGGTTTCAGATCGTCGCGGCCGCCGATGACGGCGCGGACGATGTCATCGACAGGGCCCTGCCAACGAGTTTGCGAGAGCATTATTCCGATCGCTTCAGCCTCGGGCGCTGGGATGGAACGCCTTTTCCGCAATACAGTCCGAACGAATCGGGCGAACCTAGTCTCTCCGAAATGCTGGAACAGACCGATCACGCGCAGCGCGCGAGAGAGGCTCGTCGTGATTAACGATTCGAGTGTCGATTCGAGTCCGTCGTCCAATACGACGTCCTGGAGGATTGTCTCGATTTCGTCGACAGGGTCTCCGCGCGCGACGGAGGCAAGCCACGTGCGAGCAGTCGCCCGAAGAAGCTTGGCCTGGGCTGACGACGCGAGTTTCGGCCAAACCTCTGAACGCCGCGAGTAGGTGAATATGTCGGCCAGCGGGGAGTCCGCCAATGCTCCGACAAGGGACATCGCTTCCGGTGAGCCAGCCAGCAGCGCGTCCAAAACACGATGAAACGACTTCACCGGATCGATCGTCACATCCCAGGCGGCCGGGTCGCTAGCGAGAATCGCCAACCAAATCTTCCGCGAAATTGGAACGCTCAAGTCGAGATCGACGACGATCTCGCGGTGTTGCGCCGCGCATTTGCCCGCGATTTGGGTGAGGCGTTGATCATCGAGAGAAATCGCTATCCGCAATATCTCATTAGGTTGCGCCTTTCGTAGCGCTGCCGACAGACCGTCCAGGTATCCCAGATCGTGATCCACCGCGACTTGAGCGCATACCGCGTCGTTCGGCGAAAGCGCTGAAGCTGCCGTCCAGCCATGGAGGCGAAGCCAATTGCATTGTACGCAGAGCGCCATGATCCCGGTTGCGAGGTCGCGAATCGGTTGCTCCGGTCCGCATCTGATCAGGCGCTCCTCGATTGCGGTGTTTGCCGGCAACTTGTCGATCATGCGAGAAAGAATCGATAAGTCGCTTCTCGCCCATCTCCATAAACCGCGAACGACGGCATCGCCGACATCGAAGGCCGTAATGACACCCGCGGCGACTGATTTGCGCCACTCGTCAATTGCATCGCCTCCGCCGAGCGCCGTATCGACGATCACCAAGAGGTCACTGTCTTGGTCGGCGAGATAGCTGTTGTGCGCCACGCTTTCTTGAACGGCATTCCAGAATCGCGCCGACGATGCGAATGACGTTAGGCTCAGGTTGCGAAGCGCCAGTATCTCCTCAGCCGTTGCCTTGGGCAGCGCAAGCTTCAGCCTGTCTAAAATCGAGGATTTCTCATCGGCCCCGTGATCCGGATTTGGCGAGAGCTTATCCACCAGCCGGAGGCAAGCCGCCAGCTCGCTTACTTGCGAGGAAGAGTGTAACCGATACGCACTCTCAAGAAGCCGCAATTCGGAGAACTTGGTGACTTCGGCGCCGATTCGATGAGCGAACTCCTCAATCGGCCGACCGGACGGGTCTCCAATCAGTAGAGCGGCAGAAAGCGATCCTATCCGCTCATTTGAATGAGGGTCGATTGTTCGTTCGATTCGCCAACGCGATGCGAGTGCTTTCGGCGTACATACAATTGCAGGTTTTGGTTCTTCGACCAGGTCTGTCGGACCGAAGCTCAACCGGAAGGACAGTCCTCGCCGCAGTTCGTGAGAGAGATTGGCCCACAGCGCGCGGATAACGTCATCAAAGCCTTCGTGTCCGAGGCAAACAACCGGTCCGTCGCCCTTGCCCATGAGGAGATTGGCGATGCTTGCGAGGTCTTTAGGCGCCGCCCGGGCTGGATCGCACGCGGGCGTTATGTCCCGAGCGCCGATCGCCTCGCGTTTGCGAGGAGCCGTCCACAGAGCTTCAATAAAGGTTTGCAGCCCTGGCGCCTTAACGAACTCATCGAGTGGCAAAAACAGAGCATGTGAAAAGACCATGCCGGCTCTTGGCGCCGTCTGGTCGAGCATTGTGCGGGCGAGAATGAAGTGGTCCGCGAACGGAAAGCCCGTCAGGAATGGGGACCATTCCACACCGGTTGGCGCGGTGTCTGGCAGGTCCATTCTGGCCGTCAGTTGCCCAGCGATCGGCCCGTCGCTGCTTGATGACAGAAGGCTGTGTCCGCCCCTATCCTCGCCGTATATTGCCTGGTCAACCCGCATGACTGCTGGCCGACTCTTCACTCATGAGGAACCTGATGGGCAGGGTCAGGTCTGGAGAACGCGCCCCGTCAGGCGCAACGACGAATCCGAATTTTTCCGGCCCGCGTTGGGCATACTCTGTGTCGCTCCCCTTTGGATCCAGGCGCCTTCCCAAAGCCGAAAGACCAAAAACGATCACGCTCTTCCAATTGCTTTCGACAAAATTGCAGAACATCGGCATTCTCTTTCGAAGCTCCGCAAGCGGAAGGTCTGCCTCGCCAAGCTCGTCCCAGCACGACAATAATATAACCAGTCTAGGCTTAAGCAGAGGCTCGTCGAAATTCGCTTGCCTGACATAGACGAGCATTTGCAGTAATTCAATGAGGCGAGCTTGGTCGGATATCCTGAGATTAGTGGAAACGCTTGCCTCATCAAGTTCGGGTAGGCTTGGATTTTCCGTAGAACTGGGCCTCGAAAAGATGTCGTCGGCCAGCGAAAGCTTTTGCAGTCGGAGCATAAGCATCCAGGCGTTCGCTTCTTCCGCACGCGATTTCCAAGATGCAGGTATGTGGCGCGTTTCGATTATTTTCTTGATTTGCTCGCCACCATAGTCGGGCCAGACGAGATCGGTCTTTCGCTTTTCCCTGTCAATGATTGGCCATGAACTATTCGTGTAGATTGATATTGGCGTGTGGTCGGCGGCCCTCCCGTTGGCAAGACATTCGAGCGCGTTCTCAAACGGTTCCAGGTTACTCGCCGCTCCGTCCATTCGAAGCTGGCATTCTTCGTTCATCAACCGATTGAGCAGTTGCGCCCCATAATGAGTCTTGCCGACTCCGGATTCACCGATGAGCAGGATTGTCTGGATGGCCGCCATTTCTCATCTCCTACCAAACAGGAATAGGGGATCAATGCCACTACGGTGCGGCTCCGGCAGCGGCGCGCATTTTGAAGTTGCGGTCAGCACCCATTGGAACAGCGCTATGAGGTCGTCACACGACCCGCCTGATTTCGTGGTGATCAGGAACTCAGGAGCGTCGCGTATTTTGGTCTTCACAAAGTTCCGAACCGAACGCTCGATTTCCTCCCCAATTGAAATATCGGCCTTCGTCCAGACAAGCGCGACTGGTCGATTACCCCGTTCAGCCGACAGCCGTTGAGTGAGGCTTTGGATGCTGCTTCTCGCTAGCCCCATCTCCGACCCTGATAGCGCGTCACGATCCGCAATCAGCAAGAAGACGTCGGCGATTTCCGCCACCCATGCGGCGCCAGAACCCTGCTCCGAATCTTTGTTGATCGCCCACTTCTGGAACCACTCCCCAGGAGCGTCTGTGAAGAGGTAGTCATTGCCGCGGTTGTTTGGAGAGCGCAGCGCCATATGCAGGAGCCCCGGCACTCTGCCGCTGCGGCTCGTTGTATGCGGCGGGAAACTAGGCGGAATCGCGCCTGGGCTCCATCTGAGATTTCCTGCAACCGCTTCCCATCCGGCAAGAGAAAATGAACCTGCAAACGCGCGCGGCGAGGACGGGATGCGCCCTCGCGTCGACAGCAGGTACCAAGACCCAAGAAGCGTCGTCTTGCCGGCGTTATGATTGCCAACAATTCCGACAACAGTGGGCTTGGCCCTTCCAGAGACAAAGCCTACGTCGATCGTTCCGAGCGCACTGCCTGACCAGGCAACAGCGACGTCCTCGGAGGCCAATTGCTCCTTAGCGCTCTCTTCCGCGCCGGGTCGCCAAGAAGAACACTTGGAGAGATCAAAATGCCCGAGGAAGCAGCCGACATCCGGCGCGTCGCAATTATGGAGCGCGCATTTGGTCATGCGGCATCCTCTTCACCCGCAGGAGCGTCCTGTTCTACGGTCAATAGGCCAGTTGCTCTCAGAACCTGCAATTCTCGAAATACCCAGATCGCCCACTCCGACAGCGTAAGCTCCTTCTGAGGAGCGACGCCGACCAATGCTTGGAATCTAGCCGCGTCTGGCATGCGGTTGTGAGCGATCAATCCCACAACCAGTCCTCTTCTGTTTGGGTCGGGAATGACGGCAGCCAAAGCCTTGCGCATGGCATCCAATTCGACAGCCTTGCTCGTTTCCTCAATCAGGCCGCTGATAGTCGCCGGGGGCATTTCCCGCCAATGTTGAATGCTCGAAATTGTTTCATGCAAGAACGCTCCCACGCTCGCTGGCGAAAGTATTGGGAGGAAGTGGTGCAAGTCCCAAGCCATCAAGGTTGCGGCTGTTGCTGGCGACAACTCTCTGTAGCTAACTCGACTGGTAATTGAGAACAGCGACTCTTTCCACCAAATCAACATCGCACGACGTTGCAATCCTGATGTCGCTTCTCGAAATTTATCTAGAGCGTCGTTTACGTACTCAGAAACCGCTGTCGACAGAGCTTTGAGAGGAGTAACAATATCTATGTTCTTGACGGACGCACCTTCGCCGAGAGCATTGAAATAGTTTTGCAGCATGGAGGACAGGCGGTTGGCGAATTCGCCCTGCCATTGTTGGTGGCCATTGGACTGGTATGGATTACCGCCTTGAACAGGCCCGACGGCAGAACGAACTTCTTGGAGCAACTTATCACTATCAATTTTCCCAAGAGACACGACCGCGCCGGTTGGTGACTTCACCGCCCATTTCAAGGGGGCAAGTTCAATGGCCGACGGAACCGACCATTCCTGTTCAGCTTGGATGTCGATTTGTCGCTCAAGATCCGCCACCAAGTCCGCCCAGATCGCACGCTCACCGGAGGCAATTGAAGAGGATTGAAGGTTCCGTGCTGCGGAGACAAGGGCGATTGCTATTCCATCGATATCAATTGCGGCTTTGGTCAGCGCTTCAAGTGCAATTCCTCTGAATACGGCGACAGGAGTAGTGGAAAAGACGTTTGTGTACGTATCCCACTTCGCTTCAAGAATGTTGCCGATGTCGACCATTCCCGGATCGTCGCTTGGGGCTTCATTGTCGACCGCGAGCAGTGATAGCGCTATTGCCATTTGTGGAGCGGCGACCAGTTTTTCTTTCAAGTCGCCCGCTGCTTCCTTCAACTTGGCGAGTTTGGCATCGTCGCCGCCGACGTCAATTAGATTGCCCTTGACGAAGCGCTTGAGAATACTGTCGTTCACTTCGACCCCCTGGCGAACAAACCAACTCGAATCGTGATGTCGAAAAATGCTCGCACCAGAAGTCGCAACTTTCAAGTTTTTCCGCTAATTTTCGCCCGTCGTTCGTCCATCTTAGGGTTATTCTAAACGACACCCATAGACACCGCTTCCGTTTGCTTGGGGCGCGGCAGTTAACCATTCCGCCACTTGTCGCGGATCTTTCGCTTGACTCTGTACATGTTTTGTTCTTTCCTTGCCCCATGAGCACATCGCGCTTCATTCTCGGACTCGAACCGCAGGCCGTCGTTATCGACGCGATGCGGCGTGTCCGTTCGTCCTCCCGGACCCGCCGCGGCTGATCTCTCAGCCGGAGGACTGGTTGTTTCGAGTCCTCCGTCATGTGTTCCGCTCTCTTCCTCTCTCTGACCTGCTCGCCCTCGGCGCCGTTGCGCCGCATGGAAAGCATTGGCGTCATTGTCGCTGAGCTTCGGCTCGGCGCCGCCGCGCGCGAGCGCGTTCGCCTCGTCTGAGGCCGACGCCGAGCCAAAATTCCCCTCGTTCTCTCACTGCAAACACCCGCCGCCGCGGGCCTCTCCCGCGGACGGACGCCGTGGGCCCGAAGGCTCACACGTAGCATGCCCGGTCAGGCATGACGCGATAGCCGTCGTCGCGCTGGACGCATTGGAGTACCCCCATGTCGAGTTCCCGAACGACCGACCGACGGCGAAAGGCGCCACCCGGCGCTCGCGCTGCGCGCCTCAGGTCGACATCGACCGCATCCGCCGCCTTCGCGGCGCTGGCGGCCGCCAATCCCGACGACGACGGCGCCGACGTGGCGGCCTTCGCCAAGGCCGATCACTCGTCGATCGAGGCCGTGTTGTTGGGCCTGCTGCTCGATGCGGCGATCCCGCTGCGGCTGCGGCGCCGCCTTGAGCGCGGCGATCCGATCTGCATTGCGCTGACGGCGCCTGGGCCGACCTGGTGCGCTCCGATCTGCGCCGCCGTGAATTCCCGCTTTCCAAAGGTCACGCGCACCGCGCGCGACGGCTCATCTCGCGCCGATCGCGCGCAGGGCACGGAGAACGCAACCGTCGCTGCGGCGTTGCGCGCCGGCCACCCGGTGATCGGCGTCTCGCATGCGCCGACGCGCTTCCTGCCCTCAGCGCTGCTGTCGGCCGCCGACGCGAATCTCACTGTCAGGGCGCCAACCGGGCGCCAGATGCGTAAGTTGCTGAGGGCCAGCGTTGGCGGCCGCACGCCGCGCGCGATCGCCGACGATTGCGCCGCCGGGCTGGATTTCGAGGAGATTCTTGCGGCGTTCCGCAGCGGCGCTTCGGCGCGCGCGGTCGTCGACAATCTCGATCGCGCTCGCGCTTCCAAGACGCGCCTCAGCCCCGACGACGACACGCCGCCGCTCGATAAACTGGCCGGCTACGGCGAGGCGAAGGCCTGGGGACTGGCGCTCGCCGACGGGATCGCCGCATGGCGGCGCCGCGAGATCGCGTGGAGCGCTCTGTCAGCCGCTGTGCTCTGCGGCCCGCCCGGCACGGGGAAAACGCTGTTCGCGCGTTCGCTGGCGAAGACGCTTGGCGTGCCGATCGTGGCGACGTCGGTTGGCGGCTGGTTCGCCACGACGTCCGGCCATCTCGATTCGATGACCAGGGCCGCCCAGGCCGCCTGGGATTCGGCGCGCGCGCTGGCGCCGGCGATTCTGTTCATCGACGAGCTGGACAGCATCCCGGATCGACGGACGCTGTCAGACCGGAACAGGGATTGGTGGACCCCGCTCGTCAATTTCATCCTGACCCTGTTCGACGGCGCCCAAACCTCGCGCGAGGGGATCATCCTGCTCGGGGCGACGAATAATCCCGATCGGCTCGACCCGGCGTTGGTGCGGCCCGGCCGCTTCGACCGCCTGATCGCCGTGCCGCCGCCAGGCGTCGATGGACTGACGGGAATTCTGCGCTATCACCTCGGCGACGATCTTGCCGGCGCCGATCTGGCAGCAGTCGCCCGTTTGCGCCCAGACGCTACCGGCGCTGACGCCGCTGGCTGGGTGCGCGACGCCCACCAGACCGCGCGCTTGGCCGGTCGTCCGCTGGCGTTCGACGATCTCCTCGCCCAGGTGCTGCCGCCGGAGACCCGGCCGGCTGCGCTGGTCGCCCGCATCGCGCGCCATGAGGCGGCGCACGCCGTGGTCGGGCATTGGCTCGGCGCGCAGACAGTCGATTCGGTGTCGCTGTCGACACCCGGCGCTGACGGCGCCGCCCGTTTCGCCGCCGACCCGGCGACGCCCCTGACGCGCGCCGCGCTGGAGGCAATGGTCGTCACCGCCCTGGCGGGGCGGGCGAACGACGAGTCCGACGGGGCGGCCGACGCCGGCTCGGTGTCCGACCTCGCGAAGTCGACGACGCTGCTCGCCGGACTGCATCGCAGTTTCGGGTTGGGCGACACGCTGATTGTGGTCGGCGGCCCGGAGGACATGAGCGACACGCTGCGCTTCGATCCGGCGCTGCGCGCCACCGTCGAGGCAGACCTTCAGCGGCTCTACGCCGAGGCGCAGCGGCTGGTCGCCGAGCACGGCCCGGCGATCGATCTGGTCGCGGCGGCGCTGGCGCGCCGGCGTTTTCTCAGCGGCGACGAGGTGCGGGCGTTGATCCGACTGGCTCGCCGGGCGCCGCGCCGGCCGGCGGGGAGGGCGTCATGAATCGCGTGATTGATTCACTCGACGACCTGCTCGTTGTCTTGCTGCGGCTGCGCGAGCGCTGCGGTCCCGACCTCTACCGCCGCGCGCTTGCCGCGGCGCGGGTCGCCGTCGGGCGAGTCGTCGTTGCCGAAGCGGAGCGGCTAGCCGGGATCGGTCGGCCGCGACGCGAAGCGACGGTGGTGCGTTTCCCGCTCGACTCCGCGTCGCGCGGCATGCGGGAGACGCGACCGGAAAACGAGGATCGATCCGACGATTCTTGAATTCGAATCGACAGCAATCGCAACGGCTTGGCGGCCTCGTCGTCGCCGACGCCAGGACTTGAAGGATGGCGAAAATGGCGCCTAACAGCAGGGATCGACACCAAGGCGGCGCGTTGCCGCCGCGGGTCGCCGCGAGGCCCAATCCAGATTCATGGGGCCTCGATGAGTTGATGACTCTCGCCGAAGCCGCGGCGCTTCACTGGCCCACCGGGCCTTTGACGGCGCGGTCGCTGAGGACCGCAGTCGACGACGGCATGTTGCCCGTCGTCATGGTCGCCCGAAAGCTCCTGACGAGCAGACGGGCCATTCAGGAGATGGGCAGATGCAGCACACGTATGAAGCCAGAGACGGGCCGTAAGCCCGACTCGCCATCGACCGGAGCGAAAGCCTCCCGCCAGGCGGCGGAAGACGCCTTCGACCGGTTGATGCGCGAGACCCGCCTGGGCTGACCGCAAAGCGGCGGCCCGGCTTCTTCATCAAACGCAACGATGTCCCACCGACGGCGACGAGTCGTCGGACGGGAGCCTGCGACCTTTCACTGGACCGCGAATCCGCGCGTCCTATCGGAGAACAAAGCCATGGCCAAAAGATACGACGGCAACCTCATTCCGCATCGGGTCATCATGATGATGCACCCCGAAGACGTCGCCAATTGCTACGATCTGCGTCTTTGCGCGGCCGACATTCCGGTCGCCGCGCCCGGCGAGCCGGCGGCGCCGAATGGCATTTACCTCCGTCAGCCGGACCGGACGCGCAAGCACGCGATCTGGTACTTCAACGAGGTCATCGGCGAGACGCGCAAGCAGATCTCGACCCGTTGCCACGCCGACAACCTCGACGGCGCAATCGCCTGGGTGCTGACGCGTTTGGCGCGGCGCGCCGACTCGGCGCGATCCCGGCTCGCCCCGGAGTCCATGTCCGCCTGCGCGATCTTCGTCGATTACGCGAAGATGGTGAAAGAGCAGGTCCGCCGGGGTGAGATTCTGGAGGTTACGGCGATCAACTACTTCAATGCGCTGCGCCTGCTCGGCCAATGCCACAAGAACGCCAGCGTCGCCACGATCATGACGGGCGGCGGCCACGCGATGTTCAAGTGGTGCGAGCGGAACGGCTACTCGCACAACACGGCCGTTCACGCCAACAACCTCTGCAAGCGGGCGATCAACGCGGTGATGGCGGCCAGGAACTCCGCATACAGGATCGACTTCGTGGTCGGACATTGCACGCCCAGGGTCAAGCGTCCCTATACGCCGGACGAGATCGCGCGCATCGACGACCGCATCTGGAACGGCACGGTCTACGGGCCCGACCTGAAACCTGCGATGGAGCGGGACGCCGCGACCGGCCTCATGGTTCCGAAACGATGTTCGGAGAGGGCGTTTCTCATGTCGTACCCCTTCCGCGTCGCCGTGCCGTTCATGCTCGACAGCGGCTCGCGCAAGGATGTGGCCAGGCAGACGACGGTCACCGATCCGAACGGGGCGTTCCTCGACCTCGACTCGGGCATCTTGCATCGTCGCGGCCTGATGACGGAAGACGTCGCCAACAAACGCAGGGCCTCTTGCGTCATGTCCTCGGCCTTCATGGACTTCATTCGGCCGATCGCCGAGGCTGGACTGGCGCGCGGCGCCACGCACCTGGTCACCTACGCGGACGGCTCGCCTGTGCCCAGGTTGTCGCTGGCCATGTGGTACAACATCCAGCGCGACGCGCAGGTGCCGCTGCGGGTCATCCACTGCCTGAAAGATACGGCGATCCAGATCGCGCGCATCGAGGGAGTGCCGCTGTACAGCGCCGCCGAGCGGTTCGCGACGACGCCGAAGACCTTGGTGGCCCATTATGGCGCGGACTGGGACGTTGGCGTCCAACTCGACCCGGCCGAGGCGCAGGGCACGCGTTCGAAGTGGCTGCGCATGCATGAGGCCGTCAAGGCCCGCGCCGCCGCCGCCGAGGTCGGGCGCATCGCGCGCGCCGAGCGGGCCAAGCTGGGCAAAGGCAACGCCAAGACCAGGGCCCTGCCGGCAGCAAAGCCGTCGATGCTCCTGCTGCCGCCGCCCGCCAAAGGCGTGGGCGCCGAGGCGCCGGCGGAGCAGCCGGTGATGAGTGCGGAGGCCCAGCCGCAGGAGGGCCGCCTCGCTCTCCCCGGCGACGCCCACGACGCGGCCCGTTTGAAGGACCGCAAGCCGACGGGCCCGCGTCGCTGAAACGACGGGCATATGGCAAGGAAAAGGCCGTTCGGGGTGACCCGGACGGCCTTTTCAGTCTGGGAACAGCCGCATGCGTCCCCGGTTCCGCGCGAACTCCTGCTGAATGAGTTCGACGGTGACGAACTGGTCGGGGTCGAGCCAACCAGGCGCCGCGAACGCCTCAAGAAACGACCCCGCCAGCCGGGCTAAGCAGTCGAAATACCGCTCCTTCAGGTCGGCGACGGCGAATTCCGCTGTCTTCGTTTGGTCGCCGGACGAAGGCGCCGGGGAGACGCTCGAATGCTCGTCGTAAAAGAGACGCCGGCCGGCGAGCCCTCGCCAATCCATTCGCACGACGGCTCGGGCGACGCCGACGTCGCGCTCGGCGACAAGGCGGGCGTGCGCCAACACCCCGTGCAGCATCTCAAGACAGTCGCTAAGACGCATGGCGCTGGCCGGGAACCGTCCGTGCCTCGCGATGTAGTCGACCACATACGCCTTGGCTTGGCAGGCCAGTCCGACGTCGTAGATCCGCCAATAGCCGACATCCGCCGTGAAGTACGCGGCGCGTTCGGGTCGGAGCCCTTCGATTCCGGAAAGACGCTCGCCGGCGACCGTCCATTCGCGGGCCTGCTGGCCGCCTTGGACATGGGGATAGAAGACCGAGCCGTCGCGCCAGGCGAGTTCGAGGTGGGCGCTGCTCACGCCCCTGTTCGCTGCGGCCGCATCGTCGAAACCGATGAGATCGCCGTCGTCGCCGACGAGCGCGTAGCCGACGGTCGCGAACGCTTTCCCCATCGACTTCGCGAGAGCCGTGTCCTTCGCCGAATCCGGCCCCGTGACCGTCAGAGACGCCATCTGCCGCGCGAAGTCGTCGGCGACGGAATCGCAGGCGGCGGCGAGCAGCGTCCGCACCCGCGGCGTCGTCTTCGATGGCTTGTCGATCGCTCGGCGCATGACCCCGGCGAGCAGGTCAGCGCGATGGCGCAGACAGCGATCGAACAGCGCGTTCCAGTCGTCAGGCCGCGCGATTGGCGCGCTCTCTGGCAGCGGACCGCGAATGTAAATCGTGCCCAGGCGGACCCCGGCGATCTTTCCCTTTCCGACGTCTGGACCGTTCCGCTTGGGGATGACGGGGCGCGCCCCGTGCGAGGGGACGATCGCCACCGGATATTCGTGGCCGCCATGAGGAACCAAGCGAACCCTGACCTGGAACGGCGGGTCGAGATAGGTCCTGACGATGTCGGTCAGCGGTTCCTCGCCGAAGCTCGCGAGGTCGTAGGCGCCTGGCCCTTGGGGCTTCCGCTCGTCGTCGACGCCGAAGACCAGGTAGCCGCCGCCGTGGTTGGCGAGCGCCGCGAGATCCTTGGCGATCTCCGCCTTGGCCTCGGCGGAGGTCGTGTCCATCCAGGATTTGTACTCGACCTCCTGGTTCTCGCTGCCGGCCGATATCAGCGCCGCAAGCTCGTCGAGTTCCGCGTCCGAAGCCATTAGATTCGCTTCCGCCGCCGAGCGCCGGTCAGGGGCTTGCCGCCATCGGGTGACGGATAGACTTTGTAGCGACCGTCGCCTTCCACCCAGCGCCGATAGACGAACTCCCCCGGCAAAGCGGCGTTGACCTTGTCGATCGCCTTTTGGAACGCCCTTTGAGAGATGGATTCCTCGTTGGCGAGGACGTTGTACAGAATCGACCAGGCGAGGCACGAATCGGCATAGCCGACCGTTTCGTCCGATGATCCGCAAAGATATCCGAACCGAACAGGCGCCTCGCGAAACGCCTTTGAAACGCCGACATGGCCGCCTTCGCAGGTCGAATTCACCAGAATGCGCCGCGCGGTCGCGAATGGTGCAAATTCGTCGGCGAGTTCCCCCCATGACAGACACTCGCCGTCGGTCAGTTGCACGCCGTCGGCGTTTCCGTGGCAGGACAGATGGAAAATGTCGGCGCCGGCCTTGGCGGCGTAGACGATCGCCTTGCGCAGCATCTCGCGGTTGAGGACGATGCGGTACGCGGAAGAAATGCGCCGGACTTTCAGGACTTCGTGGGCCGCATGGCCGTCCAACCTGCCGAGGTAGAAGTCCTCGGGGTTGTTCGATTCCGCGATGAACACCTTGAAACCGGCCACGCGCAATCCCTCCATCGGCGCCAATCAATTGCCTCCGAGTCCGTAGCGGACTTCGCGCCTGCATGCCGGACTGTGGCGCGGGTTCAACGATCGCCGGCGCAAACGACGGCAACCGCAATAGAACCAACCTTATATGGGAGTTCCCGGACCGCGTAGACAAGGCGCCTGAGTCAATTCCGCCTTGCCGGCCGCCGTTTCGCGCCGTCTGGCGCGATTCCGTTTGGCCGCCGCCGGTTTTCGCCGCGCCCGGAATCGCCCGGCCGGCTTGGCGATTCGCCAGCCCGATGCAGTTGTGGCGCATTCTAGCATCGGCTCGCGACGATACGGCCAGAGCCGTATCGTCGCTCGCCTCTGCGGTTCATGCCGTCTGCGACGTTTTCGCGCCGCCTCACGTCATATCCGTCTGAGCCCCGCAGCGAGTTGGCCGCTGCTCGCGCCGGCGCCGGCATCAGTGCGGAGACCGTCAGCAGGTCGTTCGTCGAGAGGTCGTCCATGTCGGTCGGCGCGACGATTCTCGTCGTCAACCGCTTGGAATTGCGAACTGCGGATCGCGAACCCGATTGTCAGAGAGCGACGGACCTGCGGCTTCGAGTTTAAGGGCCATCTGGGGTCCCCAGCGATTGCGCCAAAGCTGATTCGCCGACGCCGGACAACGAGGCGCGCGGTCGTTCTTGGCGACGACTCAGCGACCGGCGAGCGCATATTGGCCGGCGAATCTGATCACGTTTCGTGAAATTTAATGACGCGGCGTGAGAATCGGCGCCGTTCCAGCGCGCAATTTTCATCGAACTTTAGGGACCGCAGGCCGATTGATGATGGATGATCATCATCCGTCATCCGCCAAGGATCGACGCATGAATTCTTGCTGGACCTCGCCTTATGTCGCGACGGGCTCGAACTTCCGTTGACCCTCCTGAACTCAAGGTCGCATCGACGCTTTCTTGTCCCGAACTCAAGCCAATTCCCGCGATCATGGAGCGGCTTGGCAAGCTCCTCGGAATGATCGTCGGACGAGACGTCGCCGACGAGGCTTTCGAGTGGGCGGCCGGCGCAATGATCGGCCACGACGAACTGAACCGCTATTCCTCATGGGCTTACGCTCTGAGCCGACAGAACGAGCAGTCCCTCGCGAAGTGGCCGCTCGGGCGGAAATTCTATGAGCTTCGCGAGTTTGCGTATCGCGGTCTCGTTGTCATTGACTGCAAGCCGTATCGCCGGGGACAGGCGGTGGCGGGGCTCATTCGCGATATCGACAATTTCCTTCGCGAGGCCCCGGCATCCTGGGGGCTGAATGAGGCGGCGACAACCCTGGCGATGGCAAAGGGACGCGTTACGCTGAACAAAGGACAGCCGGTCGACGTCGACACGCTCGCGCTGCTCGGCGGCGTCAAGCCGAGTCACATCCGCAATATGATGGTCAAGCGCAAGGCGAAGCTCCAGCGCTGCCGAACCGATCGAGAGAAAGTGGAGGCCAAGAGCGCGTTAGGATGGCTTAGTAGGCGCTCCTGTTTTCATCCGACAAACTATTGAAGCTGACGAGCGCCCTGACACTTACGCGGCGTATCGAAGGAGCGATTCATCGCGAAGCCGTCGATCGTCGCCCCGGCGCCGGATAGCGCAAGATGTTCATGTCGAATCTTGTTGACTCACGGCGCCGGTCTGGTCTGGAGTGGCGAACATCGGTGATACACAAGTTAGACTCAGCGATTCGGATAAGCCATTGATATTTATAGCTTGTTGGCGTAGGTAGGGTGTATCCCTCCCTCTCCGCCAGCTTTGCGCTAACGCGCTGAGGCGGCATTCTCCTCGCACTGCGACGACGGGTAAAGCGTGCGCGGCGCGCTCCCCGCGTCGACGTCGATGCGTGGCGGCGACTGCAAGACGCGAAAGAAATTGCAGACCTGTTTACCTACAAGAGAGCGCTAGCGCGCTTCGCCGGGCGGTTTCGGGAACGGTTAATCTCCCTCGTCGAAGATGTCGAAACGTCGGCGAGAAGCGAGGCTCGCCTCCTTCCCATCCATGCCGGGGGCCGCATTTGCGTTCGGATCCAGATTCGACACAACGACTTGAGGGCGCGCCGGGCGAAGGCGAAGCGCCGGCGACGATGGAAGCGGCGACGGAGCCGCGTGCGGCGACCGTCGACGAGCTCAGGCTCGTGATCGCCGCGTTGCGCGCGCAGGCGCGCCGCCGCCAGGCCGCGCTCGACAGCGTCGCGCAGGGCGTATGCGTGTTCGACCGCTCGGGGCGGCTGCTCTCGGCCAATCGTCGCTACGCAGAGATCTATCGCCTCCCGGCGGACCAGGCGGGACCGGGGGCGACCTTGGCGCCGACCGACCCGTGCCGCGCGCTCCGCGCGCAGCTCGGCGAGGGCGGCGAAGCGCAGGAGAAGGACTGGTGCTCGGTGCTGCCGGACGGCCGCACGGTTCATGTCCACCTCCGGCCGGCGCCCCAGATCGGCTGGGCGGCGATCCACGACGACGTGACGAGTTCCGAAGCCACGGTCGCGGTCGGCGACGAGCGCATTTCGCTGCGGAGCCTGCTCGACGTCGTGCCGGACTATCTTTGGATCAAGGACGTCGAAGGTCGTTTCCTGGTCGTCAATCGCGCGCTCGCGGCGGACAACGGTTTCGCCCGCGCCGCCGACATGATCGGCCGCTCGGACGCCGACATTCACAGCCCCGAGGCCGCGCGGGTTTTTCGGGCTAGCGAGCTGGAAATCGTCGCCACCGGACGGCCGATGGTCAATTTCGCCGAGCGCGTCGTCGATCGCAATGGCGTCAGCCGATGGCTTTCCTCCACCAAGGTTCCGTTGCGCAACCAGAGGAATGAGATCGTCGGCTTGATCGGGGCCGCGCGCGACATCACGACCTTTAAGCTCGCGGAGGCGTTGCGCGACGGCCAGGCGCAGATCCTGGAGATGATCGCCACCAACGCGCCGCTGGAGGCCGTTCTCGATCGCCTCATGCGGGTGATCGAAGCGCAGTCGGGCGGAGTAGTCGGCTCGGTCCTGCTGCTCGACGAGGAAGGGCGCCATTTGCGCCGCGGCGCGGCGCCGAGCCTGCCGGAGGACTACTGGAAGGCGGTCGACGGCGTCTCCATTGACGCGGAGACAGGCGCCTGCGCGACCGCGGCCCATCGGCGGGAGACGGTCGTGGTGACGGACACCGCGACGGATCCGCTGTGGGCGGGGCGTCGCGAAGAGGCCGAGCGCTGCGGGCTTCGATCGTGCCGGGCGACGCCGATCTTGTCGCCGCGCAACGCCGTGCTCGGCGTCTTGGCGTTGTATTCGGCGACGCCGGGCGAACCGACGCCGATCGAGGCGCGCCTGGTCGAGTTCGCCACCCGGATCGCCGCCATCGCCATCGACCGCAAGCGCGCCGAGGATCACATCCAGTTCCTGGCGACGCACGACGCGCTGACCGGCCTGCCCAATCGCAGCATGCTCAAGGAGCGGCTCGGCCAGGCGCTGCGGCTCGCCGAACGGCGCGGCTGCTGGGCGACGGCGGTGTTCGTCGATCTCGACCATTTCAAGCTGATCAACGACAGCCTCGGCCATAGCGCCGGCGACGAGTTGTTGAAAATCGTCGCCGACCGGATGGTCCGCTGCGTCAGGGCGAGCGACATGGTGGCGCGGATCGGCGGCGACGAGTTCGTCATCGTGTTCTTCGATCAGGCGAAGAACTTCGAGGCGCTGCGGCGCGCGCTGCGCAAGATCCAGAGGGCGATCGGCGCGCCGATCCGCCTCGGCCGCCATACGCACAGCGTGACAGGCAGCTTCGGCGTCGCGACCTACCCGAACGACGGCGTGGACGCCGACGCGCTGCTCGCCAACGCCGACGCGGCGATGTATCGGGCGAAAAGAGGCGGCCGAGACAAAGTCCAGTTCTGCACGCCTGGGCTGAACGGCGAGGCGAATGGCCCCGCCAACCGAGACGCGGCGCGGAAACGCCCGCGCAAGACCCGGTCGGCGCGCTCAGCGCCCGGCGACGGCGAAGCGATCGACGCGCTCGACGCGGCGAACGCGCGCTGAGGCGCGCCGCCGAGCCCGCCCCAACGCGCCCGCGCCGACCGGCGCGAAAACGCCGGCAATTGCTCGACGCGGACCGGGACGGGCGGTCGCGCCGCCACGCGAAGCGACCGCGAAGAGGCGGCCGGCGCGGCGCTCTCGGCGTCGTCGGGGTGCGGCGTTCGCGCGCCTTGCAAATCGTGGCATTTAGTCTATAGACCAACTTAATCTAGCGAGCTTGCTCGCAACCTCGCATAAGGAGCGCCTCATGTCTCGCATCGCCCCCGTGACGCCGGAGACCGCGACCCCGGAGCAGAAAGCGCTTTGGGACGAAACGGTCGCCGCCCACGGCGTCGTCACCAACATGAAGGCGACGTTGTTGCATTCGCCGGTCGCGCTGCGCGCCGTGCTCGAGTGGTACGCGCTGTTCGATCGCGCGCGGCGGTTCTTGAGCGAGCGCGAGGCGATCCTGTTCAGCAGCGCCATCTCGCGCGCCAACCATTGCCAGATCTGCTCGCTCTACATGCGGCGCGCGATCGTCCAGTGGGGCGAGAAGGACCCCGAGCATCCCGCGCTCGATGCGCGCGCGCAGGCCCTGGTCGATTTCGGCCGTCAGCTCGCCGTCGATCCCAACGGCGTGTCGAACGCGCTTTTCGATCGGCTGAAGGCCCATTTCAGCGACGTCGAGATCGTCGACCTCGCCGCCTTCGGCGGGCTGATGATCGTCAACAACCTGTTCAACAGCGCCCTGAAGGTCGACCTCGACGCTTCGCTCGAGCCCTATAAGGTCTCTCCGGAGGTCCTGTTCGGCTGACGTCGTCGTTTCTCGCAGCGCGCAACCAAAGAGCGCCCATGTCCCCCGATTTTACTGGCAAAGTCGTCTTGATCACCGGCGCCGCGCACGGCCAGGGGCGGGCGGTCGCGCTCGCTTTCGCGCGCGCCGGAGCGGCGGTCGCCGGCTTCGACATCGCGCGCTCGCTTCCCTACCCCGCCTACCCGCTCGGCTCGAAGAGCGACCTCGACGCGCTCGGCGAGGAGATCGCGGCGTTCGGCGGCCGCTTCCTGCCGCTCGTCGGCGACGTGCGCGACGAGGCCAAAGTGGCGGCGGCGGTCGGCGAGACGGTTCGCGCCTTCGGCGGGCTCGACGTCGTGTTCGGCAACGCCGGCGTCGCCGCCTACGGCCTCGTGACCGAGCTCGCCGAAGAGCAATGGGACACGGTGCTCGACATCAACCTCAAGGGCAACTTCCTGCTCGCCAAGCACGCGACGCCGCATCTCATCGCGCGCGGCGGCGGCGTCGTCATCTTCAACTCCTCGGTCGCGGGCCTGCGCGGCTTCGCGCGCATGGCGCACTACACCGCCTCCAAATGGGGGCTAGTCGGTCTCGCCAAGGCGCTGGCGATCGAAGTCGCGCAATCGAACGTCCGGGTCGTCACCCTGCATCCGACCGGCGTCGACACGCCGCTCAACGACGGCCTCGCCGCGTTGGAGGGGGCGACCCCGCTCGAGATCGCCGAGCGCTCCGCCGGCAACCTCTTGCCGACGCCGTGGGTGACGGTCGACGACGTCGTCGCCAGCGTGTTGTTCCTCGCCTCCGACGACGCGCGCTTCATCACCGGCTCCGCCTTCGTCCTCGACGCGGGCCTGCTGACCCGGTGATCGGCGGAAGGCGGCGGGCGCTTGCCCGTCGCGTCCCGCGTCCCGCTTCGGCGATCTGAGCCCCCGCTCTCGCGACCGGGGCGAACAGCGGCGGCGAGGCCGACGGCCGGGCCTTCGCGGCGCGCCGCTTCTCGCGCAGCCGGCTGAGGGTCGGCTTCTCGATCAGCAGGGGCGCGGCGACGCCGGCCGCGAGCGCCACGGCGAAAGCGGCGACGCCGCGCATGATCTATTGCAGCTTGGGGTGAGCGGCGCTTCGCCTTCTTCCCATCCGGCTTCCTCTACGTCAGGCGGCGGCGCGCGCCGCGGTCCCGCCTGGTCGGGACGCGCTCCGCCGTCGGCGGGGCGCTGGCGTCGCCGCCGGGCCGCGATGAAGAACAAACAACGAACATCGGCGGAAATGGCGCTCGCGTGGTTATGCCCTTGACCCCTCCCAATCCTCTCTATAATGGTTCGATTGTACAGATCAGTCACCACTGGCTTACTACGTTGCTTAAGAAATACGGCGCAAATCGGGGGCTTCACTGTGGCTGGCAATCGCGGCGCGCTGATAGTTGTGGCGTTGGGGGCGGCGATCGCCCTGAACGGGTGCGTCCTCATTTCGAAGGATGGTCCTGAAGGCGACACAGTCGCCGCGGGGGCGGCGGTCGCGTCGGACACCGGCGCCCTGAAGGTCGGCTACGCGCTGGTCGATCTCGACGCGGACGCGGTGAGGGCGGCCAACCAGTACTCGCGCAACGCGATCCAACGCTTCTCCGGGCTGAAGAGGCGCGGCGGGCGCGACCTCAGCATCGGCGTCGGCGACATCGTCTCGGTGACGGTGTTCGAGGCCGAGTCGGGCGGCCTGTTCATCCCCAAGGACGCCGCCTCGCGACCCGGCAACTACGTGCAGATTCCCAACGAGCAGGTCGACGCGAGGGGCGACATAACCATCCCCTACGTCAGCGGACCGCTTCACGTCGCCGGTCGGACGGCGGAGGACGTCTCCAAGGAGATCACCGACAAGCTTCAGGACAAGGCGATCAAGCCGCAAGCCGTCGTCTCGATCGTTGAGCATCGCGGCAACGACGTCAGCGTGCTCGGCGAGGTGGCGACGCCGATTCGCTTTTCGATCGACCCCGGCGGCATCAGGCTGAGCGGCGCGATCGCCAGGGCGGGCGGGGCGAAATATCCCTCCTATGAGACGCTCGTGAACCTGAAGCGCGACGGCGCGGTCCAGACCGCCGAGCTGACCGCGGTGGTCAAGGAGCCCCCGCAGGACGTCTGGCTCGCCCCCGGCGACGTCGTCTACCTGTCGCACGAGCCGCGGGTTTACATGGTGCTCGGGGCGACCCCGTCGCCAGGGGCGGTCGGCGGCATCAACAATCGCCGCTTCACCTTCGAAAACGAGGACATGACGCTCGCCGAGGCGATCTCGAAGGCCGGCGGGCTCGACTCGTCGCGCTCCAATCCGGAGGATCTGTTCCTTTTCCGGTTCGAGAATCCGGAGCTGCTGGCCAGCTTGGGCGTCGACGTCTCGAATTTCCATACGCCTTTGATTCCGACGGTCTACAAGGTCGACTTCTCCGCCGCCGCCGGCTTCTTTCTTTCGAGCAAGTTCAACTTGCGCGACAAGGACGTCATTTTCGTCGCGGAGGCCGCCGACGCCGACATCAACAAGGTTCTGGCGATCGCGACCAACGCCAGCCTGACGGGATACTATTCGACCGGCGCCGCCAACAACGTCCGCCTGCTGGACAAGTAGACCGCTCGCGTCGCCGCTGCCGCGCGGGCGGGGTTGGCGCCGCGGCGCCAACCCCGCCACGGCCAGGGGGCTTTGCAGCCGCCGCCGCGCCTGCTATGCTAGAGCAATTCCAGGGAGGATTGTAAGGCGCGCGGCACGCATCTTGCGCGCCGACTCGAAGCCGGCGTCGGGCGGCCTCCGCGAGGCGCCGGCTCGCCAGGATACGCCGTCGCGCGACGATCGACCGTCGACAATAGATCGACCATAAAAACGCTAGAGCCGAAAACAAAAGGATCTCGCCGGAGCGGCTGGCGCCAACCGGACGTGTGGACGTCATGACTTGACGCTGGAGAAGGAGATCGAATGACGCACAAGCTCCGTCCTATCCTTGGCGTCGTCGCCGGCGCGGCGGGCGTCGCGCGGGCGGCGACCGGCGACGCCGCCTGCGCGATCCCGGAAACTCAGCCCAACCCGACCTTCGCGGCCCAATTCCACCAATCTCCGCAGGTCCTGCTCACGACCTTCCGCCACGGCGGCTACTTCATGCAGGTTGCGGTCGCCAGGCTGGCGACCGACGTTCCCGACGACGTCGGGCGGGTGGTCGGCCTCGCGCAAACGGCGAGCGCCGGTCAGGTGGAGGCGATCGCGCTCGGGCTGCGCTACGCCGCCGACCTGTGCGGCGCGGAAATGCCCGAATTGCCCGAGAGGATTGCGTTTCAGGTGACGCACGCCAACGCGCCGAAACTTACGCAGGTCTATTTCGAGTTGGAGAACCGCGAGGAGGACCCCGCCCTGGGGACGGTCGATCCCAGCCTCGCCGCGGCGAGGCCAGGGAAGAGCGAGGCGCCCCTCGTCCTGCCGCAGGATCTCAGCATTCCGCCTGAGTTGAACGGAGACATCGTCGCCGATCCATTCGCGCCGCAAGATCCGACGCAGCGGTAGCGGCGAAGGTTCGGCGATCCCGCTCGATAGGGGACAGTCCATGCTGAATACGAACAAGCCTCTCCAGGTTCATCAATACGAATTCGCCGCTGCGGAGAGCAATCCGGGCGTCGAGCTGAATCGGCTTCTCTTGATCGTCAAGCGGGGGCGGTGGATTATCCTCGCGACGACCGTCTTCACGCTGGCGCTGGCCGGCGCTTATCTTGCGCTCGAGACCCCGCTGTACAGGGCGACGTCCGAGATCATCATCGACACGATCACCAGTAAGATGATGCAAAATCAGAACGTTGGCGACGCTTCGAACGCCGGCGCGGACGTTATCGACAGCAACCTGGTCGACAGCGAGGTGCAGGTCCTTTCCTCGGACGGGTTTGCGCGCAAGATCGTGCGGGAGCTCGACCTGACGCAGGACCCGGAGTTCGTCGGCCCGCCCGACCGGCTGGGGCAGAAGATTCTTTACTGGCTGCAGGGCCTGGCGCAAACCGCGAAAGCCGCTGTCGGCTTGCATAGCAACGAAATCGACGACCCGGAGCAACGCGCCGCAACCGCGTTCTCCAAGCGGCTGTCGATCAAGCGCGACGCGCTCACCTATGTCATCGGGATCGACTTTTTCTCGGAGGATCGGGTCAAGGCGGCGAGGATCGCCAATGCCGTCGCCGACACCTATTTGAAGACCGTGCTCGACGCCAAGTACGCGGCGGCGCGGCAGACCGGCCAGTGGATCCGCGAGCACCTCGCCGAGATGCGCGGGCAGGCCAACGCGGACGATCGCGCGGTCGAGATCTTCAAGGCCCAGAACAACATCGTCGACACCAACCGCGGCCTAATGAGCGAACAGCAGCTCTCCGACGTCAATTCGCAACTGACGGTCGCCAAGGCGGCGACGGCCGAAGCCAAGGCCAAGTTGGACCGCGTGCGCGCCATTCTGGCCGACCCAACCAGCAGCAGCACCGTCTCGGACGCGCTGAGCAATCCCGTCATCGCCCGGCTTCGCGCGCAGTACCTCGACCTCGCCGCGCGCGCGGGCGACCTGGCCTCCCGCCTCGGACCGGATCACAGCACCGTGACGCAGATCAAGAACCAGATGGAACAGGTGAAAAAGGCGATCCAAGCCGAGCTCGGACGGATCGCCGACGCCTACGACAGCGACTATCGCATCGCCCAGGCGCGAGAAGTCTCGCTGCAGGCGAGCCTCAACGGCATGGTCAGCGACAACGCCCCGACCAATCTCGCCCAGGCGAAGCTGAGGGACCTCGAAAGCTCGGCCGAGACCTCGCGCGCGCTCTTGAACGGCTATTTGCAAAAGTTCCAGGCGGCCAACGAGCTCGAAACCTTCCCGATCTCCGACGCGCGCGTGATCACGCAGGCGTCCAGCCCGCTGAAGCCGGACAACCCGAAGGCTTGGTTCGTCCTCGCGGCCGGGCTCGCCGGCGGGCTGCTGCTGGGCGCCGGCGTGGTGTTCGCGCGCGAGCAGTTCAACAACTCGTTCCGCACCGGCGACGATCTGCAGTCCTATACCGGTTTACGGTTCCTCGGCGTGCTGCCCAAGGTCTATCCCAAGAAGCGCCGCGCCGGACGGTCGGCGGGGAGCGAGCCGGCCGCCGGAGAGCCGCGCCTGTTCGGCCCGGTCGACTCCTACGTCCTCGAGGCGCCGTTCTCGCGGTTCGCGGAGACGTTCCGCGGCATCAGGGTCGCCATCGACGGGATTGACCAGGAGGAGGGGCTGGCGAGAGTCGTGGGAGTCGTCTCCGCCGCGCCGCACGAGGGCAAGACCACCGTCGCCGCCAATCTCGCGCAAAAGCTGGCGACGACGGGCGGCCGCACGCTGCTCATCGACTGCGACGTCCGCACCCGCGCCCTCACCGCCCGCCTGTCGGTGAAATCGCACGTCGGCCTGCTCCAAGCGCTCGCCGACCTCAGCGTCCTGCCGTCCGCGTTGCTGAAGGACGAAGGCGCCAATCTCCACGTGCTGCCGTGCGTGCGCGCCGGCGAGTCATTGGCGCGCGACGCGGAGCTTCTCGGCGCCGAGAAGATGGCGGCGCTGCTCAAGGGCTTGCGGAAGTTCTATAAGTATATCGTGCTTGACATCGCTCCGGTCGTCCCGGTCGTCGACGCGCGGGCGCTCGCGCCGCTGGTCGATTGCTTCATCCTGGTGGTCAAGTGGGCCGAGACCGACCGTCGCATGGTCGGGGAGGCCGTCACGATGGAGGGCGTGCAGCCGCGGCTGCTCGGCGTGGTGCTCAACCAGGTCGACAGTCAGACCATCCGCGAGCTCGAATCCTACCGCGGCAAGGGGTTCTACCGGTACTACCTGGAGTCGCGGTGAGGGGTCGGCGCGTTTCCCGCTGAAGGGCCGCGCCGAGACCGACGCCGTCGCCGAGTCGAAGGTCTTGGTTGCGGCGTAAGCCCAGTGCAACGGGCAAGAACAGCAGGTCATCCCTGTAATGACCGCGCAGGGGAAGGCGGACGCAGGCGTCTTCCCTATTATAGCAGAAAGCAGACGTGTTTCTTTAAAGGACTTCCCTTGCAATCGTCGTTGGTATATAGGTTAGAACTAATCTCATGAAAAACGACGGAGCAAGAGCATGTGGAAGCAAGAGGATTCCAATGCACGGGCCTGATGCGGAGCCCTCAATGGTGAATATCGTCGAGGGCGGGCGTCGCTGGTATGACGACTTGCCGATCGTCCAAGCCAGAAAGGACGACGCGGACGACCGCGTTGGCGCCGCCGTGACCCGGAGATTGCTGGGCGTCGACATCATTGCATGCGCCGGCGACGCCGCGATCAAGATGCTGACGCTGCGGCTGGCCAACCGGGTGAAGACAAAGGTCGCCTTCGCCAACACCAACTTGCTGGTGCAGACCCGCAAACTGGCCGACGGCGCCGATCTGCTCAAGGGCTTCGTGGTCTTCAACGACGGCGTCGGCGTCGATCTCGGCAGCTGGTTCAAGTACGGGTCGCTGTTTCCCGAGAACCTCAACGGGACCGACCTGGCGGCGAAGCTAATGGGCGGGGTTCCGCAAGGGACGCGCGTGTTCCTCTTGGGCGCGCGGCCGAGCGTCGTCTCCCGGGCGGCGGCGGAGATCGAGCGGCGGTTCTCCGTCGCGGTGTGCGGCTTCGCCGACGGCTACGCGTTCGACGACGAAGCGCTGGTCGCGCAGGTGAACGCGCTTGCGCCGGACATTGTGCTGGTGGCGATGGGAAATCCTAAGCAGGAGATGTGGATTCGCGACAACGCGGGCCGGCTGGCGGCGCCGTTGTTGATCGGCGTCGGCGCTTGGTTCGACTTTCTCACCCGGGAGAGGCGACGCGCCCCGCGCCTCGTCCGCCGGGCGCGCTTCGAATGGATGTTTCGGCTGATCCAGGAGCCGCGGCGTCTGTGGCGCCGCTATTCGATCGACGCGCTGTTCTTCCTGCTGCTGGTGCTGGACGAGAAGTACGGATTCCGGCGCGAGCGCGCGTGAACGGCGCGCGTCGTGGGGAACGCTTGCGGAGAAAGGTGAAGCCGACGCAATTCCGTGAAAAGATCAATACCTAGACATGTGCAAACAATTTGGGCGAGTCGAGCTGCTTTTATTACGTAAATGAGCGTGTGTTGTAATGGCGTATCCTGATCGTTATACTTTAGTAGAATTGTTAACGAACGAACATCTTGCTTCAGTTAACGAAGTTCCCGATGGGAAGCCTGGGCCTCGTCAGCAGGAGCTGCACAGATGACGCAAAGAGTTCTCGCGATCGCGTCGGCCGGCGGCCACTGGGTTCAATTGCGCCGCTTGGCGCCTGCCTTCGAAGGACTGGACGTCGCCTATGTCAGTGTGCGGCCCGACTGTGCGACTGACGTGCCCGGTCGCCGTTTCTACGTCATCATCAACGTCACGCGGTGGGATCGACTCAAGTTTCTGCTTCTCGTCGTCGAGGCCATCCGCATCCTGCTGATCGAGCGTCCGCGGGTGGTGGTGACCACCGGCTCGGCGCCGGGCTTCGTCATGATCGCTCTGGCGCGGCTCCTGCTCAGGGCGAAAACCGTGTGGATCGACAGCATCGCCAATTGCGAGCGCATGTCGACGTCCGGTCGCCAGGCGAAGCGCGTCGCCGACGTCTGGCTGACCCAATGGCCGCAGCTGAAACGTGAAGGCGGGCCGGACTACTGGGGCGCGGTGCTATGATCTTCGTGACCGTCGGGCAGATGCTGGGTTTCGACCGCCTGATCATGGCGATGGACCGCTGGGCCGAACGCCACCCCGATGAGGTGGTGTTCGCGCAGGTCGGCGACGGGCGCTACAAGCCGAAGGCCATGCGCTGGACGGAGATGGTGCCGGGCGCGACCTTCAAGTCGACGGTCGCCGGCGCGGAGCTGATCGTCGCCCACGCCGGAATGGGCAGCTTCTTCGTCGCCATGGAGATGGGCAAGCCGATCGTCATGATGGCGCGTCGCGCCGATCTCGGCGAGCACACCACCGATCATCAGATCGACACGTTGAAGTGGCTGCGCGAGAAGCCGCAGGTGTTCCCCGCCGACGCCGAGACGGACCTGCCGGCGGCGGTCTCTCGCGCGCGGGCGGCCGCTCGCGAGAGACGCGGGCGGACGTCGCAATTCCAGCCGTTCGCGCCGCCGCCTTTCATCGCCAAGCTGCGCGCGGCGATCCTGTCCTGAGCCAAGGAGGAGCGCGCGATGCCGAACACAAGGCCGGCCGACGGGAATGAAGGGGCGCCGCCCCGACTCGCCGGCGCGCCCGAAGCGTCGAGGCGATCGCTTCGGCGCCTCGGGCAAGAACGGCAACCCGGAAACGTCGCGGCGAATTGGAGCCATGGACGCAGCGGATCAATGAACGATGGGGATAACGCTTTCCAAGGTCGATGACGAACCGAGGAGCCGACCCGATGAATACACTTGCAGCGACTTCGGTCTGCACGCTCGCAGCGCTTGTCGTCACCGGAACGGCCGCCGCGGCCGGGCCGGAAGCGTGCGACGCCAAGCCGGTCAAACTCAAGGACCGCCAACCTTACACGGTCGGCCCCTATCTCTCCTATCTCGCGCCGTGGAACAAGGGCGAGCTCGCCGAAGGGGTCGACTACGCCGAGTGCTTAGGCATCGAGCGGTCGACCTATCCCGACGGGCAGGTGATCGGCTGGGCGTGGCCGAACGCAGCGCCCAAGAAGAACGGCGTCTACAACTTCCTCGCCGTCAATTTCGGCAACTACGACCACACCGCGACACAGCAGCGGATCGCGCCGCGACAGGTCGGCGAGATCGTCGAGCTAAAGCAGTTCGTCGACCTGTCGATCGACGGCGATCCGCAGCATTTCGACGTCATCGACGACTTCTTCCTCACTTCGGCGCCGGGAGACAGCGACGCCAAGCTGTTCGAGGTCGAAGTGCTGCTTCACAGCCCGAGCTTCGCCATCCGCTACGCGCACAGCGTCGCGCCGATCGGCGCGTTCGCGGCGGGCGGCAGGGACTGGTACGCGACCGTCGATTGGCGCCCGAAATCGACCCCGGACATCCTGGTCCTGCCGCGGGGCGAGGGCGACGTGCTCAAGGGCGCGGTCGACCTGAAGGCCGTGCTCGACTACCTGATCGAAGCCAATATCCTGACAGGAAAAGAATATTTCAACGGGATGGGGCTTGGCGTCGAAGTCGGCCAGGGCGCCGGCGCGCTCGCCGTGAATAAGCTGGCGACGACCTATCGATAGCGCGCGGCCGGCCCCATAGGGGGCCCTCGACCCGCGGGAGGCTGGCGCCATCGCGCGGTCGGCTGAAGCCGACCCGGGTTTGGGATCGGCCTCCGCCGGCAGGAATCGAAGCGAAGACGAGCGATCTAAGCGGATCACCAGGACGCCTCTCGATGACGACCAGGTTCATGAAGACGCGAAGCGTGGTCGACCGGTGGCTCGAGTTCGGGCCCGCCGAGCCGAAGATCGGCCGCTGCCTGTCTTTCAATCTGAATCTCGCGCGGGGCGTGAGCGCGATCCTCGTGCTGTTGTACCACGTCAAGCTCAACGTCCTCGCCCCGTCGTCGAACCCCGGCCCGGGCGACCGCATCGTCGACGCGCTGTGCGAATGCGGGCCGCAGGCGGTGTTCTGGTTCTTCGTCATCAGCGGCTATCTGGTTGGGGGCAAGGCGCTGGTCACGCTGCAGCGGCGCGACTTCGACATCTGGCGGTACGGGTCGGAGCGGGCGGCGCGCATTTACGCGGTGCTGGTTCCGGCGATCGTCGTCGGCCTCGCCTTCGACGGCATTCGCATCGCGGCCTTCGGCCTGAACGCCTCCGCCGGCGCCGAAACGCCGTTGTCGTACAGTCCATTGACGCTGATCGGCAATCTGTTCTGCCTTCAGACGATCTTCGTTCCGGTCGCCGGAAGCAACAACCCGCTTTGGAGTCTCGCTCTGGAGGCGTGGTACTACGTGATCTTCGGCGCGGTGGTCTGGACGATCGGATCGGCAGGGGCGCGCAAGAGCGGCGGCGTGCTTGGGGTTGTCGCGCTCGTCTGCGCGTTGGGGATCTTCCGCTACAATCTCGTCACGCTGTTCCCGATCTGGCTGTTCGGGGTCGCGGCGCGCTGCGTCGCCTTCAAGTCCGCGAAGTCCGTGTCGTTGTGTTGGGCGTTCGCGATCGCCGTCATGTTGAGCTATCCGTATTGGCACCGGTTCGGCACCTTGGCGGCCGATTACGCGGTCGGATTGTCTTTCGCCACGGTCCTGATCGCGGCGAGAAGCGCGACGGCGACGCCGTCTGGCGCGCTCGAGCGGGTGGCGCGCTCGCTCGCCGACTTCTCGTTCAGCTTGTACGTGCTGCACGCTCCGCTGATCCATTTCTTTCTCGCCTTTTGCCGGGGATCTGGTTACGTGCGGCTCGATTACACTGGAATGAACCTCGAAGTCGGGTTGGCGTTTCTTCTGCTTGTTTCGATCTCGATTATGGCGGCCTATGCGTTCAGCCTGGTCACAGAGAGAAATACGCACAAGGTTCTGACGTTTATTCGAAGCTCCTTGAGGATCGCGCCCGCAGCGGGCGCGTCGAGCGCGCCGACCGGCGCGTCCGAAGCGGGGTGACCGTCATGAAGCGCAACCACAATCTTCTGGGGCGCGGCGCCGGGCGAAGCGCCTCGGTCAGGCGAGGCCTGCCCGGTCTTGCCGGCGAGGCGCCGCGATGAGCCGTTCGCTTCGAGCGACGGCGACCGTCGAGGCGAACCCGCGCCTCGCCGCGCCGGCCCACAGCCGCGCGCGGGCGCGGCGGGTCGCGTTCCTGGTCTCGCATTTCCCGTCCGGCGGCGCGCAGGAGATCATGACCGACATCGCCGACGGGCTGCGGATGGAGGGCTGCGAGGTGCGGCTGTTCGCGCTCTATCCGCTCGCCGACGCGCCAAGCGCCGCCAAGACCCGGCTGCCGTGGTCCTGGCTGGTCGACAGGAAGCCGGCGTCGGTCGGCGGCCTGCTCAAGCTTGCGCGCGCGCTGCTGCGGGCGTTCGCCGCGACGCGCCCGGACGCGGTGGTCAGCGCGCTGCCCGCCGCCAACATCGCGGCGATCGTCGGGGCGCGGCTCGCCGCGCCGCGGGCCAAGGTTATCATCGCCCACCACTCGCCCGTCCAAACGCACGACCGGCTGTTCAATTTCATCGACGGACGGCTCGGCGGCTGGCGCAACGTCGCGGCGATCGTCAGCGTCTCCGACGTCGTCGCGTCGTCGCTCGAGGGCAAGCCGGCGGCCTACCGCGCCAAGCGGCGCACCATCCGCAACGCGCTCCCGCCCGACATCGAGCGGTTCATCGCCACCCTCGCGACGGCGCGTCCAGCCGGCGCTTCGACGCGCGTCGTCGTGGCCACCGGGCGTCTCGCCGAGCAGAAGAACTACCCCGCGCTGCTGCGCGCCGCGGCGCGCATGCCGAACGTGACCGTGCGGATCGTTGGCGGCGGCGAGGACGAGGCGAAGTTGAAGGCTTTGGCGCGGGAGCTCGGCGTCGAGGGACGGGTAGAGTTCCTCGGCCGTCGTTCGCGCGAGGAGACGCTGAAGATTCTCGCGGCGGGGGCTGTCTTCGCCCAGCCGAGCCTTTTCGAAGGGCACAGCCTCGCGCTGATCGAGGCGGCCAAGCTCGGCGTGCCGATCGTCACCTCGAACGCGCCGGAACAGGTCGAGGGCGTCACCGCCGCCGACGGAAGCCGCTGCGCTCTGCTGGTCGATCCGCAGGACGACGCTAGTTTGGCGCGCGAGATCCTCCGGCTGCTCGACCGGCCGGAGGTCTACGCCCACTGGCAGGCCCGCGCGCGCCGGCTCGGCGACGACGGCGGCTTCCGCCGCGTGGTGTCGGCCTACGCGGCGCTGATGCGATGAGCGCGCCGATCGCCAACAATCCGCGCGCCCCCGCCGCGGCGGGGTCGCCAAGCGTGGGAGCCGCATAAGCCGTGTCGATCGCGCGAATTGACTTCAATCGCTACGCCCTGCCCGGCGAGGAATTGGCCGCGGCGGCGCCGAACCGCGCCGCGGTTCTGGCGATGTACGGCTTCCTGCTGGTCGTGATCGCCGCGCCGATGATGCAGATCAAGGAGAACGTCCGCTACACCGGCCAGGGCGACCTCGCCCGAGAGATCGCGTTCGTCGTGGTGCTGGCGATGGCGCTGGTCGCGACGCAGGGCGCGCAAGGCGCGCAAGGCGTCCGGCGCTTCTTCAACGTTCCCGTGACGCTCGCCCTGGCGCTCGGGTGGTGCTGGCTCAGCATGGTCTGGGCGATGAACCCGGACGTCACCATTCGACGCCTGCTGCTGACCACCATGATCGTCGTGATCATCTTCAACCTCGCGCAGGCGCTGCGGTTCGAGGAAACGGTGCGGATCGTCCGCCGGGTGTTCGTGATCACGCTAGCGGCGAGCTACGCGGCGGTGCTGCTGGCGCCGAGCATCGGCATCCATCGTGCGGCCGACGTGGCCGGCATCGGCATCGACCCCGACCTCATCGGCTGCTGGAAGGGCGTGCTCGCGCACAAGAACTACGCCGGCGTGGCGTGCGCGTTCACCGTGATCCTGTTCACGTTCGACGCGCGCGGGATGCGCCTTCTCCCGCGCGCGGCGGTGATCCTCGGCGCGCTGTTGTTCCTTTACAAGACGCGCTCGAAGACCTCCGCCGGCATTCTGGTCGCGGCGATCGTTTGCGGCTGGCTGTTCACGATGTACAACCCGCGTCGCCGTGTGGCCGTCGTCTCGATCATCGTCGTCGTCGCGGCCGCCATCGCCATCTTCGTCTACTACGACTGGGACGCGCTCAGCGCGCCGTTCAACCGTCCCGACGCCTTCACCGGCCGGGTGCAGATCTGGAAGGTGCTGGTCGAGTACCACAGCGACCATCCGCTCGGCTCGGGCTACGGTTCGTTCTGGAACATCGGCCCTGACCGGCAGATGCTCCACTACGTGAAGTCGACCAACTGGGTCGCCGGGCAGCCCCAGGCGCACAACGGCTACCTCGACCTGCTTGTCCAGCTCGGCATGCCGGGATTGATCCTGGGAATCCTCGCGTTCATCGTCGCGCCGATCGGCAGGCTGCTGGTCAGCCTCGAAGCGCGGCGCGCGCAGGGCGGGATGCTGCTGGCGATGATCATCTTCTCCGCCGGCCACAACTTCACCGAAAGCAGCTACCTCGATCGCGATCAGCTCGTCGAGGTGTTCTGCCTTCTCGCCATCGCGCTCGTCGGGGTGATCGCGCGGCCCAATCGCGCCAAGAGAGCGGCGAGGCTGATCCCATGAACGGAAGCTTGCGACAGGGGGCGTGGCGATCGCCCGACGGCGCGGCCAAGCTGGCCCGCTACGCCCTGATCACCATCGGACCGGCCGCCAACGCCGGCTCGCAGTTCGTGCTGTCGTTGCAGACGTTGCACCATCTCGACCCGACGTCGTTCGGCGAGTTCTCGTTCCTGCTGGTCGCCTCGGTGTTCAGCTGGAGCGTGTGGAGCGCGCTGTTCTGCGCGCCGCTGCCGGTGTTGATGGCGCAAGGCGCCCAAGAGCTTCGAAGCGCCACGTTGCGTTGCGTGTTCAGCGCCAGCGGCGCGGCGGCGGTCGGGGCGGGGGCGGTGTTCTGGCTGTTGGAGCTGAGCCTCGGCGTGGCCGGCTGGGCCGCCGTCGTCTTCGCGCTCTACGCCTGCTTCGCGCTGTTGCGCTGGTACGCTCGCCAATACGCCTATGTCACCGGAGCGCCGATGCGCACGCTCGCCTCCGATCTGGTCTACGGCGTCGTCCTGCTTATGGGCGTGGCGGCGATGTCGATCACGCGCGCCGACTCGCTGCAGGCGCCGTTCTTGGCCTTGCTCGTCGCCGCCGCGGCGAGCCTGCTGCCGTTCGGCCGGAGCTATTTCGCGCGTCAGTTCCTCGAGTTCTCGCCGCGCGACATCCCCCGCTACGCGGAGGTGTGGCGGCGCCATTCGAGCTGGTCGCTGATCGGCGTCGCCACTACCGAGGCGACCGCCAACGCCCACGCCTACATGGTCACCTTTCTGCTCGGCCCGTCGGCCTTCGCGCCGCTCTCCGCCAGCGCGCTGCTCATCCGCCCGATCGGCGTGGTGATGACCGCGCTCGGCGACTTCGAGCGCCCGCGCATGGCGAAGCTCATCCACGCCGGCGAAGAGGACGACGCCGCGCAGCTGATGCTGCCGTTTCGCCTCGCGCTCGCCGGGACGTGGCTCTGCACCGCGCTTGCGGCGCTCGCTCTGATGCTCTACGCGCCGCGGCTGATCTTCCCCGCGCGTTACGCGACCGACTACCTCGCCGAGGCGGCGGCGATCTGGATGATCGTCGCCGCGGTGCGGGTGGCGAGAACCCCCGAAAGCGTGATGCTTCAGGCCGCCGGCCGGTTCCGTCCGCTCGCCCTCGCCAGCGTCTACTCGTCGGTGGTGTCGGTGGCGCTGGTGGCGGCGCTGCTGTTCTCGAGCGGCGCGCTGTTCTCGCTGTTCGGCATCCTGATCGGCGAAACCGTCTTCGCGATCTGGATTCGCCGCCTCGCCCGCGACTGGCGCCGTCGCCAGGGCGAAGAGGGGGTCGCCGCCGCGAGGCCGGAGAGCGAGCTGCACGCGCCGGCGGCGATGCGCGCCTTGGGCGGAGGGGCGCGATGAAGGTCACGGTCGGGATCAAGGCGCTCAACGAAGAGCGCTGCATCGCCGCTTCGATCGCCAGCGCAATTGAAGCGGTGAAGCCGTTCGGCGGCGAAGTCATTCTCGCCGACAGCGGTTCGACCGACCGCACCGTCGACGTCGCCCGCGCGTTCCCGATCCGCATCCTCCAGCTTGCGGATCCGTCGCAGCGATGCTGCGGCGTCGGCGCGCAGCTCGCCTTTCAGCAGGCCGAAGGCGAGTACTTCTATATCCTGGACGGGGACATGGTCCTCGATCCGCAGTTCATCGTTCGAGGCGCCGCCTATCTCGAGGCGCATCCTGACCTCGCCGCGGTCGGCGGGCGGGTCGTCGAGATGAATGTGCAAGGCGAGGAATATCGCGTTCGCCAGCAGACGGGACGAAGCGGCCGCAATTGGCGGCCGGGCGCGGTCGACCAGCTCGATTGCGGCGGCCTCTATCGCGTCGCGGCGATCCGCGAGCTCGGCTACTTCGCCGATCGCAACCTGCACGCCTTCGAGGAGTTCGAGCTCGCGGCGCGCCTCGCGGCCAAGGGCTGGAAGCTCGCGCGCATCGACGCGCCCGCCGCGCTGCACTATGGCCACACCATCGGCGGCTACCGGCTGCTGGCGCGTCGGCTGCGTTCAGGCTACGCCACCGCGACGGGCGAGGTGCTGCGCAGCGCGATCGGCCGGCCGCAGTTCGCGTTCGTGATCAGGAAGCTCGGCCACATCCGCCATGGCGCAGTCGTCGTCGTCTGGTGGGCGGCGTTGCTCGCGCTGGTTGCGTCTGCGCCGGCGTGGGCGCTGGCGGCGCTCGTCGCGCCGCTTGTCGCGCTTGCGGCGCGCCGGCGCTCGCTCGCGCTCGGCCTCTATTCGTGCGCCGCGTGGAACGTTTCCGCCTACGGAATGATTCTCGGGCTGCTGCGTCGCCGCGTCCCGGCGGATCAACCGATCGCCGCGCGCGTCCTCGCCGCCGGCGGCCGCGCCGCCGACGAGCGCCGAACCGTCTCCGTGGGGCTCGGGGCGGACCCATAGAAAGGCCGACCGACGACGATCCCGGCGCCGCTTCTTTCCGAACCGACATCGCGACAGTCCGCCGCGCGCGGCGCAAATTTCCGCTCGCGTGTTCGAGGGCGTCGGCCTCGACGCTATTTTGGGCCGCGTTGACGCATCGGCGCCCACTGACGCGCCGCCCGCTTTGGCGTAGAAGAGCGGCCATGCGTGGAGCGCCGGCGGTTGCTCAGATGGGAAAGAACGAGGACCGGCTCGGGCAGGCGGCCCGCGAGGGGCGCGACTGGCTGTTGCACGCGGCGGCGCCGCTATGGGCGCCTTCGGCGCGCGCGCGCGGCCAGCTCTTCCCCGAGCGCATGTCGATCGACGGCGTCAAGGACGAGTGCCCGCGTCGGCTGTTCGTTCAGGCGCGCCATATCTACGCCTATTGCGAGATCGGCGGGATGGGTTGGAGCGGCCCCTGGCGCGACTATGTCGAGCGCGGGGTCGATCTGTTGTTGCGCAGCGGGCGGCGGCCGGACGGCCTCTACGTCCACAAGTTCGCGCCCGACGGAAGCGTGTTCGATTCGCGCGCCGACCTTTACGACCAGGCGTTCGCGCTGCTCGCGTTCGCCTGCGCGGGCGTCGCCATGCGGCGCGAGGCGCTGTTCGACGCCGCGACGGCGCTCGACGACGCGCTCGAAGCGAAGTGGCGGTCGCCCCACGGCGGATATTGCGAGGGCGAGATCGCCGAGTGTCCGCCGTTCCGACAGAACCCGCATATGCATATGCTCGAGGCGTTCATCGCGCTGTACGACGCGTCGGGCGCCGACCGCTGGCGTCGCAGGGCGGAGCAGGTGGCCGCGCTGTGCGCGAAGTTCTTCATCGACCGCGAGAGCGGCGCGCTGCTCGAATATTTCGACAGCGCGCTGAAGCCGCTGCCGGGCGCCGAAGGCCGCGTCGCCGAGCCGGGCCACGGCTTCGAATGGGCGTGGCTGTTCGAGGTCGCCGCGCCGTGGCTGGGCGCCGAGGCGATCGGCCTGTCCGACGCGCTGACGCGCTTCGCCAGGCGCTTCGGGCTCGATCCCGAGCGCAACGTCACCATCAACGAGACCACCAAGGCCGGCGCCGCGCTCAATCGCGACGCGCGCCTGTGGCCGCAGAGCGAGCGCCTGAAGACCGCGCTGGCGCGGTTCCGGCGCACCGGCGAGGCTGCGGAGCGCGACGAAGCGCTCTCCGCCTACCAGGGCCTGATGCGCTATCTCGATGTCCCGAAGCGCGGCGCATGGCGCGACAAGCTGCGCGTCGACGGCTCATGGGTCGGCGAGCCGGCGCCCGGCAGCTCGCTCTATCACATCGTCTGCGCGCTGTCGGAGCTTTGCCGGACCGCCGGCGTCTGATCGGCGGCGGGTTCGAACCGAGGACCTTTCGAAGACGCTTCTTCTGCGACGCGCGGCCCGCCGCGAGCGCGCCGGGGGCGATTTTGCGCGCGGAAAGACCCGGTCCGGGCGCCGCGACCCGCTGCGACGGTGAAGATCAGCTTACCTATGGGAATTGGCGCTCTGCGAGAAAGAACAGGACGATGGCAGGAAATAGCACGAAGGTAGTAGGGCGGTGGTCTGGAAATTGCGAACCTTCTGTTGCCACAACGGTTAAATAGGTGTTAATCTCTTATTCTAAGTCTGTCGCAAAACAGACAGAGTTTAAGTCGAGACTTCAACCGTTCTTCTGGGAGCAGCCGTGAATACTCTGCGTCAATGGAGCTTCGCGCCCCTCTCTGCGGCGCGGTCGTACCAACTCTCCAGCCGGGTCATGCCGTGGATTGCGCGGATCGCAGATGCGGTTTTGCTGATCGCGGCCAGCGTTCTTGCGAGCGCGCTTTATCAACTCCAGACGGTTGGGATTTTCGCGCCGCTCGACGGCGCGCTTGGCGTCGGCGTGATCGCCGCGGCCATCTTCTGCCTGCTTGCGCAAATCAACGGCTTCTACCGGCTTCGCTATCTGCTGATGCGCAACCCCAACCCGATGCCGCTGGCGCAGACTTTCGCCATCGGCCTGCTGGCGCTGGTCTGCATCCTGTTCCTGCTCAAAATCGGCGCGCAATATTCGCGCGGCGCGATGCTGCTGTTCGCCCTGTTCGGCCTGGTCGCGATCGTGGCGGGGCGGCGCGCGCTGGCGGCGGCGTTCGGCGCGGCGGTCGAAGGCGGCCTGATCAAAGGGCGCGCCGTAATCGCCATCGGCGATCCGCGCGAAATGGAGCGGCTCAGCGCGAACGACCGGCTGCATTTCGGCTTCAACGAAATGGCGCGCATCACCTTGGTCGGCAGCGACCTCTCCGACGGGCTGACCGAGGCCGACCGGCAGCGGGTCGGCTACGCGATCGAAGCGGCGCGCCGCCTGCGCGCGGCGGAGTTCGCGCTGCTGATGCCGTGGAGCCGCGACCGCGCGCTGTCCGAACTGAAGAGCCTGTTGCGCGCTTCGCCGCTGCCGGTGCGGCTCTACCCCGACTACAAGCTGCGCGAGGCGTTCCGCGGCGAGACGGGCGGGGACTTCGACCCCCATTTCTCGATCCTCGCCCAGCGCGAGCCGCTCAGCGCCTCCGAACGACTGGTCAAGCGGGCGCTCGACATCGTCGTCGCGGCGTCGGCGCTGCTGTTGATTTCGCCGCTGCTGGCGATCACCGCCGTGCTGATCAAGCTCGACACTCCCGGGCCGGTGATCTTCCGGCAGCGGCGCGGCGGCTTCGACAACCGGGAGTTCGTCATCTTCAAGTTCCGCACCATGACGGTGCTCGAAGATTCGTCGCAGACCATCGTCCAAGCGCGGCGCGACGACGCGCGGGTGACGCGGGTCGGCCGGGTGCTCCGGCGCACCAGCATCGACGAACTGCCGCAGCTGTTCAACGTGCTAATCGGCGACATGTCGGTGGTGGGGCCGCGCCCGCACGCCATCGCTCACGACGACGAGTACCGGGCCCGCATCAGCAATTACGCGCTGCGCCACCACGTGAAGCCGGGGCTGACCGGCGCCGCTCAGGTGTCGGGGCTGCGCGGCGAGACGCGGGAGATTTGCGACATGGAGCGGCGCGTCGAACGCGACCTGTGGTACATCAACAACTGGTCGCTATGGCTCGACCTCAGGCTGCTCGCGCAGACCGCGGCGACCCTGCTGCGCCACGAGGCCTACTAGAGGCGCGGACCGGCGTGTCGGTTGTCGGCGGCGCGCGGGGGCGCGCCGCGCGCCTTGGCGCGATTCCAGCCGAGCGCGCGCGAGAAGCCGAAGGCGCCGGTGGCGTAGCCGACGTTCAGGGCGACGAGGGCGGACGCCGTCACCAGCAGCGGGTGCGGCGCGCCGAGCGCCACCAGGCCGGCGAGGCAGATCGCCGCGAACACGGCTGCGAACGACAGAAGCGCGAAGACGTTGAAGGCCAGCCCGAGGACGCAGCCTGCGCACAAGACGATGACGAACAACATGACCGGGTGTGTCTCCCACGGGAAGGCCAGCGCGAAGGACACTATCGGAGTCCGGTTAACAGGTTGCTTGCGGTCTTTCTCCGCGCGGAACTCGGCCGGCGGCGAAATACGCGCCGTCGCCGAAGCAAGGATGCGCGTCGTGACGGCGCGCCTTCCGCTCGGGGCCGCAATCGCTGCGAGGCGATCGACTCGACGCCCTTATCGCTGACTACGCTCCTGATACCGCGTCGCCCGGCGCAAAACATTGAGGCCCCTCAATATGGTTAATGGTTAGCGGACGGCGGCCGGCGCGCGGCGCGGGCTTTCGCCGTTGGCGACTCGATAGGGCCGCGGGGGCGTTGAAGCGGAAGCGCGCGATCGTGGCGGGACCGCTGGGCGCCGGCAGCCGGGTTGCGGACGGACGCGAACAACAGATTGACGCCTCCTTGCAGGCGGAGGTTTCTCTTCGGACGCGCGCCAGTTCAGCCGACCGCGGATCGGCTTGTCAATGACGAGCGCGGCTTTCGCCGAAGCGGCGTGGGGAAAACCCGCCGTCCGCCCGCCGAGCGGGCGGCGACCTTCCGAATCGGACAAAGCGAGCGCGGGGCGAGCGGCTTCGCGTTCGCTCCTGTCGCGACGGCGGCGCGCTCGGCCGAGGGGCCCTCAGGCGATCGTGAACGTCCGCGACGCGGTGGCGGTCCGGCCGTAGACGTCATCGACGGCGGCGATCAGGGTGTGCGACCCAGCCGAGAGGTTGCGGGTCTGCTCCGTCCAGTAGCCCGCCGAGTCGGCCAAGACTTCGCCGAGGTACTTCGCGCCGTCGTACAGCTTCACTTCCGTGTCGGGCGCCGTCCAGCCGCAAAGCGTGGGGTCGGTCGAATAGACGCCGTTCTTCGCCTGTCCGGCGACGTAGGCGATCTCCTCGCTCAGGTTGATCGGGCTCTCGTTCAACATCGTGGCGAGGGAAGCGGAGGCCGAATTGCCGTAGGAATTGGTCTCGTCGACGGTGAAATCGTGATAGCCGTTGGCGAGCGCGGTCGGGTCGTAAGTCCAATCGCCGCGCGCGTCGGCGGTCACGCTGGCGAGCAGCGTGGAGCCGTCGTAGATCGTCACCTTGACGTTGGCGTCCGCCTTGCCGGCGAGCGTCGGGTCGGTCGTGTAGACCGTCGTCCCGACCGTCGATCCCGTCGCGTCCTTGAGAGCGAGCGTGAGCTTGGGCGTCGGCGCCGTAGTGGAATAGGAGACCGAATCGTCTTTGATCTGCAGCGAGCCGTCGCCGCTCAAGGTCTCCACGCCGAGCGCCATTCCGTTGAAATAGAGCCCGCTGCTCAAGCCGGCGTTCGACACGAGGTAGTTGAGCATGGCCTTCAGGTCGATTGTGCCCGACGTGACGTCCTGACCATTCGCCGGCGCGATCAAGTAGTCCGGGATTCCGCAGCCATTGGTCGTGACCGCGACCTCCCATGTGACGCCGGAAATCTTGACCTCGCCGATCGTCTTCGCCGACGCGATCCATTGCGCCGCGGCGGTCGAAGCGTGCAGGAACAATTCAACTTCGTCGGCGTGCGCGCTGTTTCCGCCGGCGGCGTTGGTGAGGAAGAGGTCGTCGATGACGTTGAAGCCGGCTGTATCGCCCGACAGGCTGAGGGAGATTTTGTCCGTCAGCTTGGCGATGTCGCTGATCTTGCTCGAAGCGATTGGCGTCGCCGCCGCGGTGTTGTCGTAATTGCCGTAGTCGACGGCAAGGAAAGAACGGATTGACGGCGTGGTTTCTGTCGGCCAATCCCAACTCATTGTGACCTGATTCGGATCGTCCAGTTTCGACAGTGAAATGCTTTCGCTGTAATCGGCGCCTTCGACCAGTCCGCCTTTGTTGTACGCCGCGATGTAATCCGTATACGAGCCGTACTGGTAGATTTGTCCATCCGTGAGTTTGATCGCTACGCTCATGGTTTCACGCCTCGCCGCCGCACGCCTCCGTCGATCTCGCCGGCACACTAACTATTGAAACTTTATGAATTCTTTCATGCGCTACATCAAATCCGCATCATGGCGAATTGTTGACCGGCGCCCTCAACGACGTACTGGACCGGCGCGCGAAAAGCGGCTGCTATGCTCGGCTCTCACGTGGAATACCTGACGCCTTTGACCGTCCGGCGTCGGTTAAACTGGCGCGGCGCCGCGCGCCGCGGCGCTTAACGGCTGCGCATAATCCGCCCTGCCGACCGCATGCGCCGACGGGGAGGGCGAGAAGGGCTTTCGGCCGCCGAGCGGCCGCGGGGCGTCAGGACGCGCCGGCGCGGCGCGCCGAGATGATCTCGGTGTTCATGCCCGCCCAATGCAGCCCGCCGCGATAGCGGCCGTGCTCCATCTTGACGCAACGGTCCACCACCACGGCGAGGCCGGCGGCCCGCGCGCGCTCGGCCGACTCGATGTCGATCAGGCGAAGCTGCAGCCACAAGCCGCGCGCCTTGATCTGGATCGCCTGATCCGTGATCCGCGGGATTTCTTCGACGGGGCGAAAAATGTCGACGACGTCCACTTTGTCGGGGATCGACAGCAGGTCCGGGTACGCCTTGCGCCCGAGAATCTCGGTCGCGCGCGGATTGACCGGGATGACGTTGTATCCCTCGTGGGCGAGGTAGGAGCCGACGAAGTAGCTCGCCTTCTGGCTGTCGGTGGAGAGGCCGACGATGGCGATGTTCTTGGCGCTGTCGAGCAGGTCGCGAATGACGTCTTCGTTCTGATAGAGGGCGCGCTGCTCCGGCGTCAGCGTCGTGTTCAGGCGAATGCTGCACGCAAAGCTTGATCCAGATCCCACAGCAAATCCTCCAAAGTTTCCAGCCCGACCGACAGGCGGATCAGCTCCGGCCCGACGCCGCAAGCGTCGAGCTCCTCGTCGGTCAGCTGCTGGTGCGTGGTCGACGCCGGGTGGATGACCAGGCTCTTGGCGTCGCCGACGTTCGCCAAGTGAGAGAACAGGTGCAAGGACTCGATGAAGGTCTTGCCCCTTTCGCGCGCCGCGGCGGGCGAGGGCGCCTTGAGGCCGAAGGAGAAGACGGCGCCCGCCCCTTTCGGCAGGTATTTCTGCGCCAGATCGTGCTGCGGATGGTCGGGCAGGCTGGCGTAGGCGACCCAGGCGACCTTGGGATGGTCATGGAGATGGCGCGCGACGGCGAGCGCGTTCTCGACATGCCGGTCCATGCGCAGGCTCAAGGTTTCGAGGCCTTGGATGAGCAGGAAGGCGTTGAAGGGCGAAAGCGTCGCGCCGACGTCGCGCAGCGACTCCGACCGCGCCTTCATCAGGAAGCCGTAGTGCCCGAAGGTGTCGAAGAAGCGCAGCCCGTGATAGGACGGCGACGGATCGGCGATCGACGGATAGCGGCTGTAGTCGAAGCGGCCCGATTCGACGATCGCGCCGCCGAGGCTCGTGCCGTGGCCGCCGATGAACTTGGTCGCCGAATGGGTGACGATGGTCGCGCCCCAGTCGAGCGGACGGCACAGCGCCGGCGTGGCGAAGGTGCTGTCGACGATCAGCGGGATGCGATGCGCCTTGGCCAAGGCCGCGAGCGCTTCGAGGTCGAGCACGCTGCCGCGCGGATTGCCGATGATCTCGCCGTAGAGCGCCTTCGTCTTCGGCGTGACCGCCGCCTCCCAGGCGTGGAGGTCGGTCGGGTCGACGAAATGGACCGTGACCGACAGCTTGCGCAGCGTCTGCGCGAGCTGGGTCACCGAGCCGCCGTAAAGATGGGCGGAGGCGACCAGCTCGTCGCCCGGCGACAAAAGGGTGAGGAAGGTCACGAACTGCGCCGAAAGGCCGCTCGCCGTCGCCACCGCGCCGGTCGCGTTCTCGAGCGAGGCGAGGCGCTCCTCGAACACCGCGGTGGTCGGGTTGCTCAGCCGCGTGTAGATATTGCCGTATTGCTTGAGGTCGAAAAGCTGCGCGGCGTAATCGGCGTCGGGGAAGACGTAGGAGGTGGTCTGGTAGATCGGCACCGCCCGCGCCCCGACGTAAGGATCGGGGATGTGCCCGGCGTGGAGCATTCGCGTCTCAAAGCCGAACTGCCTCTTTTCCGTTTTCGCCACGGCTACACCCTGATGAAATCCTTGACCGCCGGATTGGCGCCAAGCGCCTTCAGGTCGTCCTCCGTCGGCAGCCGAGGCCGGTCGCGGTCGCGGCTGACGACGCAGAAGAAGCCCAATGGCTCGCTCCCGGTCGCGCGGAACTGGTGCCATGTCAACGGGGGAATCATCACGGCGTCGAGCGCGCCCACGGCGAACACCTCGTCGCCCACCAGGCAATGGCCGGCGCCGCGGCCGATCAGCGCCATATGAACGTGCTGGTGCCGCTCCAAGGTCGAATGGCCGCCGGGCGCCACCTCGAAATAGCGCAGCTCGGCGGGGAAGTCGGCCGAGTCGGGCGACAGAACCTGGCGCGTGACCTGGCGGAAATGCGTTCCCGGCTCCT
>Ga0181520_10001765_pt1 | contig 42740 bp, 36 predicted proteins | sample PEATcosm2014_Bin_29_FD_132451 | JGI IMG/M metagenome (GOLD analysis project Ga0181520, IMG submission 132451) | Peatland microbial communities from MTU Mesocosm Facility, Houghton, MI, USA - PEATcosm2014_Bin02_30_metaG | ecosystem: Environmental > Terrestrial > Soil > Wetlands > Peat | place... | reverse complement strand
CTTCATCTGCGCCAGCGCGGCGCCCACTGTCACTCCGTCCTTCAGCCGGCCGACGCCATCCAGGTTGTGGCAACTGCGCCGCTTCTCGCACTCCCCGGTTGGGCGCAGCGGCTCAAAGAACTCCGCAATCTCCCGCGGCGCAAATTCAAAGTCCGGCGGCAGCACACCGACAATGGTGTATGTTTCTCCGCTCAGATTCACCGTCTGCCCCACCACATCGGGCCTGCCGCCGAATCGCCTTTGCCACGCTCCATACCGCAGCAGCACCACCGGAGCCGCGCCCGGCGCATCCTCGCCTGGCCGAAAATCCCGGCCCAGCATCGGCTGAATACCCAGTGTTCCAAAGAATCCCGCGCTCACCTGTAACCCGTGGACCGACTCGGTACCGGAAGGCGTATTGAACTCAAAGCGATGGGCGGTAAACACGTCCATGGAATTGAAAACCGTGTTCATCCGTTTCCAATCGACATAATCCGCATAGGAAAGATCGCCTCGCGGAAACAGCGGCAAGCTCTCCGTCACCTCCACCAGCCGAGTAGGATTCGGATAGGGCAGCGGTTTGATCAACGCCGCATCCACAAACGCGAAAATGGCCACGCTGGCGCCGATGCCCAGCGCCAGAATCAGGATCGCCGTCGCGGCAAATCCCGGATTCTTGCGCAATTGACGAAACGCAAAACGCAAGTCCTGCACGACGGTCTCAAAGCTGAACCCGACGACCTCGTGGCTGCGTTCCTTGAGCCGGGTTGCGTTACCGAACTGCCGCACCGCCGCATACCGGGCGGTCTCCGGCGTCATGCCCGCGGCTTCGAATTCCCTGGCGGCCTGCTCGCGGTGGAAGGCCATCTCTTCGTCCAATTCGCCGCTAAATTGCTTGCGACGGAAGAGGATGGAAAGCCTCTTCACAAATGAGAAGAAGTTCATTTTATTGATCCCTCCCCCAAATAGAAGCACCGTGCCCCATCCATTTCGCAGGTTTTATCGCGAAATGGGTGGGAAGGCGCAACACTCTTTAAGGGCCGGATCAATAGGCCTCCTGCGCATCCTGCAAGACGCGGCCGATGGCGGCAATCATCTGCTCGAACTGCGACAGTTCAATGCCCAACTGTTTGCGGCCCGCCGCGGTCAGCGTATAGTAGCGCGCGCGCCGATTGGTCTCCGTCATCTTCCACTCCGCCTTGACCCAGCACTGGAGCAGCAGCCGTTGCAGCGCCGGGTAAAGCGAGCCCTCTTCCACGGTGAGCACGTCGTCGGAAAGCCGCTTGATGGAAAGCGCAATGCCGTAGCCGTGCAGCGGGGCGCGGGTGAGTGTCTTCAGGATCAGCATGTCGAGAGTTCCCGGCAGCAGGTCGGATTTCTTGGCCATGGGTATATCTGTAGATTATCTATGGGTAGAGAGTCAATGGGAAAGCATGCGGCGCGTTTCCGGCCTCAAAATCTGTCCACAAACCGGGCGCTACAGAGTTTTTTCGAGATTGCAGAGAATTTCCCCGCTTGGATGCACACTGATGAGTGGCAGAAGTATGGGTCGCGCCAGAGCAAGTGCTGGAACCAGCCCGTAACCCCTTCTGCTGGACGATTTTGCGCGTAAGTCGTTTGCTGAGAGGATTTTACGGCGATGTTCTGTCCGTAAGTCGAACCAAACAAGGAATTTGCCTCCAAAATACGGGTGGGGGGTACCCAGGCCGTTCATCCACACATACGCCCTTGCTTGCCTCCCGACCGGCACGGCGGAAGGCGTCCCTTTACGAGATCGCTAGTCTATTGGCAGATTCTTGTTTATTGATCCGACCCCCAATAGAAGCACCGTGCCCCATCCATTTCGCAGGCTTTATCGCGAAATGGGTGGGAAGGCGCAACACGCTTGAAGGGCCGGGTCAATAGAGGGTTGGTGTCACAGGCTGCTAAAAGGGCGCGGCTACCAGATCAGCATTTGAGCTGTGATCTGGCAGTCGCACCCCTTTCGATGCCCCCAGCGCATCTCCGCCCAGCCTGTATGGCCGGGCCGCAAGGGCCCTCCTCAGTGCTTGCTATACATCTCCATCACGTCCTTGCGCAGTTCCGCGCCGCTCGACGGACGTGTGTAAAACATATGGCCGCCCGGATACTCCCGCACTGCAACCCGCGACGGGTCGCCCATGACCGGCATCTGATCCACGGTGAGTACGGAACCCATGAACGGGCAGGAGAGATCGTTCCAACCGTGCACAATCAGCACGCGCAGCTTGGGATCGGCGGCGACGGCCTCGCGCAAATCGGGAACCGAGCCCTTGCGCAAATCGTTGTCCCTGTCCCACAGCCGGTTGACCGTGTAAGAAAGAGCGTAATACCGCGCATCCACCTTCCAGCCCACCGTGCGCGTTACGAAATCCACCATCGCCGTGGTCAGCGGGGCAACAATGCTGGCCAGGATCGGGTCGTTCGCCCGTTGCTCGGGCGCAAACGGAAATGGATCAAACGAGGTCACGTTCGAGTCGTACACCGAGCCCAGCTTGCCCTGCTCCCGGAACACCTCGCGCAGATACGCGCCCGTCTCGAGCCGCCCTCCAGAGTACTTCACAAATGCCGGATCCAGCCCCGTCAAATCAGTCACATGCTGGATCATCTTCTTGGTCGCCTCTTCATCGGAGCGCCCTTTGAGCAGCGTGGTCGCGTACTCTCCGCGCGTATAGGCAATCACCTCCGCCATCGTTTGCGGCGTCAGCTTGCTCTCCCCCTCCTTGCTCGCGCGTTCCAGGCGCGCCGCCGTAATGGAAGGCAGGGTCATCATCCATGGCACCGGCGACAGATCGCCATTGTCCTCGATGGTCGGATTCAGATACGGCGAGACGAGCACGATTCCGTTCATCGCCACGCCGAGTTGCGACTGCAGAAAATGCGTCACACGCGGGCCGCGAAACCCGCCGTAACTCTCGCCCACCAGGTATTTCCTCGAACCCAGCCGGTTGTTTTTCACCAGCCAGTCGTAAATGATCCGCGAAAGATATTCGATGTCCGGCGTGGTCGAGTAGAACAGCTTCTTGGCCTCGGCTTCGGGCACTGTCGCCCGGCTGAATCCCGTTCCCACGGGATCGATAAACACCAGGTCGGTAAAGTCCAGCCACGTCCCCGGATTGTCCGCCGGCACGGCCGGGTCGGATGGGCTGTCCCCTTCATTGCCCACCCGCAGTCGCTTGGGCCCGATCGCGCCAAAGTTCAGATATACCGAAGAGGCGCCGGGACCGCCGTTCAATGCGAAGGTTACTGGCCGGTTTTCACCCTCCACTGTATACGCGGTCAGCACCACCTCGCCCGCGGTCTTGCCGTCCTTGTCGCGCACCGGAAGTGCGCCCACGGTCACCGCATACTTGAGCGTTTTGCCGTCCAGTTGCATCGACTGCTGCACATGCGCATCTGCGGGCAACGGAGGTGTCGTCGCCTTGTTGTCGGCAGCGGATTTCTCAGCGGATGCAGCCTTGTCGGCGGCGGGCTGTTCCTTCTCGGGCTGCGCCCACGCGTACTCCAGGGGAAGCGAAAGGCAGCACAAAGCGCACACCATTTGCGCAAACAGTCTCAGGGCGGGGTGAATCCGGGGAGTCTTCATGACGATACGATACATCCTCGGCGGCTGGCTCTGGCACGCCCCCCGCCGCATGGTTTAACCTCAAACACGGCATGAAACTCAAGTTTGCGCTTTTCGTCCCCGCTCTGGCCGCGGCCCTTGCCGCCTCCGCTCCGCTGCCCGCATTTGCCCAGCAGGGCGCCAAACCCGCCGCCCAACCTGCGGAAGACCTGCCCGACGCACCGCAGGCGACTGCGGCTGTCCTGACCCGCCCCAACGGCCCAACCGTGGTCATGGATACCTCCATGGGCCGCATTACGTGCCAGTTCTATCAGAAGCAGGCGCCCAAGGCGGTGGCCAATTTCATCGCCCTGGCCGAGGGCACGAAAGACTGGGTCGATCCCACGACCAAGAGAAAGCAGCACAACAAGCCGTTTTATGACGGCACCACCTTCCATCGCGTGATCCCGGAGTTCATGGTCCAGGGCGGCGACCCCACGGGCACGGGCATGGGGGACCCCGGCTACACCTTCGAGGACGAGCTCGATCCGGACCTGAACTTCGACCAGCCCGGCCGGCTGGCCATGGCCAACAGCGGCCCCAATACCAATGGAAGCCAGTTTTTCATCACCGAGCAAGCCTACGACTCGCTCAACCAGCACTACACTTTGTTCGGTCAGTGCGACGACTCCAGCGTGCTAGTGGTCAAGACCATTGCCCGCGTCGAGCGCGACAGTGATGACAAGCCGGTAGAGCCGGTGGTGCTGAAGAAAGTCACCATCGTGCGCGAGGGCCAGGCGCTACCGCCATCGCCGAACGCCACGCCGCAGGCTGCTTCCGCGCCCGCCATACCCAAGCCGTAACCCGCAACTTTCATTCGGGTACCCCATCCTTTTCGCGCTCTTTGCGAACAGAGTGGGAAAGGACAAATCTCAACCGATCCAGGATTCCCAAGTTTTTCGAATTGGAGATCTTGGAACCCACGAACCCGACACGAAACTTAGGAGTTTTCATGGCACTTGCAGCAGGAACCTACGCCGTCTTTACAACTACCGAAGGCAAGATAACCGTTCGCCTCTTTGAGGCCGACGCACCCATCACTGTCAAGAACTTTATTGAGCTGGCCGAGGGCAAAAAAGAGTGGGTTCATCCCGGAACCCACGCCAAATCCACTGACAAGCTCTTCGACGGCACCATCTTCCACCGCGTGATTCCCGACTTCATGATCCAGGGCGGCGACCCCACGGGCACCGGCATGGGTGGCCCCGGATACCGCTTCCAGGACGAAACCAAGGGCTCGGCGCACAAGTTCGACAAGGCTGGCAAGCTGGCCATGGCCAACAGCGGTCCCGGCACCAACGGCTGCCAGTTCTTCATCACCGTGGCGCCCACACCATGGCTGACCGGCAATCACACCATCTTTGGCGAAGTGGTCGAAGGCCAGGAGATCGCGAACAAAATTTCGCTGGTCCCGCGCGGAGGCCAGGACAAGCCCAAGACACCCGTAGTGCTTCAGTCGGTGGTCATCGAGCGCGTGGCGTAAAGCCGCTCAGTCCCTCGAACGCCAGAACCCCCAACCGCGGTTGGGGGTTCGCACTTTATAGAGTTTCTTCGTCTCAACCGCAAGCAGACCTTGAACACGGCTTCACTGGGAAATGCACGCCCATCAGCCCCTGCGGGAAGAGCTACTTTGCAGCCTCGCAAAGTCCCAGGATCGCCTCGCCAAATCGCTCCACCTTGGCTGGCCCCATTCCATTGATCTCCAGCAGTTGCCTGGAATTTGCAGGCCGCACCTGCGCGACGGCAGCCAGCGTCCGGTCATGCAGCACCACGTAAGCCGGGACCCGCAGCCGCTTGGCCTCTGCCGAACGCCACTCCCTGAGCCGCGCCGCGAGAGCTTCTCCCTCTGCCGTCAGCTTCACCGGCACTGCCTCCGCCGTTCCGGTTCGAGTCGCTTTGCCGCCAGCCGCCTTCGACGATCCATTTTTCTCCGCCGTCCTGCCCGTCCTCGACCGCCCCGGCGCCGCGCCTTTTCCGCCGAACTCCTCCACCACTCCATCGCTGATCAACAGCTCGACCGGCGTGCCTGTCCTCAGTTCCAGCCCGGTTTCAGTCAGCCGCACCTTGCGGAATCGTATGACTTCCCCATCCTTTTCGAACTCGGCCTCTTCGATCTCGATCAGCCGTGCCCGCACCATCGCATCGAGCAGCGCGTCAAACTCGTTTCTGCTCAATCTGCCCACCAGGTCGAGATTCCGCTGCAGCGTTCCCGTAGCCTTGTAATCCACCGCCCGCAACTCCTCGGCGATGGCCTGCACCAGCTCGCGCTCAAACGCTGTGGGCCGCCGGAACAGCCGCAGCACCGCTCCTGCCGGATCGCACACATCGCAAATGCCGCACGAATGGCTGGCGTCTTCCACGTCCCCAAAATGCCGCACCAACGCCGCCATCCGGCACTCGGACGACGTTGTATACCGCAGCACCTTTTCGAACTGTTCAGCGCGGTACTGCGCCTGCACCGTGTATGTCTTCTTCCAGCCAGCGGCGCCCACCGTCACGTTCCCGCCAAAGTCCACCCGGGCTCCACCATGAATTTCCAGCTTTTCCAGAGCCTTGTCGAACTCCTCTTCGCCGAGTTTCGATGCCGCGCGCAGTTCCTCAACAGGTTGCGGCTGCTCGCCGAGCGCCCGGAACACCTGGTTCAGATGGTCCACTGGCGGATAGTCGCGGTTCAGGAAAAAATCGTGCGTCCGCTGGTCGGCGTAAGAGTGCATCAGGTAGGTCCGGCTCAGCGCCCCGTCGCGCCCGGCGCGGCCAATCTCCTGGTAATAGCCTTCGAGCGTCGCCGGCAGCCCGGCGTGAATCACGGTGCGGATGTCAGCCTTGTCGATTCCCATGCCGAAGGCGATGGTGGCCACCACCACCTCCAGTTCGCCGGCCTGGAACGCGGTCTGCACCCGCTCTCGCGTCTCTGCATCGAGGCCCGCATGATAGGCCGCCGCGGGGACCCTACGCGAAAGCTCCTCCGCCAGAGCTTCTGCGCCCTTGCGCGAAGTGGCATACACGATGGCCGGCCGCCGGTCCGCGCTGGCCAACAGGCCGCAAATCGCCGCCGGGCGCTCCGGCACTGGAACCTCAACCACTTCGATCCCCAGGTTGTCGCGCCGGAAACCGTGGATGAAGCGGGCCGGTTTCACCATTCCGAGTTGCGCCAGGATGTCCGCCTGCACGGTCGGCGTAGCCGTGGCCGTCAGGGCAAGCACAGGCGCAGGGCGCAAGGCGGGCAGGTACTGGCCCAGCATCCGGTAGTCGGGACGGAAATCGTGGCCCCATTGCGAGATGCAATGAGCTTCGTCGATGGCGATCAGCGCGGGCTTGCGCTTGGCCAGCATCTCGGGAAATCCCGGCACCCGCAGCCGTTCCGGCGCAATGAACAGGAACTGAAGCGTTCCCTGCAAGTAGTCCACGCAAGCCTGCCGCGCCACGCCGCGATCCAGCCCGGAATGAATTCGCGCCACCTTGAGCCCCAGCGAAGCGAGTTTGGCTGCCTGGTCGTCCATCAGGGCGATCAGCGGCGAAATCACCAGCGCCGTTCCACCCAGAGCGATCGCCGGCAACTGGTAGCACAGCGACTTCCCCGCCCCGGTCGGCATCACCAGCAGCAGGTCGCGCCCTTGAATGGCCGCCCGGCAAACCGCCTCCTGGTTCGCCCGAAAGCACTCAAACCCAAAAACCGACTTCAGCAGATGGGCAAGTTCAACCGGATTGGCCGGCTCATTCGAATTGTCAGGAATCGTCAAAAGAGTAGCGCCCGATGAGTGAAGCACAGACACACTGTGCGGTGTGTCTCCTTCAACTTTACAGGAGCGGCTTGCCGTGAATGAAGGCTGCGGGAAGATGCGTCGGCTGCCCAAGCGTCAGGCCGGACTCGACTGCCGGCCACAGAACGAAACGCACGGCTCCGTCAATGCCGGAGCCGCGCGCAGGTCAGCTAGGATATTGCTTCAGTTGTTTGCTTACGGATTGACCTCAACCTATTCCGATGCGGGCTTGGGCTTCCAGAAGTCCGGGTCCGCCGCGATCCACTCGTCGGCGACGTAGCTCATGTGCGGGTTGAACTGGAACAGCTCATGTTGCGCCGTCTCCACCGATGCAGCGACCAGTTCATCGAGATGCTTCAGGCCGTCTTCGCCCAGGGCCTCGGCGAACTTCTTGTCATTCAGGAAATCGCTATCGATCTCGGCAAGCGTCTTGTGCGATTCGAGGATCAGGTAGCGGCTGCCCTGGCCTCCATAAGCCTCGTGAAACATGGCCCAGTGAACGCCGGTCCCGGCCTTCTCATAGGCGCCCTTGACCAGCTTGACCGCCTCCCGCCATTCCCTTGTGTGGCCCGGACGAACCGTGTAAACGGAAACTTCCATGAAACGCTGGTGCGAAAGGTCCGCCATGGGGTGAAGACTTGACTCTTCGCTGTAAACAAAGACTCCCTGGTCCACCTCATCCAACAGCTCGCCGTCGGCCACGCTGGCGCGCTCCAGTTCGGCCGCGAGGGCGGTGTTCTTTTCGACGGCCGCGTTGTCCTTTTCCCAGGCCTCAAACGAAGCGTACGGAGTCAGATACAGGGCCCTTGACTTGCCGGAAAGTGAGGTCATGCCGATGTAGTGCGTCGGCCACTTGGCCTTGGTCATGGCTTCGACAAAGGCAGTTTCGGTCTTGTCGTGGGCCGCGCCGCCTTTGTATGGCTTCGTAAACTCGCGCGTGATCTGCAAGACCTTCGGAATTGAAGGGGTTGCCGGTGAACTTTCCTGCGCCGCAGCAGCCAGGCTGCAGGCTACTGCGACAGACAATCCCAACAGACAGGGACTGAGCTTGTTCATGTGGTAGAACCTCCATGGTTGGCTCAGAGATCAGACGCGGGGGGAGTGGAGCGGGGAGACCGGGGGAAACGCGTACTCTCCAAGACAGCGCAATTATTAGTCCCGCACGCCCCGATTGTAAAGAGATGTTTCAATTGTTTTAGAAATCAGGCCGGAGTTATGTGCTTGGCTGGTCGTCCCACGGCCAGGCTCATGCAGTGGGCAACAAGGCCCCATTTCTCTGGCAGATGTTCTCCAAGCTTGTCCTGGGATTCCTGCTCATTTCATTGCTTGCTACTCCAGGTTTCTTTGCCAAGGGCCAGCTACCTCACTCGCCACCCCTTCCAGATGGGCTTTCCTGCTGACTTTTGCAGGAGTGGGTCTTCTCACCCGTCTGCGCGAGCTCGGCAAGCATGGCTGGCGGTCTTTCGCTGTCGCAGCAATTGGGGCGGTATTTATTGCGCTGCTCACGCTAGGCTTGGTGTACGCGGCGGATACATACCTGCACCTCTGGTTTGATGCTCTTTCCGTATTCCTTCCTCCTTTGCGGCTCCTGGAATCGCTGAATGGAATATTGAAGCCTGGACCGGGGAAACGCGTATGGTCACCTTCGCCGTGCAGTTCTCGCACGGTGAGCCAGCCGCCGTACGCTTCGCGGTCGCCACAAAGTCGTTCGAAGAACGTCAGAAAGACGATGAGACGGCGCTTTCGCCGTAAAATGAGATTGTCAAGCACGAAGAGGAAAGCGGCAGGCTGACGTGACTCACGACACCCTTACAATCTCGCCGCGTTCGCGCTTTCGAGCCGCCATGGTGCTGGCGATCGTTGCGGATGCTCTCCAGATTGCCGTTTTTCCGTTGTTCGTCGAGGGCGCTGAGTCGCCGGCTGATGACATCCTCGACCTTGGTGTTGGCGCCGTCTTGGCTTACCTGCTTGGCTGGCACTGGGAGTTTCTTCCATCCTTTCTTGCCAAGCTCGTACCCGGAGTCGACCTGGTCCCTTTGTGGACCTTGGCGGTTGCCAACGTCTATCGGAAGCAGAAACGGAACGCAGGCACCATCGAAGGATTCCGTGAAGAACAGCAGCCGGTGAAAGACCGACGAAGTTAGTAAAGGGGAATACCTCTCATGAGTCAGATAACAGTTGATACGCGTCGGTGCAAGAAGGACGGTGCATGCGTGGCGGTCTGTCCGTCCAGGTTCCTTACTCTGAATGAACAAGGTTTCCCCGAAGAGGCTGCGGATGGGGATTGTATTCTCTGCGGCCACTGTGTTGCCGTGTGTCCCCGCGGTGATCGACAGCTTTCTGATGAGCCGGCGGTCGGTGCGTGAATTCAAGGACAAGCCGATTGACCGCAAGACATTGGAGACGCTGCTGGACGTGGCCCGGCGAGCTCCCACGGCATCCAACTCCCAAAAGCTGCACTGGATTGTTGTGGAGGATGGGGCCAGGGTGCACGCCCTGTCTGCGGAGGCCATGAACTGGTTGCGGACTGCCGGCATCCGTCAGCCGCAGTTGGAACAATGGGAACAGGGGTACGACTTCATTTTGCGTGGCGCCCCCGTGGTGATCGTGGCATGCGCTCCCGCGGACTACGGCTGGGGAAAGCAGGATTGCGCCATCGCCCTGAGCTTCCTGGAGTTGGCGGCTGAAGCCCGTGGCCTCGGCGTGTGCTGGGCCGGATACCTGACCCGCGTAGCTGCCGTTCATGCTCCCATCCGTCAGGCGCTATCTGTTCCAGAGGGGTACGCCGTTCACGGCGGCCTCATGCTCGGAGAACGCAAGTACTCGTACCGGCTGATCCCTCCGAGGAAGCCGCTCAGCGTGCAGTGGGTCTAGTTGTGGAGCGCTATTCCGACCTATCTCTGTTCGCGGACGGAAAGGACTATCGAGCCTCGACGTTGCGAAGCTGGTAGTCTTGTGGCCGCCACATCGAGTCAAGTCCAAAGAAGGACACATTTGCCGAGTTGCCAGCACCCACTTTGGCCGGATGAAGGGACTATTGATCCGGCCCTCAAATAGAAGTACCGTGCCCCATCCATTTCGCAGGTTTCATCGCGAAATGGGTGGGAAGGCATGACAGTATTTAGGGGCCGGATCAATAGAGCAGCGCACTGAGCTGGCGCAAGTTCCGTCCTGCGCCAGCCCCAGGTTGCCGCAAAGTGCTGGCGCCTATTTCGTTGCTGCCGCCGCAGACTTCCTCTGTGCCGCCCAGCGCTTTTTGGCAGCCGCTGCGATGCGCTGCCGCCCCTCGGGTGAGAGGATTCTCTTCTTCTTGGCGGCCTTCGCGGCAATGGGTGCAGCCACTGTGACTGCCTTCTTCGACCGGCCGGTGACTGCCGCAACTGTCTTCTTCTGCCCAACAGTCGCTGCTTTCTTGGGAGACTCGGCCTGTGCTGAGATCAATCCGACGAATGCCGGCCACTTCAACTTAGTCCCCTTCTCGCGGCGCGTCTTGCCTGCGCACCAAATCAATTCGGTCTTGGTGATGACAAGATTTCCAAGCCTGTCGAGGCCGTTCGGCTCGTATATTTCAAGCTCCACGCCCTTACTCTTGATTTCCATATCAGCTTCAAGTGACTTGATAGCAACCTTCATGTTTGCTGCCTCCATGAGTAATCATATCTGAAGCTGCTCATTGCGGTTCACCGGGAGTAATCCAGAAGAACATAGACGAATAAGGATATTGGTCGGTGGGAACTCATCTGCCCCATGGTCGGCTACCTCGACCGAACCACACAATTCGTCCCAACACCCCTGCACGAGCGCACGAGAATCGGCCCCCATCCTCGTGAATTCCGCGGGCCTTCTGAGCTTCGAAGCGGATGAAGACGCCGTTCCGGAGTTGACTGCGGTCGTGTCGCCGAAGAATCTTTCGCCCAACCTTTCGCGACCCAAATTCGCACTTTCGGGCCAGGGTCCTCGCTGCGCTCGGCTAGAATGGATTACGCCATGAACACAAATGCAATTCTCCGTGATTGGGTAGGACGAGTCATCGACGAAAGATTTACCCTCCTTGAGTGGTTGGGTGGTTCTGAACGAAGTGGTGTCTTTCTCACGGAATTGCAGGGGCCTCAATCGCAGAAAGTTGCCATCAAGCTCATTCCGGCGGACATCAGGGACGAGGAAGTCCAAATTGGTGACTGGGCACTGATAAAGACCCTGTCTCATCCTCACCTGATGCGCCTGTTTCACACCGGGCGTTGCCAGATCGCCACTGTCAAGATGCTCTACGCCGTGACGGAATATGCCGAAGAAGTTCTGTCACAGGTTCTTCCCGACCGGCCACTCACTCCCACCGAAACCAGCGAGATGCTCGAACCGGTCCTCGACACCCTTTCCTACCTTCACGGGAAAGGATTCGTGCATGGACGCCTCAAGCCATCGAACATCCTGGTCGTCGGCGACCAGTTGAAACTCTCTTGCGATAACCTCCGCGTCGTGGGCGACCTTGACAAGAACCTTCCGGCGTTGAACATCTATAACGCTCCGGAAGGCGGCGTCGTGCCAATCTCTCCAGCCGCAGACGTCTGGTCGCTCGGCGTAACGCTGGTGGAAGCCCTGACCCAACACCCGCCGGTTTGGGACAGATCGACACATGCGGAACCGATTGTGCCGGAATCCGTTCCGCAGCCCTTCGCCGGCATTGCGCGGGAATGCCTGCACCCCGATCCTGAACGCCGATGCACCGTCAACGATGTCAAGGCCCGTCTCAAACCTGCCCCCGAGGTCCCAGTCCCTGCCAGCAGAACCAGGACGACGGCAACCGCAAAACCTCGCGTGAGGGCACTTGTTGCCGTAGCGCTCGTTCTCCTTGCGGTCGTCGCAGGTCTCTGGCTGCGATCTCACCTGTCTGGGGCATCGCAGCAAGCCGGAGATCAGCGGCCCGACGCCACACAAAGCTCCACCGCGGCGGTACAAGGCGCCGTTGCCAAGCAAGTTCTGCCCGATGTACCCGCGTATGCAAGCGCGACCATTCGTGGCACGTTCCAGGTCAGTGTACGAGTCACGGTTGCTCCGGACGGCAATGTTCTGAATGCGGCGCTCGACTCGCCGGCGGTAAGCAGATATTTCGCCAACCTGTCTCTGCAAGCAGCGCGGAACTGGAAGTTCAAGCCTGCACAAGTGGATGGCCGGCTCGTCTCCAGCGTCTGGGTCCTGCGGTTTCAGTTTAGCCAGGCGGCAACCCGGGTCACTTTCGTCGAGACATCTCCCTACCCATCTCTCGCGGACAAATGACAAACTCCGTCTGTTGAAGTCGAAGTCAAGGCCCCTTCCCTGTTGTCTTGCCGGGGGCAATTCGCCCGGCCCGAAGGGCACAACAGAGTCTTCTCGCGCAACCGTCATCCATTCTCGCAGATACACGCGTCCACAGGGCGAGAGGATCGCATGAAATCCTTTGTGGCTCAAGCTGATTCCGTCCGCCCCCGAAACGCAGGGCCGCCACCAGAAGTGGCAAGCGAGAACGTATCTTCCGCGTGATCAACGGTCTACAAAGCCTCGGATTCAACCTCCAAGTCACCCCCTGGCCGCATAGCCTTGGGGGTTGTTTCTCTTATCAGATTCCAAGATGCCCGGCACAAAAGAATTTATAGGGTCGCTTTCGCGATGCAGAACAAATCCCGGCATCGACAGTGCATCCTCGGCATCCGAATGCCGATGCGCGCTCCATGCCGCGCGTTCCGGCTTATAGCAGGTCCAGGTCTCTGACCGCTTGAAGATGTTCTTCTCGGGAATGTGGCGCTGGTCTCCAGACCGGCTGTGGTGCGGGCGTCCACGCCCGCACTTGCTCCAGGGATCAGCAGAATTCCCGCGGTCATAGACCTAGTTTCTGCTGCGCAGCTTGGAAAGCAGTCTCAGAATCTCAAGATACAGCCAGACCAGCGTGACCATGATGCCGAATGCGCCGTACCACTCCATATATTTGGGAGCGCCAAAGTGCACGCCTTGTTCGATGAAGTCGAAGTCGAGAACCAGATTCAGGGCCGCAATGCCGACCACGATCAGGCTGAATCCAATCCCGACTGGCCCTGATCCGTTGATGGATGTGAACTGAATGCCGAAGAACCCCAATACCATCTCCAGCAGGTAGAAAATCATGATGCCGCCCGTGGCCGCGATGACGCCCAGGCGAAATTTCTGGGTTACCTGTATCAATCCTGAGCGATAGGCCAGCAGCAGAACGAAGAGCGTACCAAAGGTCAGGCTCACCGCCTGAATCGCGATGCCCGGATAGCGCAGGTCAAGGACAGCCGACAAGCCGCCGAGCACCAGGCCCTCAAGCAGCGCATAAATCGGCGCCGTCACCGGCGACCACTCTTTCTTGAACACTGTTACCATGGCGCAGATGAATCCGCCGATCAGCCCGCCAAGCATCAACGGCGCCACATCTGCAATGTCATGAGACTGCAGGAATAGATGCCACGTCCACCAGGCCGTCGCGATCGCGCAGAGCAGCAGAACGCCCGTTTTGTTCACCGTGCCGCTCAGGGTCATGCGGCTGGTCAAATCGGTCACGCCACCGTACTGGCTGCCGGAAAGGTCGCGAAAGGTGTTCTCGCCCAACGCTGGGTTGGATGTCTTCATCAGTGCCATTCAGTTGTCTCCATGCCGCATATCCGGGATGTCATCAAGGCATTGAGCAGTGAGCCTCAATCCCTGCTTCGATTCTAGACCAGCTCCTTTGCAGCTCGCGCGAGAGGCCGACCCAAGGGAAGAGCACGAGCAGAAGGCCGCAGCCAGACTGCGTGAACCCACGGCGCTTCGAGAACCGACAGCGTCATGCACGGCCCTGATGCTTTGCTTTCCCTTACTGCTCACGCTGCGCGCCACCCGGGTCGTGCACCGCGCCGTCAGAGATCGTCGCGCTGGCCTTCTCCCGCGACGGTTTCACTGACTCCTCGAAGGCAGCGATCGCATCATGCACCCGGTCGAAAATGCGCGCCGCACCGATCGCCTCCGTCAGATGATGCCTGTCGAACTCGGATCGCAGATCCCAGGGCAGCCGCGCGAATGCCAATTCAACTCCCGCCTCTGTAAGATTCTTTTTCAGCGCGACCACCACGCGTGCCGCCGAGTAGTCCACATGCGTCATCGCCTCCGCGTCCACCACCACCCAGCGCACCGCCGGCGGCATTGGCCGCACCACGGAGGACACTTCCTCAACAAACCGCCCGGCGTTGGCATAAAAAAGCGCCGCACCAAACCGGTACAGCACCAGCCCGGGCTCCGTTACCACATTTGGCCCAATCGGCACCAGCTTCCACGCCCCGCTCCCATCCGCCACCAGCACGCCGCTATGCGGGTGATAGCTATGCTGGACCACGCGCAGCAGCGACACCACCATCGCCAGCACTATCCCCTGCTCCACCCCCACCAGCAACACCACCGCCGCAGTCATCACTGCCAGCGCATACTCCTGCGGGCTCTCCACCCGAATGTCCCGAAGTCCCTTCAAATCGATCAACCGAACCGCAACCAGGAACACCAGCACGCCCAGCACGCAAGTGGGAAGATACTGCAGCGGCCCGGTCAGAAACAGCAGCACCAACCCCACCACGACCGCCGTCGTGACCTGCGCCGTCTGACTTTGGCCGCCCGCATCCTGCATCATCGCCGTCTGCGTGGGGCTTCCATTCACCACAAACGCGCCGCTCAGCGCCGCCGCGGCATTCGCAGCCGAGAGCCCGAACAGGTCGATATTCTCATTCACCTCCTGATAGTGCTTCGCCGCATAAATTCGCGAGGTCGCCGCACTCTGCGTCAGAATCATCACGGCGCACGAGGCCGAGACTGTCAGCAGAGTTTCCATCTCTTTCCAGCTCATTCCGCCAAGGCTGAGCAGGCCCACCAATCCCAGGTGCGGAAGACCGCCCGCCACGGGCCCAATCGTTGCAATCCCATGCCCGGCAAAATCCAGCACGGCGCTCGCTGTAATCGCCGCCACAACGGCAACCAGCGCTCCCGGCAGCTTTGGAACGAACCGCCGCAACACCAGCACAAACCCCAGCACCGACGCCGTCACCTCCACGGTCGGCACATGCGCCTGCGGCAATCCGCGAAGCACCTCCCAAAGCTGGACACCGGGCATGCGCGAATCCACCGGCACTCCCAGCATTTCGCTCAGCACCGAGATCCCCACCTGGAGCCCCACCCCGGCGAGAAATCCGACCAGCACCGTCCGCGAAAGGAAGTCCGCGATGAACCCCAGCCGGAGCAGCCGCGCCAGCAGCAGAATCCCCGCCGTCAGCAGCGCCACCACCCCTGCCAGCGCCACGTACTGCGCCCCCGCCGGCGTCGCCATGCCCGACACTCCGCCCGCAAAGATCGCCGCCGTCGCCGAATCCGCTGCTACCACCAAGTATCGCGACGAGCCGAAAGCTGCAAACGCCACCAGCGGCAGCAACAGCGTATACAACCCCGTCACCACCGGCATTCCAGCGATCCTGGCATACCCCAGTACCTGCGGAATATCCATGGCCGCCAGCACCACCCCGGCCAGCGCGTCGCGCAAAGCGCCCGCACGTTGCAGCGGCCGTAAGCCTCGAAACAGATTCATAACTCAAAACTCCTCTTCAGCCGCCCGAAGAGCGCACCCCCGCAGGATCGAGACCCGACCCGGATCGCAGAAAGCCGCTCGATGCTCGCAGTCACCAACGGTATCACCCAAGACCGCGCATACGTTGTAGCGAGCCTCGTCACCAGACACGGTGCTCGACTTCTGATTCCGCGTTCACCGGCAACATACCCTGGACCACGCCGCACTTTCCCCTGCAGTGCGCCAGTCATCTTTCCTTCCGCGATCCCCGGGACACCGTTCACCAGAACGAACTCCATTCCCTTCGAAAGCTGGTTCGGCTGCTCATAGGTCGCCAAGTCCAGAATGACCTCCGCATCGAAAATCACCACATCGGCCCACATGCCCTGCTTCAGCACGCCGCGATCGGCAAGCCGCATCTGCTGAGCCGGCAGGGCGCTGAATTTGCGGATGGCGTCCTTCAGAGTAAGGGCGTGTTCCTTGCGCAGGTACTTGCGCAGGATGCGTGGAAAAGTTCCGTAGGCGCCTGTCGCGAGGGAGCGCGTGGCACAAGCGCGTTTCGCGGGGGCGATGGACTGATCCGTGAAGAGGAGATGCTGTCCCCTGTGCAACTGACGCTGCTTGCCGAGCCCAGGCGATTCCGGCCCTATAGCCCGGAAAGCGGCGAAGAAGGCGCGGCCGGATCCGCCTGGATCGTTCGCGCAACCAGTAATAAAGAGACCCAAACTGCCAGGAAAATGCAGCCGAAAACTCGGGGCCGGAGACACGGTGCGCATTGAAACTCCGGGTGGCGGCAGCTGGGGCAAACGTTCGGGATAGTGACTCGCCAGCACGAATGCATCCGGCAAAATTGTACCTTCAAGTTAAATAACAAAAGAAGCAATAGTCAGGTTACTATTCGGTTGCATGATCCAGTCGACAGTGACAAGGTGGATGCTTGTCCTCTCGTCTCGTCTCGACGTCACCGGCAATGCGACGTAAAATCGCTGCATCCCGCTGCGCCGTGCCGCAGCGGGCCTTACGTTGTTTGAATGCAAAGGAAAGATCATGCGGACCTCCGCTCTTGTACGTAAAGTGGTTCTGCTTCTTGTCTCGGCTTCACCGGTCCTACTCAACGCGCAGTTTCAGGAACCCACCAGCGAAGAACTCAAGATGACAGCCGACCCCAAGGCCCCGGGGGCGTCCGCCGTCTATCTCTATCGCGAAGAGACGACCGATGACTCGCTCCACTATCACAGCATCTACGAGCGCATCAAGGTGCTTACCGAAAAGGGCAAGGAACTGGCCACCATTCGCATTCCTTATGAGCATGGCGCCGACAAGGTGACGGACATCAAGGGCCGCACCATCCACGCGGATGGAACTGTCATTCCCCTGAGCACCAAAGCGTCCGACCTGGTGGACGTCAAGACGAAGAATTTTCAGGTGAACACCATGGTCTTCACGCTGCCCAGCGTGGAGGTTGGCAGCATCCTCGAATACCGGCTCCAATTACGCTATAGCGACGAGATTGTCTCTTCGCCTTCCTGGGAAATACAGCAGCCCTATTTCGTTCACAAGGCGCACTATTTCTTTCGTCCCGGATTGACCGGCGGGAATTCCATCACTGATAGCCGCGGTATGGTGCTAGATAAGTTGATGTGGGGAGGAATGATCAGCGGCGGCGCCAAGGTGATTTCGGATGTCAAGGGAACCTACACGCTTGATCTGAGCGATATACCGCCGGTGCCGGACGAGGACTGGATGCCCCCGCTGAATACTCTCAAGGAGCGCGTCGAGTTCTATTACACCTACGCCCAATCGGGTCAGGATTTTTGGCAATCGGAAGGCAAACGGTGGAGCAAACAGGTAGAGGAGTTTACCAAACCCACCGGGCCGCTGAAGAAGGTCGCGGCTGACATGGTGGCGCCCGGCGACTCGGACGAACAAAAGGCGGCCAAGATATATGCGGCGGTCATGAAGCTGGAAAACACGGATTTCACGCGCAAGAAGTCCGAGGCCGAACGCAAGAAAGACAAGCTGAAGGCTATCCATAATGCAGAGGATGTGTGGAAGCAGCAGAGCGGATCATCGGACGACATCGCGCTGCTTTATGTAGCGCTTGCCCGTGCGGCCGGCCTCAAAGTCTGGCCGATGCAGGTGGTCAATCGCAATCGCGCAATTTTCGACACCAACTATCTTTCGGTCGGCCAGTTGGACGATTACATCGCCATCATTGAACTCGGTGGCAAGGAGGTTTACCTGGACCCCGGCCAGAAGATGTGTCCCTTCGCGTCGTTGCATTGGAAGCACACCCTGGCGTCCGGTTTCCGGCTCTCGGACAAGGGCCCCGTATTCGCCTCAACTCCAGGCAGCATCTACAAGAACTCGGCAGTGCAGCGCGTAGCCGATCTCACTATCGACGCGACGGGCAGCGTCAAGGGAATGGTCCGCATCGTGATGACCGGCCAGGACGCGCTCCATTGGCGGCAACTGACGCTTGAGAACGACGAGGAAGAGGTGAAGAAACAGTTCAACGAGTCGATGCACGATTCTCTCCCCGACGGCGTGCAGGCCGACTTCGATCACTTCCTGGGCCTAAGCGATTATTCCAGCAATCTGATCGGCGTCGTCAACGTCTCCGGCAGCCTGGGCACCATGACCGGCAAGCACTTCTTTCTCCCCGGACTCTTCTTTGAGTCCCGCGCCAAGCATCCGTTCGTGGCGCAGGACAAGCGCACCATTCCAATCGATGTCCACTACGCAAAGTTGGAACAGGATGAGGTGACCTATCATCTGCCGCCTGGATTCAACGTGGAAAGCACGCCACAGGCCACCAGCAGCCTCTGGCCGGATCATGCCCTGCTGAAGATCAACTCCAGAGCAAAAGAAGACTCAGTGAGCGTGGCGCGAAGCATGGCCTATAACTTCACGCTACTCGATCCCAAGGAATACGCGAACCTCCACGACTTCTACCAGAAGGTGGCCACGGCCGATCAGCAGCAACTGGTGCTTGTCCGCGCTGCTCAAACGAAAGGAAACTGACCATGCGCATTCCGCATTTGACCGGCGCGAAACTTGGCGCGATTGCATTGGCTGGGTTGTTCTTGTTTGCCACCACACCTGCGCTCGCCAGTTGGTTCGGCAAGTCGCAGCCTGTTCCGCAGTGGGGCCTGGACGCAGCCAAAACCAAAACTCCGGATTATGTGAAAGACGCCTCGGCGGTCATTCTTTTCGATGAGTACGTTGAAACCATCGACGGCCAGGGCCGCGCCGTGGAGCGCGAGCGCGAGGCCATACGCATCCTCAAGCCGCAAGGCCGCGGCAACACCTGTGCGGTCAGTTTCGACGAAGACGAGAAGATCAATTATTTCCGGGTGTGGACCATCGCCGCCGACGAAAAGCAGTATCAGGCCCAGGATACGGACTTTGCCGACGTGGGCGACACCGATGTTCCCATCATGCTCTCCACAACCAAGACGCGCGTTGCGCATCCTCCTGCTGTGGATGTGGGCGCAGTGGAGATCTGTGAGTCGGAGGAGCTGATGCAACCTTACTCGCAAGAGAAGGTTTGGCAGATTCAAAACGGCATCCCCGTGGTCTTCCAGGCGCTTGAATTGGACCTGCCCACCGGCCGCGCCCATGCCGAGTCCTGGCGCAATCACGATCCGGTCCATGCGGTTGAAGTCTCTCCCAACCACTGGCGCTGGGAACTCAAGGACATACCGGCGCTCATTCTGCGGGACGTGCCCTCGTCTCCGGAATGGTTAGCCTTGGCCGGCCGCATGTCGGTGCAGTGGGGCAACGCGGCCGTCGAAGGCAAAGACAGCCAATGGCGGGCTATCGGCCAATGGGTAACTACACTTGAGGCGAACCGTCCCGATCCCTCTCCGGCTATTACCGCCAAGGTCAACGACCTCATCGCCGGCGCGCCCGATTTCTATACCCGTCTCAGCCGCATCACCAGCTCCATCCAGCGGAACATCCGATATTTCGTCGTGATGCGCGGCATCGGCGGTTTGCAAGCCAACCACGCCGCCGACATCTTCCAGAATCGCTACGGCGACTGCAAAGACAAGACCACCCTATTGATTTCCATGTTGCAGGTGGCCGGCATCCACGCATATTACGTGCCCGTGGACCATCGCCGCGGCGTGGTCGCTCCAGAGAACCCATCGCTTCTTGGCGATCACATGATTACGGCTATCGAGATTCCATCGGACGTGCAGGACCCGCGGCTTCTGGCTGTAGTGAAAGCCAAGGACGGCAAGCGGTATCTCATCTTCGATCCCACCGATGAGCGCACGCCAGTGGGCAACCTGCCCTCCGAACTGCAAGGCGGCTACGGCATCCTTGCAGCCGGACCCTCCAGCCAGATTATTGCCCTGCCGGTGCTTGCCCCTGACGCCAATGGCTCAGAACGCAAAGGCGCCTTCGCTCTGGCGCCCGACGGCACGCTGACCGGATCGGTCGATAGCTTTTCCATTGGCCCCAAGGGCGCCGATCTGCGCAGTTTCCTCAAATACACCGATGAGAAAGAGCGCCGCGAAGCCTGGGAGCGTTCCGTGGCCGAGACTCTTCCCGGCGTCACGCTTGACGAATTCAAATTCATCCAGCCGGAGGCTCTCGAAAAGCCTCTCGAATTCCACTACAAGGTGACGGCCCACCAATACTCCCACCAGGCCGGCCCGCTCTTGCTGGTCCGGCCCCGCGTGGTCGGCTCCTATGTAAGGCCTTTCAACGACAAGCCGCGCACCTTTCCCATCGACCTCAGCGCCACGGGCCGCTGGCATGACAGTTACGACATTACCCTGCCCGCCGGCTACGTGGTCGATGAGACTCCGGACCCGGTCGACATTGACGTGGAGTTCGCCAGCTACCACTCTACGGTCACGGCCAAGGCCAACCTGCTTCACTATGAGCGCGACTATGTCGTGCGCCAGGTCGAGATTCCGCCCGCCAAGGCCGCTGCCTTCCGGTCGCTGGAGAGCGCCATCCTGAGCGACGAAAAGGGCACGGCCGTACTCAAGAAACAGTGAAGCCGGCAGCCGGGAAGTTGCGTGCATGGAATGACCGCTTGAAGATGGTTTTCTCGGGAATCTGGCGCTGGCCTCCAGACCGGCTGTAGTGCGGGCATCCAAGCCCGCATTTGCTTGAGGAATGAGCAAAAATCATGCGGTCAGAGACCCTGGGGCAAAACCAGGGATATTGTGTCCTGTTTGGTTCCGTTTGAGATCGCTGCTCCCTGCCGGTCACATCGACTTGAGCGCTGTTCCCCCGGGATATACCGTTCCTTCCGGAGAGATTGAGACTTTACTTGCCCGAGTAAACCGCTATACTGCGGGGTAAGTCGACCCGTTGCCGAGGCGACAGATGAGGACAAGCGGCAGATGAAGCTGATTTCAGTGAACACCGGGCTTCCCCGCGAAGTGACATGGCACGGGAGAAGCGTAACCACGGGAATCTTCAAGCAGCCGGTTTACGGCCGCGTGGCCTTACGCAAGCTCAATTTGGACGGCGACCGGCAAGCCGACCTGAGCGTTCATGGCGGCGAATGGAAAGCCGTTTACTGTTACCCACTCGCGCACTACGATTATTGGAAAAGTGAGTTGCGGGGCCGAGAGCTGCCGTTGGGGATCTTTGGAGAAAATTTCACGCACGATGGATTGGTGGAGGAGTCGGTTCATCTTGGCGATCGGTTCTCCGTCGGTTCGGCGGAAGTGATCGTGACCCAGCCCCGCCTGCCATGCTACAAACTCGGCTTGAGATTCGAGTCCGACGACATGGTGAAGCGATTCTTCTTAAGTGGCAAAACGGGTTTCTACCTTGCGGTGACTCGCGAAGGAGAAGTCGGCGTCGGTGATGAGATGAAGCCGGTCAGTCACGACGCAAACGGTGTCCCAGTTTCGGAGATCACTCGCTTGTATGCCGCAAAAAGGTTGAACGATGCTGATGTGGCCTGGGTGCGTCGTGCACTCCGGGTCGAAGCATTACCCGAAAGTTGGAAAGTTTACTTTCGCGAGAGGCTGGAGCGACCTCCGACTGTCGGCTGAAGCAGGGACAGCGAGAAAGTCTCTCGTCTCATAGGAGGGAGGAATTCATGAATCCTGGACTAGCTTTGCTTCTGGCTTTCGGCATTGGGATCGTGGCGGGGCTGAGATGTATGACGGCGCCTGCTGTGGTGGCCTGGGCGGCGCATCTTGGTTGGATCAATCTTTCCGGCACTTACCTGGGTTTCATGGGTTCTGCCTGGACGGTCGGCTTCTTTACAGTTGGCGCACTGGCCGAGCTCATTGCTGACCAACTCCCCAGCACTGCCGCTCGTACGACTGCCGTTCCACTCGCTGCCCGCCTTGTGTTGGGCTCGCTGACGGGTGCCTGCCTGGGCATTGCCGCTGGCGCGTCTCTTTGGCTGGCGGCGCTGATCGGAGCTGCTGGAGCGATCGCCGGAGCGTTCGGCGGCTATCAGGTTCGCGTGAGACTTGTTCGAGTCCTCCATGTTCCGGACATCGCAATTGCCATCCCTGAAGATCTGGTGGCAATAGGATTGGGATTGTTTCTGGTTTCCAGATACTGGGTATCCAGTTCATTCAGGTAGACCCAACAGGAGGGGTTGGCGAGACAGCCGGATGTTTTGGTTGCCTTGTAACAGGGCACGACTTTAGTCGTGCCGCAAGGTCAGCAAAATAAGTGGGCTTTAGCCCCTGGGGGCCGTACCCTTCGCTACGATGCAGCCCCTTTTGCCGGATTCTACAACCACAACATCTTGCGGCCACCTGAGTGAACTGGATAACCACTTTCCAGATTTTGAGAACCGCAACTCGGGCGAAATCAGGAGTCCGGGTCTTGGTATGGTTGGCCTGGATTCAATTCAGGGGGGCAACTTATGACCTCTTCTCAGCAATACGACGCCATTGTCATCGGCTCAGGGCAGGGCGGCACACCTCTCTCCACGGCGCTAGCGCAGGCGGGGATGCGCACCGCCCTTATCGAGCGCGAACATGTCGGCGGAACATGTATCAACGAGGGATGCACTCCTACGAAAACCATGGTGGCAAGCGGCAGAGTCGCTTACCTCGCGCGCCGCGCTGCCGACTACGGAGTGCATACCGGCCCGATCAGTATCGACCTCGGCAAGGTTCGGCAACGCAAACGCGACATTGTAAACAGTTTTCGGAGTGGAAGTCAGTCGCGCATCGAGAAGACCACGAATCTCGAATTGATCTTCGGTGAGGCTCGCTTCGCCGACTCAAGAGTACTTGAAGTCCGCCTGAAAGAAGGCAGTCAGCGGGTCCTGTCCGCGAATAACATTTTCATTAACGCCGGCTGCCGCCCCGCGGACCCCAGGCTGGATGGCCTGGATAGCATTCCATTTCTGGACAGCACCTCCATCATGGAACTCGACTCTGTTCCCGGCCACCTGTTGGTCCTGGGGGGTGGCTACATCGGTCTCGAATTCGGACAGCTTTTCCGGCGCTTTGGCAGCCGCGTAACGATTATTCAATCCGCGGAACGACTGCTAACTCACGAGGATCCCGATGTCGCAGAAGAGGTTGCCAAGATCCTCGGACAGGACGGCGTCGACGTGGCGCTCGAAGCAAAAGCGACGCGCGTGAGCATGTCAGACGGGAGCATCTGCCTGCAAATCCAGCAGGGAGGCAATTCAACCACATTGGTTGGCTCGCATCTGTTGGTCGCGATTGGGCGAGTGCCGAACTCTGACACCTTGAACCTTGGGGCGGCCGGAATTCAGACGAACGATCGCGGCTTCATCCATGTCAATGACCGGCTCGAAACGACAGTCAAAGGCGTCTACGCTCTTGGAGACATCAAGGGCGGCCCGGCGTTCACCCACATCTCTTATGACGACTTTCGCGTCATCCGGGCCAACCTGATCGAAAACAGGACTGCCTCCATCGCCAATCGCCTGGTGCCCTACACTCTCTTTATCGATCCGCAACTGGGCCGGGTCGGTCTGACTGAAGCTGAAGCCCGGGCAAAGAACCTCGACATTCGCATCGCCAGGCTGCCAATGACCTCCGTCGCTCGCGCTCTTGAAGTCGATGAGACGCGCGGTTTTATGAAAGCGATCGTGGATCGCGAAACCAATCGAATACTGGGTGCTGCGATTCTTGGCATTGAGGGTGGCGAAGTCATGTCGGCGATCGAAGTGGCAATGATGGGCAAACTTCCGTACACCGCATTGCGTGATGGCGTTTTCGCACACCCCACTCTGGCGGAATCGCTCAACAACCTCTTTATGGCGATGGACAGCAACAAGTAGGCGCTATCTCTCGGGGCCTGAGTTATGGTCGCGATGAAGTTGACCGTGATTACTCAGATGGGCATTGTTGCATGGATCGAGCCTAAGGAACCTCTGAATAAGTCGCCGTTTTGAAAGGGCACAACTTTAGTCGTGCCGTAAGTTGCACAAAAAGTAGGTGGGCTTTAGCCCCTGAGGGAAAGCGATTCGGAAATTGGACACTTAATCAGAGGTTCCCTAAGTCGCGCTTCCCCGCCCAGAGTGAACGATTCCAATTCAGGAAAGAGTCTTTTACACTGAGAAGAGGAGAGTGTCATGAGCGATGGTCGCGAGGAGCGCGAAGAACGGGAGAAGCGCCGCGAGCAGGAACAGCGAGAGGATCGAGAAGACCGGATCGACCGCGAACCCATAGATCAATGGGAGCAGGAGCGGGTTGACTCCTGAACTGCGCTTGAACTGGATTTGCGAGGGCAACAGCATCGTGGCGCCGCAGCGGATTATCGGCGCCCTGTCCCAGGATCGGCTATCCCTGCTGGCACAAGTCATCGACGGGATTTGGCTGGGATGATTACCGCTGTGACGGCCGAACGCTCAAGCGATATGTACTTCTTGGAAGGGGAGTTCGATCAAGTTGCCGAGTTTCCTCCCCTGCCGCCCGGTTGTGGGAGTTACTGCACAGCAAGCGTCTCAGTCCTGACTTCCGGGAAGCGCCGACACTTATCCCCGCCCCCCCAACAACAAGGTCTGGTACTTGAATTACGAGCAATACGCGGGAACAAGCTATGGAATCTCGACGGCCCCGCGGTCACGTCGTCGGCCAGCTACATCTTGTAGCGGCCCAGGTCCTCGTCGTTCAGACCTTCGAGCCATCCGCGCAACTGTTCGGCGGTCGGCCCTTCGGGAGGACCGGAGGTGTTCAGCTTGGCGGTCAGCATCACCTGCTCCGCAACGTAAATCGGGCAATCCGAGCGCAGCGCCAGAGCGATGGCATCCGACGGCCGCGCATCGACGATTAGCGGCTCGTCTCCCTTGCGAAGCCACAGGGTCGCAAAGAACGTATCGTCCCTAAGCTCCGAAATCACCACGCGTTCCAGCCGGGCATTCAGGTGACGGATGAGGTTTCTAGTCAGGTCATGGGTCATCGGCCGCGGCGCTGCCACCTTCTCTATCTCGATGGCAATCGCATTGGCCTCGAAGATGCCCACCCATATCGGCATCACGGTATCTGAAGCGACATCCTTCAGCACCACGATCGGCATATTGGTCGCCGGGTCCATCATGAGCCCGCGAATCCTCACCTCGATATCCATGGCTCCCCTTTCCTTCACCCGCTTCAATCTTAGACCGCCTCGCCAGCCAGACTGTTGGGATGCGTGGCAGTTATTTTCACCTGCATGTAGCTGCCGGGCGCCGGCGCAATCGGCTGTGCGCAGGTGAAGTTGACCGGCTTGTTCTGGCTGCTGCGGCCGGTGATCTGCCCTCGCGCCGGATTCACGCCTTCGACCATCACTTCCATTACCTCTCCCAAGTGACAGGCATAATTCACTCTTTGAATCTCCCGCTGTCGATCAAGCACTACTTGAAGGCGGGCCGCCTTTTCCGCCTCGGGGATGGAGTCGATCATGGTGAGTGCCGGGGTGTTGGGCCGCCCCGAATACTTGAACCCGAAAACGCAATCGTACTCGACCTCGGCAAGAAGGTCCATGGTCTGAATCAGGTCGTCGTCGGTTTCACCGGGAAATCCGACAATAATGTCCGTGGAAATCGAAATAGGCCGGCGCGCTTGCTTGATCCAGGAGATTCGTTCCAGGTACCACTCGCGCGTGTACTCCCGGGCCATGAGCTTCAGAATCCGCGACGACCCTGACTGCACCGGCAGGTGCACATGGTCGCAGAGCGTGGGCACGGCATCGATGGCTTCGACAATGTCGCGGGTAAAGTCGCGCGGGTGGCTGGTGGTGAAGCGCACGCGGCGAATCCCGCTCACCTCGCCCACGGCCGCCAGCAATTCCGCAAAGCTCATCTTGCCTTCCGGATCGTGGTAGCTGTTCACATTCTGGCCCAGCAGTTGGATCTCGGTGTAGCCCATGTCGGCGATGCGGCGGGCTTCGGCCAGCACCGAAGCCGACCCGCGGCTGCGCTCCTTGCCCCTGGTGTACGGCACCACGCAATAGGCGCAGAACTTGTCGCAGCCTTCGATGATGGTGATGTAGCCACGGTAGGGATTCTGGCGGGCGGTGAACTCGGTCTCGAAGGTCTCGTCCGTCTGGCGGTCGTCGAGCCCGGTGATGCGCGTCTCGCCGGATTCAAGGCGGGCCAGCATTTCCGGCAGTTTGCGATAGGAGGCCGAGCCCGACACCAGAGAAACATACGGCGCCCGCTCGAAGATCTTTTCGCCCTCCTGCTGCGCAACGCACCCCAGCACGCCAAAGCGCTTGCCGGAGTCCTGTTGTCTTTTGTAGTAGTCGAGGCGGTGAAAGACCTTCTGCTCCGCCTTGTCGCGGATGGAACAGGTGTTGTAGAGGATCAGGCCGGCTTCTTCTTCCGACTCCACCTGCCGGTAGCCCTGGTGCTGCAATGTGCCAATCACCTTTTCGGAGTCATGGGCATTCATCTGGCAGCCGAAGGTCTCTAGGTAGAAGGTTTTGTCGGTTGCCATAGCAATCCCAAGTATAACGTGATTCTGGTCACAGCCGCTCCCTGTGCGCGGCCGGGCGTAGTTTTACGGCGCCGCGTCTCGGATTCCCTGCCCTGCCTCGCATTCTCCCAAAATCCGTATTTTTGTTCATTTAGACAACAATCAATCGGCGACCCGTGCTCAGTTCGTCCGATCAGTCAACCTGACGATCATATTTAATCAAAATACTCATTGCCCAGGTCGCGCCCGTGGCCTATACTTCGCCAATCTGTAGTTCTCAACCATCCGTGGTTCCCCAGCCATCTGTGGTTCCCAACCAAATCTGTACTTCTCAATCAAGGAGAGCTTCCCATGTCGAATCATTCATTCCTGCGTCTGGGCCGAGTGGTTTTGACAAGCGTGCTGGTGCTCGTCGCTTGTTCCCTCCCCTCATTGGCGCAAGACAGAAACCAGGGCAAAATCCTCGGCGGGTACTTTGAAGAGTGGAGTATCTACTACGCCGGCTACAACATCGCCAACCTGCAGCAGAACGGTGTCGCCGACAAGCTGACGCACCTTATCTACGCGTTTGCCAACGTCACCACCACCCCGGCGCCGGCCTGCTCCATTGCCGATAGCTGGGCCGACTATTCCACTCCCTATCTTCCCAGCGTCAGCGGAACGCCCTACGCGGGGCCGATGTATGGAAACTTCGCCGCAATTCAACAACTCAAGCAGCTTCATCCAAAATTGAAAGTGCTCATGTCCATGGGCGGCGCATCCGCCACGAACGTTGCGGCCTTCGTCAGCGCGTCCAGCACCCAGGCCGGCCGCCAGGCGCTCGTTTCTTCCTGCATCAACATGTTTGTCAAGGGAAACATTGCTCCCGGCATCACCGCTCCGGGTCTTTTCGACGGCTTCAATATCGATTGGGAGTTCCCGACCGCGGCCGACAAGCAGAACTTTACCGCCCTGCTCAAGGAATTCCGCAGCCAGTTGAATGCCTTGGAAAAGACAACCGGCAAGCAGTATGTTCTGTCATTCGACGGCCCTGCCGGCGCGCAGAACTACGTAAACATCGACCTGAAACATGCCGCTGAGCAAGTGGACTTCATCACCATCGACGGCTACAACTACGCCGGATCGTGGGATACGCAAACCAATGACGCATCCCCGCTGTTCGATACCCGCAAGGATCCTTTGTATGGGCAGGATCTGGATATCGACTCAACTGTCAACGCCTATCTCCGTGCCGGCGTCCCGCCGTCGAAGTACACCATGGGTGTGCCTCTCTATGGCGCGGGCTGGACCGGCGTTCCCAACGTCAACCACGGCCTGTATCAAGGCTCAACCGGACCGTCTGCAGTTCTGCTGGCCAATGGAACGGGGCCGTGTACCGACCTCAGCGGCAATACCCCCGGGTGCGACACGCTGCTGACTCCGGGCACGGCAACCTACTCCACACTCGCAAATCTCACCGCGAACGGATACAGCAAGGGTTTCGATCCGCAAAGAATTGCCGTGTCTCTCTACGATCCAACAACGGAAACCTTCTACACCTACGACGATCCTGACACGGCGTTCCTGAAGATGCTCTATATCGACGTGAAGGTCCCCGGCGGTCTGGGCGGCGCCTATGTCTGGGCCCTCAAGGACGACGATGCCAATGGAACCGTCGTCAAGACCATGGCTGCAGGTCTGGGCTGGTAGCACCAAAAAACAAGGGCAAACGGCTGATCTGAAGTCGCCGTTCGCCCTTGTTTTCTTGAGCCGGTTCTACGTGTTGCTTGAACCTACCACCATTCCATCAGCCGGCCGGACTTGACCTTCACACTGCTCGCCGGCTTTTCCGTGCGTACCAGCAGCAACGGAATGTGCACCAGCCGCACCAGCTTCTCGGCAATCGAGCCGAACACCAGCGGATGCCAGCCGGTGGTGCCGTGCGTTGAAATCACGATCATGTCGATCTTCTCGCGATCGATCACGTCCAGGATGCATCCCGCCACGTCGTTCTCAACTTCCACGCTGGAAGTCGCCTTGATTCCCTTGGCGGTAAGACCGGCCACGGAAACGGCGAAACGTTCGTCCGCCTCTTTTTTCGCTTCCTCGAGGTTCGCACCCTCCGGAATCACGTGCACAAGTTGAATGGCGGCATGAAAGTGCTGCGCAAGCACCGTAGCCTGCTCCAGGGCCAGGTGGGAGGAAGGACTGAAGTCAATGGGCAAAAGAATTTTCGCGGGGATGGTGCTGAAGGCATACACTTCGGGCATTAGGGTCTCCTTGCCAGACACCGCAAGTGGCTGGCCTCTTTTTTCGTCCACAATCATAGCAAGTCTGGACTCATATCGAGACGTGATACGCGACACACCTATGCCGCGCCCGCAAAGCCCAAGCCGTGTCCCAGCGAGCAACGCCCAGGGCGTCCCATCCCAGGCATCAAGCCCCCGTGCCCCATCCTTTTCGCGTCTTTGGCGAAAAGGGTGGGAAACGATAACCTCCACCATCCCACGCCCTGCCGCATTCACCGCGTCACTTCTCTCCCGGTGACAAAAACCCGCGGCCTCATCGGCGCGGCAATGAAATAAGCAATTTCCCGGTAATCGTCACCCTCGTGAATCAGAAAATCCGCCTGTTTCCCCGTTTCCAGCGACCCCACCCGGTTTCCCATGCCCAGGCTCCACGCCGCATTGATCGTGGCCGCCGTCAGCGCCTCGGCAGGTGATAACCCCATGTGCAGGCAAGCCAGCGACATCACGAACGGCATCGATGCAATCGGCGAAGACCCGGGATTGAAGTCCGTGGCCAGCACTGGCGCCAGTCCCATCTCCACCATCGCCCGCGCCGGCGGATAATTGGTCCGCCCCAGCGCAAACACCGATCCCGGCAGCAGAACCGGCTGCACCCCCGCCGTCCGCAGCCTCTGCAACGTCTCCGCCGTCACCGTCTCCAGGTGGTCTGCCGTAGCCGCGCCCAGTTCCGCCGCCAAGGCCGCTCCCGTCCCCGGCCGGAACTGCTCGGCGTGCACCCGCAGCCGCATTCCATGCCGCCGGGCCGCGGTCAGCACCGTCCGCGTTTCGTCCTCGGTAAACGCGTGGTCGTCGCAGAACGCGTCGCAGAACCGCGCCAGCCCCGCCGCCGCAACCTCGGGAATCAGCTCATCCGCAATCCAGCGCACATACGCCTCGCGCCGTCCGGCAAACTCCGGCGGCACGGTGTGTGCGGCCAGCAGCGTGGGTACAATCCGCGCCGGCCCCTCCTCGTCCAGCCGCGCCAGCGCGCGCAGCATCTTCATTTCCGTCGCAGGCTCCAGCCCATAGCCGGATTTCGCCTCGATCGTCGTCGTCCCCGCCCTGAGCATCCAGTCCCGATGCTTGCGCGCGACAGTCAGCAACTCGTCTTCGCTGGCAGCGCGGGTCAACTCGACCGTGCGCAGAATCCCCCCGCCCGACGCCGCAATCTCCTGGTAAGTCGCCCCGCCAATCCGCTGCTCAAACTCCGCCGCGCGATTCCCGGCAAACACCAGGTGCGTATGCGCATCCACAAATCCCGGCGTAACCGAGCGCCCTTCGGCGTCGACCACCGCAGCGTCCGGCGGAATCTTGGAGCGCAGTTCGGCATACGATCCCACCGCCGCAATGCGCCCCTCCCACGCAATCAGCGCGCCGTCAGGAATGATGCCCAACTCGCGCAACTCCGCGCCCACCCGCGGCCGCGCCGGCCCAGCCAGCGTCACAAGCTGGCCGATATTCACCACCGCCACCACTTCGGCCACGGCTATTTCTCCGCCATGGGAATATGAATGCCCCGCTCCCGCGCGGTCCGCTGCGCCAGTTCGTACCCCGCGTCCGCGTGCCGCGCCACGCCCAGCCCCGGATCGTTGTTCAGCACCCGTTCCAGCCGCCGCGCCGCACTCTCCGTGCCGTCCGCCACCGTCACCTGCCCTGCGTGCAGCGAGTAACCCATCCCCACGCCGCCGCCATGGTGGAAGCTCACCCACGTCGCGCCCGACGCCGTGTTCAGCAGCGCATTCAGCACCGGCCAGTCCGCCACCGCGTCCGACCCGTCCAGCATCTTTTCCGTCTCGCGGTAAGGACTGGCCACCGAGCCCGTGTCCAGATGGTCGCGGCCAATGGCAATTGGCGCTGAAATCTCGCCCTTACGCACCAACTCATTGATCGCCAGGCCCATCCGCGCCCGCTCGCCGTAGCCCAGCCAGCAAATGCGCGCCGGCAGCCCCTGGAACGCGAACCGTCCCCGCGCCAGCTTCAGCCAGCGGGTGAGAATCTCGTTCTCTGGAAACAGCTCCAGCGCCAGCTCATCCGTGCGGTCGATGTCCTTGGGGTCACCCGACAGCGCAACCCACCGGAACGGCCCCGTCCCAGTGCAGAACAGTGGCCGAATGTACTCCGGCACAAACCCCGGAATCAGAAACGCGTCCGAGCAGCCTGCATCAAACGCAAACCGCCGAATATTGTTCCCGTAGTCGAACGCCACCGCCCCCGCCCGCTGCAGCTCCAGCATCGCGTCCACATGCACCACCATGGTCGCCGTCGACCGCCGCACATACTCTTGCGGGTCGCGCTCGCGCAGCGCGGCAGCCTCGGCCAACGTCATCCCCTGCGGGACATAACCGTTCAGCGGGTCATGCGCGCTGGTCTGGTCCGTCACCACGTCCACCCGCACCCCGCGCCGCACAATCTCCGGCAGCACATCGCCGCAGTTGCCCACCAGGCCCACGCTCAGCGCCCGGCCCTCGCGCCGCGCCGCCTCGCACAGGTTCAGCGCCTCGTCCAGATTTTCCGTCACCATGTCGCAGTACCGCGTGGCCACTCTGCGCTCAATGCGGCTGCGGTCCACATCCACGGCCAGCACCACGCCGCCGTTCAGCGTTACCGACAGCGGCTGCGCCCCGCCCATGCCGCCCACGCCGCCTGTCACCACCAGCTTGCCCTTCAGCGTGCCCGCTCCGTTCGTCCCGCCAAAGTGCCGCTCCGCCAGCGCCGCAAAGGTCTGGAACGTCCCCTGCAGAATTCCCTGCGTCCCGATATAGATCCAGCTCCCCGCCGTCATCTGGCCGTACATCATCAGGCCCTTGCGGTCGAGCTCGTTGAAGTGCTCCCAGTTGGCCCATTTGCCCACCAGGTTGGAGTTGGCGATGATCACCCGCGGCGCCATCTCGTGCGTAGGAAACACGGCCACCGGCTTGCCCGACTGCACCAGCAGCGTGTCTTCGTTGCCCAGGTTTTCGAGCTCGCGGACAATCGCGTGATAGCACTCCCAGTTCCGTGCAGCCTTGCCGATGCCGCCATAGACCACCAGGTCCTGCGGCCGTTCGCCCACCTCCGGATCGAGGTTGTTCATCAGGCAGCGCAGCGCCGCCTCCTGCTGCCATCCCTTGCAGCGCAACTGGCTGCCCCGCCCCGCCCGAATCGCCGGAACCATCGTCGTCATACGTTTTCTCCTGCCCCGCAAGAACCGCTGCGAGCCCCAAACGCTGTCCTGAAAGCCGATAAACAGGATAAACCCCGCGCGCTGGCGGCGCTTGGGCGGGACGGTGTGGATCGGAGTTTCCGGAATTCGCAGGCCGAAGGCTCTGGAGGGAGCAGGGGCCTTCAGGCCCATGAACGCAGGCGTACAAAGAATCTGGCTTTAGCCACGGGAATTTCGTAGACGCATCTTAACCGCATTGATGAGCGCTCCGCGCCGCCCTCGCCAACTGAGACTCTTGTGCGGGAAATTCAACGAACCCTGGGCGACTTTCGAGGACCTATCCTGCCTCGAGGCATGCTTTGACGATTTTGCTCTGCCTTATCGCGGACAAGGGAGTCCCACACTCCAACAGGACGATGATTTTCAGGCGCTTGCTCCTGGATATTGCTAGAATGCTTGCGTGCCTGCGGATAAGGTCAGCTCGAATGCCTTGGAATGGGGGCTTACCCACATTCAGAGGTTCGGCGACACAGACATATTCCCTGTGCCCTTCGAATTCAAGTGCATCAAGAGCGCATGGAACACGGTTGGTCCTCGCCTGGCAGGAATCGACCTAAGCACATATCGCACATGCGGCCCCAAGCGGATGCTCGTTCCAAAGCCGAGCGGAGGATTTCGCGTTGCGACACAATTAGACCCGATCGACGCGATCATCTATGCTGCCCTGGCGTACGAGAGCGCAGCACAGATCGAGGCAAACCGCGTACCGGCAAGTAGACACGTGGCTTGCTCCTACCACGTTGACATAACACCGGACGGCCGACTGTTTAGCCCAGAAGACGGGTGGCCCGAGTTCCACTCCAAGTCGGAGGAATACGCCAAGAGTGGCGAATTCACCCACGTATTAGTTGCGGACATTGCGGATTTCTATAGCCAGATTTACACGCACAGGGTTCAAAGTGCGCTCGAGGCCGCGAATGTGCCCACTGATAGGTCGGAGAACATTGAACACTTCTTACTGTCTCTGACGGCGAAGCAGACGCGGGGAGTCCCGGTCGGCCCGTCTGCCTCCGTTCTGCTCGCGGAGGCGGTTTTGTCCGACGTTGACAGCTTCCTCCTGAGGCATGGTCATACGTTCACGAGGTACGTCGACGATTTTCGAATTTTCTGTAAATCTCGACGTCAAGCTACAAGGGCCTACCACGACCTCTCGTATTACCTCTATACGTCGCACCGGCTAGCCCTAGAACAACACAAGAGCAGGGTGTTGCGTGTTGAGACCTTTGGGACGCGCGAATTGGTCGACCCGGAACGATTGGAGAACGAGTCAAAGCTCCGGAAGCAGCAGGAATTGATTCAAGCAATTCGTCTTATGTCGGGCTACAATATTGCCGAAGAGGATCTCCTTGATGGTGATCAGCAGAAAGTTGTAAGAGAGAACCTCGTAGAGATCTTTCAGGCTTGCGTCTCCGAAAAACCGCTTAGCTTGGGTCTTGCACGTTACCTTCTTCGCCGTGCGACCGCCCTCAGAACAGTAGTTCTCAACGACGTCGTGTTCCAAAACTTGACCGCATTGGTTCCTGTATTTCGGGAAGTCATCAATTACCTGAGGGTCACAATCCCCAAAAGAGCCGCCGAAAAGCGAGGTCGCGAGTTTCTGGACTTCCTGAAAACCTCCAATTATGGAGAAATCCCCTTCCTGCGCCTCTGGACGATGGAGCTTATTCTGAATCGACCGGACATTCTCGATTCGGATTCCGCCCTAAATCTCTCGTATGAATTCCGCGATGATATTGGATTACGCCATCACGCGCTGATCGCCCGTCGCTCAAAAAACCTAGACTGGATACGTGAGCAGAAGGAAACCTGGATGAACTACTCATCTTGGGATAGGCGTGCTGTAATCTTCGCCGGTTCGGTGCTACCGCCAAAGGAGAGACGGATTTGGCTCGAAATGATTGCTGAGTCAACCGACGACCTTCTGGATAAGGCCGTCGCCAACGCCGCGAATCAATGTTAGCGCCATGGATAGGATAGGTACTGACAAACGCCGATGTCGTACGGAGGAATTTCGAGTAACTGGCAACCCCCGGTCATTCACTGAAAGCCGCTCGGCAGGGTGCCCCAGGTCTCGATTTTGAGACCTGGGATTTTGGAGGGCTTGCGGCTCCGAGGCGATTTGCCCGTCCTTCCGGCGCTGTCGTCGTTCTTTCCCGACAAAATTCGGAGGTTATGTGAAATGCAAGTTACTTATTTTCAATAACTTGAAAGAAGATATTTACCTTTAATTATATGCATAACCTGTTTGTTATGATGATGTTACGACGAGATTTCAGGACAAACTCGTAGGGGGGGTGGGTCTCGGGGGGTGGGTCAGGCGGCGGGGGCTGGCTTGGTGGGTTTGCTGCGGACCGAGGTGAGCGTGACCTGGGCGGCGTAGAGGAGCTTGCTGGCGGCCTTCTCGTCGATTGCGCCGATGAGGATGCCCTGGGCGGTGCAGGCGATGAAGTCGCGGGTGCTTTCGTATCCGGAGAGCAGAGGCATGGCGTCGCGGTAGGCTCGGGCGGCTGCACTGGTGGCGTACACCGTGTACTTGCCTTTCGTCATTTCCGCCTTGTAGGCGCGTTCCCAGGCGCTGCGGCAGCGCGCGACGGCGGCGTTTGCGGAAACGGCGGTCGAGTCCTCGGTGGTGTCCGGGGCGGATGGGGCTTGGATGTCCTCACTCATGACGGTTTCTCCTTTGACGGCTGGAGGGCATGGCACGCAGGTTATCGCCGCGTGTTGGCCTGCCTCCAGCGCTTTTCCTGATTGTGCGCCGCGGGAAGGTAATTATCTGCAAAACGCCTGCGGTGGGGAAATGGCGCGCGGACGAGTCAGCCTGGGGCTCTTCTATCCCAGGTCTCAAAGGCGAGACCTGGGGCACCCGGCACCCGGCGTCCTATCACCCGGAACTGTCCCTCAGGGGCTAAAGCCCGCGTCAATATTGCGTGATTTGCGGCACGACTGAAGTCGTACCCTGTTACAGGACATTTGCTTGCGCCGCCCGAGGGCACACAGAATTGAAATCAATAAACGACCATCTGTGTGGCGGACACCACTAAAACTAGCGGCTGGTTTGCCCTCCCCCCCCGCCGCTCTTTATCCTTCCCAGGTGCCCACCACTCTCGTTGAATGCGTTCCCAATTTTTCTGAAGGCCGCGACGCGGCCAAAGTCGATGCCATTGTTGAAGCCATGAAGATTCCCGGCGTGTATCTTCTCGACCGGGAGATGGACTCCGACCACAACCGCTGCGTCATTACCCTGGTTGGCGACCGGGAAGCCATTCAGGAAGCCGCCATTCGCGGCGCAGGCAAGGCCGCCGAGCTGATCGACCTGACTCAACACCAGGGCGCGCATCCGCGCATGGGCGCTGCCGACGTGATTCCCTTCATCCCCATCGACGGCGTCACCCTGGAAGACTGCGTCGCCATGGCGAAGCATGTGGGGTCCGAAATCGCCCGCCGCTTCGAGGTTCCGGTTTATCTCTACGAAGCCGCCGCAACCACGCCAGAGCGCCAGAACCTCGAAAACATTCGCCGCGGCCAGTTCGAGGGAATTCGCGACGAGATCGCCACCAACCCCGCCCGCAAGCCCGATTTTGGCGAGCCTCGCGTGCATCCCACCGCCGGGGCCACCGTGGTGGGCGCGCGCAAGCCTCTCATCGCCTACAACATCTTCCTGAACACGACCGACGTCGCCATCGCCAAGAAGATCGCCAAGGCCGTGCGCTTTTCCTCGGGTGGATTGCGCTACGTCAAGGGAGCCGGCTTCCAGGTGCGCGGACTGGCCCAGGTCTCGATGAACCTGACTGACTTTGAGCAAACGCCGATCCATCGCGTGTTTGAATTCGTGAAACGCGAAGCCGCGCGCTACGGCCTCGTTCCGATTTCCAGCGAGATCGTCGGGCTGATTCCCAAGCTGGCTTTGGAGCAGGCCGCCGAGTGGTTCCTGCAAGTGGAGAACTTCGACTCCTCGCTGATCCTGGAAAACCGCCTCGCCGCCGTCATGAGCGGCAAGGTCGCCGTGGGCGGCCTGCGCGCCGGAGTGGAACCCTTCATCGAGCAGCTTGCCGCCCCGACGGCCACTCCCGGCGGAGGCAGCGCGGCAGCGGCTGCTGGCGCGATGGCCGCCGCCCTGGCCGGCATGGTGGCCTCTATGTCCCGCGGCAAGAAGGCTTACCTGCAATACGAAACGCAACTCAGCGAAGCCATCGCCCGGCTCACGCCACTGCGCGAGGAACTGAAGTCCGCCATTGATGCCGACGCCGATGCCTATAACGCCGTGATGAAGGCGTACAAGGCGGCGAAGGAATTCGAGAACGGCGCCGGTGTGATCAATGCCGCGCTGCAGCACGCGACCAGTGTGCCGCTGGGCGTGGCTGAACGAGCCGCCGAAGTGGCGCACATCGTGGCCAGTCTGAAGCCAATCACCAATCCCAACATGAATTCCGACCTGACCACGGCCATTGCCTTGGCAAGAGCCGCTCTCGAAGGAGCTCTTGCAAATGTCGCGATCAACCTGGATTCGATCAAGCCGGGCTCGCCCGAGGACGAAGCGTTCTTGAGCCAGACGCGAAGCCGTGAAACGGAACTGAAAGCCGGGCTCTGAGGGATTTTCACTGCTCCGGCAGTTCGGCTATCCAGCATTCCCACCCTGGCCGCGAAAGCACGCACGCGGCGAGGGTGGGCGAACCCGGAGTTTGTTCACACTTGAGCCGAAAAACTATAGCGGTTCCAGGATTGCTGTATCTCGAAACCACAGAATCCGAGTTGACGCGACCAGCAGGGAGCGGCAACCTCGCAGCGCGCCAGAAAGGGCATACCTATCCTGGAACCGCTCTAAAGCTGCGGAGCGGCGAACAACTCGTCAGGCTCCAGGGTCGAAACCTGCTCAAGCTCCGGCTGAACCTTGATGCGCCGTACAGATTGCGGAGAGGCGCGCATTACGAGTGCCCTGCGAAGCCGGGCGGGAGCCGGCTCTTCGACTTGCGGCAGCCACCACGGCGCCAGCAGCGCGACCACTGTCTGCGCCATCACGCCCAGGTCACTCCAAACACTCGCCCGTTGCAAATACGCTTGGGAAATGTCCAGCTTATCCGGGACCACGACTGTCTTGAAGTATCCCAGAGGATCGGGGACCAGAGCCAGAATCTGCTCCTCGCGGCAATATTTGACCGTGGCCGGGTCGGTAAGGCCTGGGCGAACCTCAAGTAGTCGGCAATACGCGGGTTTGAACTCCACGGTCAGCTCCGGAATCACCGGGCGCGGGCCCACCAGGCTCATATCGCCGCTCAGAACGTTCCAAAGCTGCGGCAGTTCGTCCAGTTTGAAGCGGCGCAGCCACTTGCCGGCGCGCGTAATCCGCGGATCGGCGCCCAGTGTGATGCGCGGACCGTCCCCGGCCGCATCCATGGTCCGCAGTTTCAGCAGATTGAAGCGCCGAAATCCCCGCCCCATCCGCGCCTGGCAGAAGATCACCGGCCCGGAAGAATCCAATTTAATAAGGATGGCGGCCAACAGAATGACCGGAAGCAAGACGGCAAGCAGAAGCCCCGCCAATGCAAAATCCACGCTGCGCTTCAGCACGTGTCCCTCCGCGAAACAAGGAACCGGGTCCCGGTGCGAAGCCCGCACACAGGACACATGAAGGAAACGCACTTGACGGTGCCAGGAGTCCATACTTGCCGGACGCTTCTGCAGGGAAAGCATTCCCCGGCACGCCGACTCCCATCTTCCCCTTCAGCCGTTTCCCTTCGTGACAGCGCAGACGGATAGCCGCATACTGAACTCTCCGCTGGGGATAAGCAGATTCAATAGTGTCAGGAAACATCTTCCGGGGTAATAATGTCAAGCAGTTAAATCGTCTTAGGAAAACGCGCAAGAATCTCATATCGGCTTGGTTAATAGGGAGATGCCTGCTCCGTGATCGCACTTCCCTGGCGCCTCTTCTTTGTTCACGCGTATCTCTATGAAATGGTTGATAGTAGGGACAGATGAGCGCGTCTGGAGCCAATCCGCCGGGAGATCCTTCATCCCCATGCCACGGCGCCAGCCAGCGCGCATTCCTGCAGAATGCAACTTTGGCCGCCGCGCCGCATTGTTTCATGATGCGGGACGATGGTGCGAGTGGGCGCAAATCGGACCATACGCCAGTCACCCCGGCAATACGCTCTTCCATTGCCACCAGCAGGATCACATGGATTCCGGCTTCATGACTCCGTTTCGTTATGCCTGACGATCTATAACTGATTCGCCGTATAACTGAATCAAGGAGCGCCATTGAAGCTCTTCGTTTCGGCCCTCATCCTGCTCGCCGCCGTCGCTGCCCACGCTCAGGGCAACTACGAGATTCAGGTCTATGGCGCAGACACCGTGGCGCCGCGCAGCATCATGGTCGAACTGCACTCCAACTTCACCGCCGACGGCCAGCCAAGAACCATCGGCGGCGTTGCCCCCACCGACCATGCTGAGCACGAAACCATCGAAATTACCCAGGGCCTCAACGATTGGTCCGAAGTAGGCTTCTACATCTTCACCAGCGAGCAGAGTGGCCTTGGCGTTCAATGGGTGGGCGACCACATCCGTCCCCGGGTGCGGGTCCCGGAGAGGTGGCGCTGGCCGGTCGGCGTCAGCCTCTCTGCCGAGATCGGCTACCAGCGCGCCCGGTTCTCACCCGACACCTGGACCTGGGAAATTCGTCCGATTGTCGATAAGCAAACCGGCCGCTGGTACTTCGCCGTCAACCCGGCGCTGGAGCGCACCTGGCACGGCCCTGACGTCAACCAGGGCCTCGGCTTCTCGCCCGCAGTCAAAATCAGCTACGACTTTACAAGGAAGGTCACCGGCGGCCTGGAGTACTACGCCGACTACGGAAGCATCACCAATATAGCCAGCCTTCACGATCAACAGCAGCAGTTCTTTCCCGCCATCGACTTGAACGTCTCCCCTGACTGGGAGATCAACTTCGGCGTAGGCATCGGACCCACCGCCGCCACCGATCATTGGATCGTGAAAGCCATCGTCGGCCGCAGATTCGGCTGGGGACGAAAAAACAAGGATCAATGACAAGGATCAATAAAGCAACTTGGCTCGCCGCCCTTTATCCAACCAGTTCCAGCGCACGGATGGTCTCCTTGCGGACGGTAAGTCGCTCGACTAACTCCGTTCTAACTTCATACCCCCGCCCCGGCGTATCCGGGATCGCTATCTCGCCCGCCGAAGAAACAGTTATTTCCGGCTCGACGATGTCCTCGGCCCAATAGCGCGCCGATGCCGAAACATCGCCCGGCAGCGTGAAGTTTTCGAGCGTCGAAAGCGCGATGTTGTGCGACCGTCCCACGCCCGACTCCAGCATCCCGCCGCACCACACCGGAATTCCCCGCTCCTGCGCCGCGTTGTGCACGGCGATGGCCTCAGAGAACCCGCCCACGCGCCCCAGCTTCAGGTTGATGATCTTGCAACTCTCCATCTCGATCGACGCCAGCGCGTCGCGCCGGTTGCGAATCGATTCGTCCAGGCAGATGGGCGTCTGCAAGCGCTTCTGCAACATTGAGTGGTAATAGAAGTCGTCGTGCCACAACGGCTGCTCGATCATCAGCAGGTCGAAGGCGTCAAAGGTCACCAGGTGATCGGCATCCCTGAGCCGGTAAGCGGAGTTGGCGTCACAGCTCAACATGATGCCCGGCCACCGGCTGCGTACCTTCTCAAGAACCTCCACGTCCCAGCCCGGTTTGCATTTGAGCTTGATGCGCTGGTAACCGGCCGCCAACTCCTTCTCGATCAACGCCATCAGCTCCGGAATCGACGCCTGAATCCCCAGCGAAACACCGCAGGCAATCGTGTCGCGCACTCCACCGATCAGCCGCGACAGCGAAATTCCCTCGCGCTGCGCTTCCAGGTCCCAGATCGCGTTCTCCAGCGCGGCCTTGGCCATGTGGTTGCCGCGCACATGGCGAAAGATTCGCGGACACTCGCCGCCGTGCAGCGGCGATTCCGCCGCCAGCATCGGTCCCAGTTCCTGCACGATCACCGACCAGGCGCTATCGGTCGACTCTGCTGAAAAAAACGGCCGCTCGCCCGCCGTGCACTCGCCCCAGCCGGTCAACCCCTCTGACTTGATCTCCGCCAACAGAATTCTCCGCTGGCGGGTGACGCCAAAGCTGGTTTCAAAAGGACGCACCAAGGGCAGGTGCAGTTCACGCAGAATGATTGCATCGATTCTCATAGATTTTTACATTCCTTGAAATTCGGCGCTGCTGCAGATTCACTAAGCGGACCCAACTCGAAAGTTCCATTGCCATGCGCATCCAGGGTAAAGCCGACCACGGCCAACCCCTGCGAAAACGCTTGCAGAAACGTGCGGCGATTCTCCAACTGAACGGCCAGCGCACGTTCCCGGCCAGCTTCTGAGGCCTTCCATTCGGAAATGGACACCGGCACGTGAATACGAGTCTGAATTCGCTCTTCCGGGACGAGTGCGGCTGCCGGGCGGCCCTCAACAATGGCCTCCACGCGGGGCGAATCCAGCGGCCACTCCGCTACCAACCGGTCCGTCGGGAGCCCACCTTGCAGTCGAGATGAGGATACACCATAGAAATTCACCTCGTAGCGGCAAACAATGGCTCCCAGCCTGTGGATATTGAGATAAGCGTTTTTAATCTCAAGAGGATCGAAGGTCCACTCCATGTGGCGGATGCCGCGCCCGAGTGCGTCCGCTCGCTGCGCCCGTTTCAATCGCGCGCCCAGGCCCTTATTCCGGTACCCCTCCCGCACCGCCAGCATGTGCGAGTGAAGATAGGCGCGCGGGTACCCGTTCCCGCAGGTCAGCGGCGAAGCGGCATTCATCCGCCCTTCGCCGGAACTCCCGCCGGTCTTTACTCCCGGCCACGCCATCACGAACCCCACCAGCGATTCCGGCCCACCCTCGGGATTTGCGCCGTCCCTCTCCGTATCGAACGCCCCGATGACCTGCCCGCCGATCTTCTGCGCCAGCAGGAAGGATTTTCGAGGCAGCACATCGGTCGGATCGTAGCCCCAGGTTTCAATCTGCAACTGGACGCAGGCCTCCAGTTCGTCCAGGCCGGAGCAGGCGCGAATCGCAATCATGGCCGCACCTCCGCTGCAGAGGCCGCCGCCAGCTTCCGCTTCGCTCCCGCCCACAGATCCTCAAGCTCCGCCGGGGAAAGCTCTTCCAATGGCCGCTCTGAAGCCAGCTCCATCTCGCGAAATCTCTGCCGGAAGCGCCGGTTACAACCCCGCAGCGCCATCTCCGCATCCACGCCCAGGTGCCGTCCCAGGTTCACCACGGTAAACAACAAATCGCCCAGTTCCGCCTCGACCGCCGGCTTCCGCGCCGGATCGTCTGAAGTGGCCTCGGCTTCCAATTCCGCCGTCTCCTCCACGAGCTTGGGCAGTAGATCGCGCCAGTTCTCCCAGTCGAAACCAGCCTTTTGCGCTTTGGCGCCGAGTTTGGCCGCCTCCGCCAGCGCTGGCATGGCCCGCTGCACTCCGTCCAGCCGCGACGCAAGTTCGGGCTCAGCCCCGACCCGCTTCTCGGCCAGTTTGATCTCTTCCCAGTTGCGCAGCACCGCAGCCGACGAATCCCCGACAGCCGCGTCCACATCGGCCCGGTTCCCCGCGGCCTTTGAAGCCTCGTCGCCAAAGACGTGGGGATGCCGCCGGACCAGCTTGTTGTTCAGGTGATTCAGAACGTCAGCAATGGTGAAATGGCCCTCATTGGCCGCCATCTCGGCATAAAACAGCACTTGCAGCAGCAGGTCGCCCAGTTCCTCGGCCAGGTGCGGAAAGTCCCGCCGCTCGATGGCGTCGAAAACCTCGTAGGCCTCTTCCAGCGTGTATTTGCGAATGGAATCGAAAGATTGCTCGCGGTCCCACGGGCAGCCGCCGGGCGCCCGCAGTCGGGCCATGATTTTGACCGATTCCTGAAACAGCTTGCCCGCCCGCGCCGGATCGGACGCAAGCTGCGGCGCGGAGACCTCTTGAGGAGAGCGTTCGGGCGGAAGGTCCATGCACACCCAGTTTAACCCGCGCCGCAGCGGCGGGAACGTTCCCTGTGCCGAGTGCTGGTTCCCCTGAAAATGCCGGGTGCCCCAGGTCTCCCTTTTGAGACCTGGGAAGCCATGAATCTCACCCGGCATTACCCGCTGGCCTGGAAGAAACGCGCGGGTGCCCCAGGTCTCGATTTTGAGACCTGGGAAGGCATGCATCTCACCCGGCAATCCCGAGTACCAGCCAACAATTGGGTGCCCCATCCTTTTCGCGTTCTTTGCCGGGTGCCCCAGAGCCCGCCCTGAGCTTGTCGAAGGGTCTCGATTTTGAGACCTGGGAAGCCATGCATCTCACCCGGCATTACCCGCAGGCCTGGAAGAAACGCGCGGGTGCCCCAGGTCTCGATTTTGAGACCTGGGAAGGCATGCACCTCACCCGGCATTACCCGCTGGTCTGGAAGAAACGCGCGG
>Ga0181520_10001764_pt1 | contig 42749 bp, 36 predicted proteins | sample PEATcosm2014_Bin_29_FD_132451 | JGI IMG/M metagenome (GOLD analysis project Ga0181520, IMG submission 132451) | Peatland microbial communities from MTU Mesocosm Facility, Houghton, MI, USA - PEATcosm2014_Bin02_30_metaG | ecosystem: Environmental > Terrestrial > Soil > Wetlands > Peat | place... | reverse complement strand
GCCGCGCATGCTTTTCAAAACTCGGCTGGCAGGCAAATGTAATCTGGCGCATCGCAATCTCCACCCACATACCATTTGATGCAAGTGCAGTGCGGGTGGATGACTTAATCAGAGGTTCCTTAGAAGCGAAATTAGAGAAAACCCTCTCACAGCAGGACAGCCTTCAAAAGAAGGTACACACAGCCCAATCAATTGCTCATGCCACTCACCTACGCTTAAGGTTATACCTCCTTGCTAGAATCAGGGATTATGCTCGAGAACTCGACTTTTGGAGAAAGACAATTAGTAGCATTCTTTTGACCGGAGGCGTAGATAAAGAACGAGCGGAGTCGTTGCTGAAAAGCGTCACAGCCAATTTGGGAACATTCGGTACTCAGGGAGCTGCCGACGATTTCGATGGCGTTTTTGCGGCAGCTAAGATGCTAACCAACCCGGAAGGAATTGGTGAAGCAGAGAAACCATCTGGTTGCATTCAAGGATGAGGGTCGTGTGACCAGCCCTAGATCCGCCCAAACTGCTTGGGTGCCCCATCCTTGAATCGTTCTTTGATTCAAGGATGGGGCACCACGAACTTCAACCGGCCAAACGGATCACTGCTCACTGACCACTGTCACCGGGAGACCACTAACCCCAACCGGCCGTCTTTCTTTTCCCAACCCGCTGTGTGCCTGCCTGACTATCTATCAAGCAGACTCTCAATGTCACGGGCGCCGTGAATGAGATGGATGATCTCGACCCCACGGCGTTTGGGCAAATAGAAAATCAACCAGTTTTCGAAGCCTTTCACCGGCCAACGGCGAAGGTGGCGAAGGGCTGGGCTGCGAAAGGCGCACAAGACGCCGAGCTTGGGCATCTTCGCCAGCGCCTCGAATGTGCTCTGCGTCGCATCCAGAAAGCGCTGGGCGGTTTCCTCGCCTCCATGCTCCTCGATGTATGCGGCGTTTGACAGGATATCCCTGCGAGCGCGGGCACGGACAAAGACTTCTGTCACCTCAGGCGGCCTGGATTGTCTTGCGCGCTTTGGCTCGCTTGCTTAACTCTGCGCGGAGCGTATTCCAGAACTCTGGAGTGGCCTCCTGCGCCTCGCCCTCAGTAAGCGATTCCAACAGGGTCCGTTCAAGCTGCTCTCTGGCATTGCGCTTCTGGTCGGTGCGCACTAGCTCACGCATATACTCGCTTGCGCTGCTATAGTCCCTGACCGTGACCTGCTCCTCTACATATTGCTTCATGGGGTCGGGAAGCGAGATATTCATGGTTTGCATCGGGAAATCCTTTGATTTCAACTTAACACCTGTGGCAATTCTTGTCAATTTATGACAGGTAGTTCGCCCTTGGTATACTCAAGCAGCTTAAGTGGGAGACCACGAAACCAAGCTCCGGAGGCCACGCTATCCCGGCGCAATGCACTTCACAAAGCCTTGTGCTCCATACTCCAATATTTTTTGGTCAGATGTGATGAGCGTAGCGTCCAGATGACGCGCTGTCGCCAGCACCATGCGATCCGCCGGATCGGGATGGACCTGCCAGGGAAGCCGCGTGCTGGCCACGGCGATGGCGGGCGAGAGTGACTCCAGGCGAATTCCCGGCAGACTGAGCGCGGCTTCCAGCCACTCCGCCACATCCTGGCCGAGTCGCAGCCTTCCGCTGGCCACCAGCATCGCGATCTCCCACGGAGTGATGGCCGCAACATAAAGTGAGTCTTCGTCGGCCGCCTGCTGGATTTGTACGTGGACTGCCTCGCTGATCCGTTCGGAGTCTTCCAGCAGCCAGATCAGGATGTGAGTGTCGAGTAGAATTCGCATCAGAGCGCTGCTTCCCATTCGTTCTCGAGCGGCGAAACAATATCCCCTTCAAAGAGCACACTGCCCTTCATAGCGCCGCGCAGTTTTACCGTAGGAGGCATGGGCAGAACCCTGGCCACCGGCTTGCCGAACTTGGTAATCACCAGCGGTTCGCGCTTCGCGGCAACCTCATCAAGCAATTGCAAGCACTTCACTTTGAATTCACCCGCCCCCATCGACGCCATCGCCAGCACTCCTTCTATGGTCATTGACTATGGTTATATTTTGAAAGATTACACTTCAAATGTCAACAGTTGGGGCGAGCGGCCAGCATCTCGATTCTGAAATGTGGGAGACCACCAAAAGTCCAGAGATTGACCAGTGCTTTCCCCATTCGAGCGATTCGACTCGCAAAGAATTACCTCCAGTTCGAACGTAATGGAAAAATGAATCGGAAGGTGCAGGGATCGTGCCACGAGTAGCAGCATCGAAGTACGGACCGCAGCTTGATCCGCTCTATGCTAAGGGGTACCCCCGGAAGCTCTTTTCAGCTCCGGATACTGGCGAAACTCCCAAAAGCAACGACCCCGGTGAGCAAAGGAACCATATGCTGGAAGATCATCCCCCTGAATGGCTCTCGTTGTGCAGATAATTTTTGAGTGTGTTGATAACCGTGCCCGTGCTGGCAACTGGAGCAATTGCGGGCGACCCCCTCGACGCCGGTTCTGCGACTTTCCAGGCTTTTGGCGCATCTAATATTAGAAAGCCGCCCAGGGGCCTTGAATCCCCGCTCGATGAGCGGTAGAGTTGTGATTCCGGCAAGTATTTCACTTTTTGGAGAATCCATGGCCACTGCAACCGCTGTACCCACACAGGACGCCGTCAAGAAGGCTCCCCTCAATTTGACCCCCACAGCCATCACCAAGGTGCGCGAGATCATGGCCACTCAGGACCCTCTGCCCGCCGGGCTGCGCATCGGCGTGATGGGCGGCGGCTGCTCGGGCTTTCAGTACTCAATGGCCTTTGAAAACCAGGCCGGCATCATGGACAAGGTCTTCAGCTTCGAGGACATTAAAGTTTTTGTCGACGCCACCTCGCTGATGTACCTGAACGGCTGCACGGTGGATTACGTTGAGACGTTGGAAGCTGCGGGATTCAAGTTCGACAATCCCCAGGTGAAGTCTACCTGCGGCTGCGGTTCTTCGTTCAGCGTGTAACGGCTGACGGATTTTTCTGGTTTGATCGACAACAGGGCCCGTTCCTAGGGTTGGGGTGGGCCTTGTTACGTTTGCTTATGAAGAGGGTCTGTTGGGTTCGTCGTATCCCACACTTGCCGCAAGAACAAGAACGCGCCAAGAATGGGGCACCCAGATATTGAAGCACTCACTGCTGTTGTTGTTGCTGCTGTTGCTGCTGTTGCTGGGGCTGTTGCTGTTGCTGCTGGGGCTGTTGCTGGCCGGTGCCGAGGGGGTTGGAACTACCTCCTCCCATCTGCATCATCTGCTCGGCCAGAGGGTCGTAGACAAACTCCCACTCGTTGTAGTGGTCTTTCTTCTTGTAGACCATGATGGATTTCTTGAGGCTGTTGGGTGAAAAGCCGATGATGCCGGCTCCGCCGAAGGACTGGCCGGTGGTCGCGCCAAAGGCAGAGTTCGTACCCGACCCCGATCCTGTGCCTGATCCGCTGTCCGTTCCAGCGCCTGATCCCGCGGTTGACCCGCCCGCCGTTGTGCCGCTATTGGGGTTGTTCGGGTCTGTCGTCTGCTGGGCGTTGGGATCAGTCGTGGGCGTCTGCTGGCTGGAGCCGCTTCCGCCCGAAGCGCCGCCTCCGCTGAACAGGCCGCCCGCGCCCGACGAGCCAGCCGCTCCTTGCAGGCCGTTTCCGCCGCCGGGTCCAGTGCCGGCAATCGTCGAGCCGCCCAGCGGCACTCCGAAGAAACCCATCACAGTGGGCGCCTTGTTCATGCCAAAGAGAACCGGCTTCCAATCTTCCTTGCCGGTCGTCGGGTCGGCATACTTCTTGCGTAGGAAGCGGATGTTGTTAGTGCCTTTGACCAGCGCATCGACGTTGGGCGGATATTTTCCGAATTTCTTGTAATAGAGCTTGACCGCGCGGATGTACTGCTTGCCGCGCTGCATGGTCTCGACTTCGCGGTCGCGCTGGATTTCCTTGGCGATCTTGGGCAAGGCGACGGCAAGCGCAATGGTGAACAACGCCAGCATGAAGATTACCGCAACCAGGATGTAGCCCTGCTCGGAGGCTTTCACGGGGCGGATTGGGGTGAGAGTTGTCACTTAGCTCCTAACTTTTAGCCTCTTGCTCATTCTCGCAACAATATGCTTGCCGGTCTGCTGAAAAATTCGCTTTCCCGTGAGAGTAACTAGAAGCTGGAAGCTGCTTTCAGTTCGCCGTCAAAGGCACGGATTGGGTGGTGTTGTAACTCATATCGGTGATCTGAACGTTGACCGGGAGAATAGCGCCCACCTTGTAGCGATGGTCGATGATCTCTCCGGTGCGGGCAACAAAAATGTCGTCGCCATGAACGAAAAATGCCTGCAGCGATTTGTCTTTGGCCTGGGTGTAGCCAAAGTACTTCAGGTCGATGGCGGGCGGCTTGGGCTTCTCCGGCACAATCGGAGCCGCGCTGACCCCGGGTTGGCCGGGGCGCGCGCCGACTAAAGGACTTTCAATCCTCGCGGGCGGGAGCGCCGATTCGGCGGAGAAGATGTTCCTGCCGGTGCCGAGATATTCGATGTCTTCACTCAGAGCCAGCTTGTCGAGGAGCAGCGTGGGATCGATGTCGGCGTTGGAGAGCTTATGCGCATCAGGACCGGCAGAGGGTGCAGCAGCGACCGCGTGTGCGTTGGCCGGGGAGGCGGGATGCGCGACGGCCACAACGGGCGTGGAGGGGCCTCCATAGAGGTAATTAATGGTGTAGACGAATGCTCCAATCAGGATCACGCCAAGAACGATGAGCAGATAAATCTTTTTCTTGTCTTCTGTTCCCTTCTGCAAAGCCATGACTATTCGCCCTCCTTTCCTTTTGGAGCAGTGGGCGCATCGTCGGCTTCGGGGGTGGGGGGCAATCCGCTGGCCACAGCATCGGCCGGTCTGAGCCATGTGGAAAGCTGCAAACGCAGGTTCACCAATCCGCCCTGCTGACCAGTGAGCGTGAGGCCGCGAATGACAAAGAAGCTCTGGTCGCGCTCCAGGCCGTTGACCAGGCGCATGATCTGCGGGTAATCGCCGGTGATGCTCGCGTCCAGGGAGATCTCCGTGAGATAGGAACCGGGCTTGCCCTGTGTGTATTGCACCCTGCTGAGGCGAACGCCGGATTTGACCGCCAGATCGCCGAAGCTGCGGTCAATGGCGGAGTAGTTGTGCGGGATACGCTTGGCGTAGAAGGCCTTCATTTGGACGCGGGAGTTTTCAACGCGCTTGTCGAGGCCACGCAGAGGAGCGGTTTTCAGATCAAGCGCCTTCAACTGAATCTGTTTGGCGGCCAAGGCGCCGGTCGAATTGTCATTGGTAGCGACCCAATCCATGCCAAAGCGAATGGAAAGCCCGATGACCGCGGCCAGCAGCAGGGCAAAACCAGCGTAGTGCCAGGTGAGGGGGGAGAGCAGGCGTTCGCGCCAGATGGAAGGAGTGCGGCTGCTCATTGCTGACCTCCCGGATTCTGATTAGGGATCGAATTCTGATTCTGAGTGCGATTGGGCCTGAGCCGCTGAAGGCCATTGTTAGGCAACCAGGGGGGCCGCTGTCCGAGAGCTGTCTGTGGTTGAACCGGACGAACTAGCGGGGCCTGCTGCGTGACCGGGCTGATGTGCGACGGGAGGGTCTTGGGCACGGGATGAACAGCACCGTCTGGCGGCGCTGACTGGCTAATGCGCTCTCCGTCTGCCGAGGACTTCTTGTTCTGCTGCTTCTCCTGCTTTCTTTCCGCCTTGCGGTCGACGGAAACAGCCGGGTTGTAATCTGCCAGAAGCTCGAAGGTAAAGCGGTTCGAGGTGCTCACCGGCTCCAAACGTTGATTTCGGTCGCCGCTAGACTCGGAGCTTTCGCTGACAATGTGAGGGAGCAGAAAGTGCCTGGAGTGCTCCAGGTTCTCGACCAGATCGTCGGCATGGTCGCGTGGTCCGACGACGCGCAGCTTCAAAGTGATGTGGCCGTCCTTGGAGTCGCGGACCGGATCAAGGCTGGCCACCTGCACGCCGCTGGGCAGAACGGTTTCAAGGTCTTCCATGGCCAGCGTCCAGGAGAAGGTTTTGTCGTCGAAGATCTTGTTGAGCGCCTTGACCTGATCGAGCAACTGGGCGTTTTCCGGCTGGCGCATCATCGCCTGGTAGCCCTGCTCTTCCATGTTGATGGCGTCGATCTGCTTCTGGACGCGCAACTCAGTGGCGCGCGCCTCTTCGGCCTTTTGGTGCAGGGCGCGCAGGCCGAGGCCGAGTCCGATGGCAATCACAACCAACACGGCCATGCTGATGCGCAGCAACTTGAGGGCCGGTCCGAGATCGGTATAGGGGCGAGTGGCGAGATTAGCAGTTATCCACATAATTTATCTTGCTCCCGCCAGCGCGCCTACCACACCGGCCAGGCTGATTAGATTACCCAGCGGCGTGGCGGCTCCGGTTTCAGGCCGCGGCGCGAGATCGATGACAGTCAACTCCGGGAAGCCGATCCAGTGGGCAAAGTCCTCGGCCGCGCTGTTGCCGCTCCCTCCGACACCGGCGTAGTACAAGCGGCTGGGAGGCGCGCCGAGCTTGTCTTCATAGTAAGCGGCGGCGACGGCGATGCCGCGCTGAACTTCTTGGAGGCGCAGAGCGGGGTCTTCGGGCAGGTCGAGGGTGCGATAGAGCAGCAGGTCCTGGCCGTTGGTGATCGAGGTGGTGAGCGCATGCGTGCTCAGGTTGGCAGTCAATACCGGATCAGGTGATTCGACGGCGCCGAGCGCCGCAAGGCTGGTGGGCAGCACGGCTCCTGGCTCGAAGCCGGCCTGGCGCGCGGCGGCCTCGTACTCGGCCAGAATCAGGCCGGGGATGACGGCGGCCAGCACCTTGCATTCGGTCTTGTTCTCGACCAGCACCTGATAGCTGATGCCGGTGTGCTCGACATCGAAGGGAATCATTTTACGCAGCCGGAAGCGTAGCACGGGAATGGCTTCGGCGACCTTGGAGGAAAGCGAATCGAAGTCAAGCACGAAGACGCGAACGACGGTGTCGGGCACCACCAGCGTAATGGAGTGGGTGCGCGGAGAAACCTGGCCAAGTGCGGCGCGCATCGCGTTGGCAATCAGCTCGGGCGCGCGTAGATTGTGTTCGCCGATGCCGGGGATCAGCGCACCCTCGGGCAGCGGCTCGAAGGCATAGACGGGCGGCTGGCCTGGCGCTGGCGTGGCGGCAGCCAGCGCGCCCTGCGGCGATATCTCGACGGCCACCGGCGGACGCGCACTGGGCTGAGAACCGAGTTTGGCTTTGCTGAGAATCGAATTCAATTCCTTTGTTCCCTCGATTTCCATTGCGGCGAGCTATCAGTTTGCAGCCTTCAGCTATCAGCTCCGCATTCCTCGTTCGTAAATCTTTCCTCACCGCAAAACGTCTGAAACTCGCAATATTCTTCGATAACCGATAGCTGAAAGCTGGCGGCTTGTTCCTACCGCGCGGCCTCGATGAAGGTAACCTTGTTGATCTCCTTGAGGGTGGTGAGGCCGCGGCGGACACGATCGAGCGCGGACTCGCGCAGGAAGCTCATGCCCTCCTTTTTGGCCAGCCTGCGCACCTCGGAGTTGGGCTTCTTTTCCAGAATCAATTCGCGAATGGGATCGGTCAGGTCGAGCAGCTCGTGAATCGCGGTGCGGCCGCGGTAGCCGGTGCCGCCGCACTCCATGCAACCCTGGCCCTCGCGGAATTGGAAGCCGCGCCACTCGGCGGGGTCCATCGCGCTCGAGCGCAGTTCACCGTCGCTATAGCTGACCGGGCGGGCGCAGTGCTCGCAGATGGTGCGCACCAGCCTTTGCGCCAGAATGCAGTTGAGCGCGGAGACAAAGTTGTAAACCTCGACGCCCATATTCTGGAAGCGGCCCAGCACGTCTACCACGTTGTTGGCGTGAACGGTGGTGAAGACCAGGTGCCCAGTAAGCGCGGAGTTGATGGCGATCTGCGCCGTCTCGTTGTCGCGGATTTCGCCCACCAGAATCTTGTCGGGATCGTGGCGCAGAATCGAACGCAGCCCTCTTGCGAACGTTAGCCCTTTTTTCTCGTTGACGGGAATCTGCGTGATGCCGCGAATCTGATACTCGACCGGGTCCTCGATGGTGATGATCTTGTCTTCGTCGCTTTTGATCTCGTTGAGCGCCGCATAAAGAGTCGTCGTCTTGCCGGAGCCGGTTGGCCCGGTGACCAGCACCATGCCGTACGGCTCGCGAATGTAGGCGCGGAAGCGTTTCAGGTCAGCGTCGGCGAAGCCCACCACGTCGAGGGTGAGGTTGTGGAACTTCTCGCTCATCGACTCTTTGTCGAGCACGCGTAGCACGGCGTTTTCGCCGTAGATCGTCGGCATGATACTGACGCGGAAGTCGATCAAGCGGGTCTTATATCTAACTCTGAAACGGCCGTCCTGGGGCACGCGGCGCTCGGCGATGTCCAGCTCGCTCATGATCTTGATGCGCGACAGGATGGTGGTGTGATGCTCGCGCGCGATGGGCGCCATGGCCTCTTGCAGCACGCCGTCGATGCGGTACTTGACGTGCACAGAGTCGTCATAGGTCTCGATGTGAATATCCGAGGCGCGCCGCTCCAGAGCTGTGAAGATGGTGGTGTCAACCAGGCGGATGATGGGGCTGATGTCTTCTTCAGAGGTCAGCTTCTCAATCGAAATATTTTCGTCCGAGTTATCGTCGCCGGTGAGCACATCAAAGGTCAGCCCCTCGCTGGCTTCGTCCAGCACGCGCTGCGACTGCTCGGTCTTCTTCAGCAGATCGGTAATCTGCGAGAGCGTGGCCACACGGGGAATGATGCGATGCGAGAGCAGGCCGGCTATTTCATCCAGCACCATCAGCCGCGAAGGATCACTGACAGCAATCACCAGCGCGTCGTTTTGAGCTTCTATGGGCACAAAGTTATAGCGGAACATCAATTCGACTGGAACTGTGCGCAGCAGATCGTGCTGAATCTTGAAATTCTTCAGATCGACGAACTCGGCGTGGTAGCGCGCGGCCAGCAGTTCCGCCTGGGCGCGCTCTTCCGGAGAGCCGGGAAGCGGAGCGCTGGAAAGCGGGCCACTGGGAAGCGGAACGGAAAGCAGTGCTGCGTCAGCCATGGTTTACCCCTGACCTCCAGTTCCCTGCCCCAGCGAGAAGATGGGCAGGTAAAGCGAAATGAGAATGAATACCACCACGATGCCCATGATGATCAGGATGGCCGGCTCGATCAGCGCCAGAGACGCAGTGAGCGCGGTGGCGACATCCTCTTCGAAGAACTCGGAAACGGAGTTGAGCATCTGCGGCAAGGCGCCGGTCTGCTCGCCGACGGAGATCATCTCGGCGGCCAGATCGGGAAAGATTTTGGTCTGGGTGAGCGCCTCGGCCAGGCTCCTGCCCTCGCGCACCGTGGTGATGGAATGGATGACCGCGCGCGAGACGCGGCGCGAACTGATGGAGCGGGCTGCGGTCTCGAGCGACGGCACGAGCGACAGCCCGCCCGTAAGCAGCGTCGAAAGTGTACGGGCAAAGAGCGCGACTTGATACTTGAGCCAGATTTTGCCGAAGATCGGAAGCCCGATGCGGAAGTCGTCAATGGTGTCGCGACCTTGCTCGGTGATCGAGAAGCGATAGCCGCCAAAGGCCGTGCCGCCGATGATGAGCAGAATCCAAATAATGTTGGCGTGCAGAAACTTTCCGAAGGCGAGCAGGTCCATCGTCATCGCCGGCAACTGCGATCCCATCTGTTCATAGAGCACGGCAAACTGCGGCACCACAAAGACGAACATGAAAAACATCAGCCCGCCCACCAGCGTCAGCAGCACGCCGGGATAGATCAGCGAGGTGACCAGCTTCTTGCGGAACGTGAGCGAAGTGCGCTGGAAGGTGACGTAGCGCTCGAGCACCTCCTGCAGGTTGCCGGAGCGCTCGCCGGCCAGAAGCGTGGTGGTGTACATGACAGGGAAACCGCTCTGCGCCTCAAACGCGGAAGATAATGCGTCGCCGGTCTTTACTCTCGCGGCCACATCGTCCAACTGCGCGGCGAAGTGTGCGTTTTTCTGATTCTTGGCCAGCATCTGGATAGAGCCGAGAATCGGCAATCCGGCGCGAATCAGCGTGAGGAACTGCTGATTGAAGATCAGAAACGGCTCCAGCTTGACCTTCCGCCGCTTGAATCCGCCAAATCCCGACCGGGCCTTGACCGAGAAGACATGATAGCCGGCATGGGAAAAGCGGGCGCGAAGCTCCTCGGCAGTGGCCGCCGTCTGCACCTGCTCCTGCACGCGGCCGCGCTCGTCGGCCAATTTGACTACGAATTCCGCCATGCCTCTGCCCGCCGGATCAAGATGCACCGGCTCTTCTCAGCGTATTTTCCCAACATTCAGGTTACCAGCTTCCGCCCATTGTGCTTGTAACGGATAGACGCGAAAAGGAGAAACAGCGCTCATGAACGACGACGCCACGCCCACCGGCAACGGGGCGGTCAACGATCCCTTGGTCGACTTTGCCGCGATCCCTCTGAAGGACTGATTATTTTCAACATTTAATGACTATCTAGAGGCAACTTTCGGCCAGTTTGTCCTAGAATCGCTTTCGGAGTCAAAGGCTCCCTCGAACAACCCTCTCTGCGCATGGAATCCTCATCTTTGCGTCGAAGCGGGCAGCCAGTGCGACCCCAGGTGAGCAAAGAAAATCCAGGCTCAGAGAGGCCTAACCGCAACCAGGAGGTCTCACGTGAGGACATTTCTGCGTCTTATGGCCGGGACAGTGCTGACGTTGTCTCTGGCGGGAGCTGTCGCGTTCGGACAGCACTATTCACAAACCAACCTTGTTTCAAGCGTATCTGGCATGGCGCCCGTAACCGATCCCGATCTGATCAATCCCTGGGGGCTAAGCCGCAGTTCCGGCTCTCCCTGGTGGGTCTCGGATAACGGAACGGGGTTGAGCACGCTTTACACTGGCGCCGGTGTAAAGGAGGGCCTGGTGGTAACGATTCCGCCCGTCGTCGCCGGCAATATGGGAACACCGACCGGAACGATATACAGCGGCAGCGCGACCGGCTTTTTGCTGATCGGGGCCACACCGGCGCGTTTTCTGTTTTCCACGCTGGACGGGACCATTGTGGGCTGGAATTCAACGGCGGGCGCGGTAGCCTCGGTCAAGACCACCGATGGCTCCAGCTACACGGGCCTGACTAGCGCCTTCATAGGCGCCAACCAGTATCTCTATGCAGCCAACTTCACCAAAGGCCGCGTGGATGTCTACGACAGCAGCTTCAAACGCGTCAAGTTCAATGAGGAACACTTCGATGACGATTGGCTGCCGTGGGGGTATTCGCCCTTCAATGTGCAGGCCATCGGCAATAACATCGTGGTGACCTACGCCTGGCATGAACCGGGACAAACGCACGAGACCGATGGTCCTGGATTGGGCTATGTGGACATCTACTCTTCCGATGGCGCATTGCTGCAGCGTCTGGAACATGGAAAATGGCTGAACGCTCCCTGGGGCGTAGCTCTCGCGCCGAATGACTTTGGACGTTACAGCCACGACCTGCTGATCGGGCAGTTTGCCGGCGGAGGGACGACTGTATCCAGCGGCTACATCGCTGCTTACGATCTGGTCTCCGGCCGGCTGGATGGGCTTCTGAAAGACTCTGCTGGGAATCCGATTGCGATCAATGGGATCTGGGCAATCAGTCCGGGAAACGGCGGCACCGGTAACAGCAACGCTGCGGGAGCTCCCGCAGCTGAAGTTTATTTCACAGCCGGTCCCAGTGGGGGCACAGAAGGCCTGTTTGGATATTTGACGGCAGTTTCAACGGAATTGATACAAGGGAACGATCAATAAGCGCGAAGACCAACTAAGCGGGAAGACGAACTGCCCCAGGTTCTGCTCGACAGCCTGGGGCAGATTCTTTATGTTGGCAAAGCGAAAATAATAGTCCCGTCCCGATTGTTGCAGGTGAACCGGCGCGAGGTGTCCACTATCGAGCAGACCGCCTCTCGCATATAGCGTCAACTTGAATTCACGTCACCCAGGTCTGTGTGCCGAGCAATGAATTCGGGTTACGAAGGAAAAATGGGGATCGCAATGAGCAACGAGTTGGCGCTGATGCACGTGCAGGACCTTCGATTCTTTGAGGATTTCAGCAGCAGTGACTTCACGTGGTTGCTGATCGGGGTATCGCTGGCCGTGGTGGCGACGTGGGCAGTCTCACGCCAGAGGCGACGCTGGTTTTTGATCCCAGTCATCACAGGGCACGGCTTCAATCGAGCCGCCCTACACTCCCAAAATGAGCGAACACATTGTGATCCCTTCGTTGACCGTGCGCGAAATTCTCGACGAAACCATCGCACAGAGGCTAGCTCGATACGTTTCCGTCGATAGGCATCTGCCGAAGGGGTATACAGCAGTTATGTTGAAGCTGTACCCCCGGATTTCATCCAGTTATGATAGCTCTCGTTTAGTGGGCGCGGCTTCGTCATGTGTAGGGCGCCGTATGCGTGCCGTATGCGCACCTTCGTCGTTTCCATCTCCCCATCGTTGCAAGGCAAAGGGCGCGTGTCGAGGGTGGGAAGACAAGACGCTTACCTAGTAGCAGCCTCGCAGTCGGCTATCCAATCGACTGGCTCAGCAGGCAGTGCAGGTTGGTCCAGCACCATGTGAAACCTGGTCAATCCGCGATATGCAGCATCTGGTGGCGTCAAGTAAATACCCGTATTGCAATAAAAACGCATCCCAGCGGAGTCCAATGAAGGACCCAGCCGGGATGCGATTGATTATCTTCTTTCGAGAGGGCTAGGTAGCGCTGTTTGGGATCAACCGCGCAGCCGCAAATGATCCATAGATTCCCTGGAAGATGTCGTTCAAGCTGGTTAACGACGGATGATCGGTGCTCGTGCAGCCAGCATCCACTCCATTGATTCCAGAGGCGCCTTTTTCCTGGTTGGCGTCGGAGTAGAAATACTCCATATCCGAGGCCATATCCTGAATCGTCGCGCATGGCATGATATCGGTAATCGAAGAGAAGGGAGCGTACAAAGTTCCCAAACTCATCAGTGGATTGACATCCGAACCACCGCCACTGCCCGCAGAATTGTTCTTACCGCCGCTGGTTCCGTTCGCATAGAACAGGCATCCGCCATTCTCCGCACCGTAGGCAACCGTGTACACCCTGGTTCCCTGCGTAGCGGCATACTGGGCTGCCTGAATCGCCTGCTGGCAAGCGTCAAAGCCGGATGGATACGTACCAGTCACGCCCGCGGGTACATAATTCGGAGACGAACCCAGAACGTCATTCATCACGCTCTTCCCACCCGAGTTCACACCACCCGAGGTAACCGTCGTGCCCGCTGGCACGAACATCGTCGATAGAGCATTCGCCTGACCATCGCTGAGGAAGATGATGGCGGTGCGGGTGGCTACGCCATTCACCTGTGGATACACAGACTGTTCCGCCTGGAGCGCCGTCTGCGCCGCATAGAGTACAGGCGCAAAAGCAGTGCCGCCACCATTCATATCGGGAGGATAAGGGCCTGCCGGAATTTGCAAGCAAGGCTTGACGCTATCGGCATTGCGTCCGATTGCCTTCACAAGCGTAGAGGATGGGTTCAAATTGGCGCCGTCGGTGGAAGAGTAATAGTTGGTATAGAAACCATTACTATCTGCATCGCTGGCGCCCCATGTGGGCTGGTAAGTCAAATCCAGCGTGGACGTTTTCGTCCCCCCACTACTCCACTGTATCGTCGCATTCGTATACGTAATATCCGAATACGGAGTAGTTGATCCAGCCGCGGGGATAACGGGCGTGCTATACGGCATAAACTGCACGGTGCCGCTGCAATTGTAGTTATCCGGAGCATCCGACGTACGAATATTCGGGAAGGTCATCAGTCCGAAGCGGACATTAGAATTTGCAGCAGTGCAGGACGATGCTCCCAGAGGGCAGGGATTCGATTTACCCAGCATCCCCTGAACGCCAATCAAAGCGCACTCCTCTGCCGTGGATGCGCCGGTGCAGTTGCTGTCTGAATCGGTCATCGAGGGCGTTGTATCCAAAACGATCTCGATGATCCAGGGTCTGACTTCCGCTGGAGCCGCCGTCGCGGTAGCCTTCACGGTTAACGAATTCATACCAAAGACTCTCATGAAAAAGGTCGGTACGCCGACAGTCTCCGTGACCTGGACCTTATTGAGGACGCTGCTGCCCGTACAGGATTGACCCGGCGGCATCATAAAGTTGACACACGATACCGTCGGAGGGGGAGAGGTCACAGTCCATCCGGCTTTCGAAGCCGCCGTCGATGTCCAACTGGGGTTGTTGTTCAGTCCCTCGAACGTGCTCACGACGGAGGACACAGTGTTGGAGGATATGCCGCTGACACCCGCCAGAGCCGCTGAATTGACAACGCTCTGGAGCTGACTGCGAACAACATAAGCATGGCCAACGTCGATCGTCAATCCGGCCACACCGATCAATGCGGTCAAACCTAAGGCCACCCAGGGGAGCACCTGTCCACGCTGATCGAAAAGCACTCTCCGGACAAAAAACACATTGAGCATTTTCATGGGATTATCCTCGTACTTCACTTCTGGGTTAAGGTTCATAAGCAAACTCAGTTGGTGTAGATGAAACGACTTCCTGAAGTAGCGGTAAGCGTCGATGCAGTCATACTGGCGCCATAGAATCCGATCGTAACCGGATAGGTTGCTTGTACCGTAACTTGGCCTCCAGCACCGAATAATGCGGAATCGCTCGCGCATGTGTTCGCGGTCACGCCGGTAAACGGACCGACCGGCGTGCTGGTAGTGCCGTTTGTCAAGATGTACGTAACGGTGATATTCGCTGGATTGAGAGTCGGTGCCGAGTTAGTGATCTGAGTAAAAGTGGCTTGACAGGGATCCGCTAAATTGCTCGTCGAACCACCGGTCACGTTTCCTTCAACCGACACATACTGCGCGCCAGCGTCCACGGCTACAATCAGTTGACTGTAATTGAGAAAGGCAAAGCCGAGCGAGAAGATGCCGGTCATGAGCAGTATCAATATCGGTGCCGCCAGAGCCATCTCAATTGTCGCCTGCCCATCGTTACTGACGCGAAAAAGGTGAACGCCGGACCAGACTCGGCGGCAAATTCTGCAAGACGCCGCTCCGCGCTTCAAAGCGTGCAACCTCGCCCTGGTCTGTCCGATCAGACCATTAGGATTCTCCATAATCTTTCCTCCTGGGCATTCATGACCAACATTGTCCCTCATAAACACCAGATTTGCAAGACAAATTAAACTAATATAACCAAATACTTAACACATAAGTACCCGTATGTGAGTGGGATCACATTCCGGCACTAACTTCCACCCCTCCGGAGCCGCTCAAGGAAGAATTCGAGCTCCCTTTTGTCCGCCCCGTTCACCATGGGATTCAGCCCATTGCGCGCCGCCGGGGCATCTTGCGGAATGAATTGGAGGCCGACACCGTCATTTCCCCAGCGGACGGCCCTGGAATGCACTGAAATCGAGTTTTCGACACTGTCTTCCCCGTCTTCCCCTTGCAGCGTCACCAGAATCAGTGTACCCGGATACCAGCGCTCTTCCGTCACGATGTACAACCCGGACGCACTGATATCCCGGATAATGTGCGCCTTGGGGGCGGCACCGGTCCAGTAATACGCGGCCAGGCCGGGCGCAGGCCCCCGAGTAGATTTTCTCTGGTCCGGAGCCTTTCTCGGATCTGGAGACCACAAGCGCTCCAACCAGCTCTTCGGTGGTTTGACGTCCTTCATCCCCGGTTCGATAAGGTCCATCTCATACGTCTGCTGGGGTTTGGAACGTTCCTCTTTGGACCGATCTTCCAATTCCACCACTCCGGGGCCGCCGCTCCACAGCGGCTTTTCCCTCAAAATAACCGCGCTTTGTACCCCACCAGCAGCGACACTTGCGGTGGAGAAACGCTCCAGACGTCGCTGCATCTCTTCGGCTATGCAGAGCACTAACTGATCGCTCGTCTGAGTCTGCGACGAGTAGATTGAATGGGCGGGCAGCGCCAGGACGCTTGCGGCCCGCGGACTCGAAGGGGTGACACGAAATGTGGGGAATGACTCGACAACCTCAATGACCCGGCAATCTTCGTCCAGATAAACCAGATCGAGAGGGACGCGCATATTGGTCTCGGGAATTCCCCTGAACGGCTCCATCCAGAGGCCCTCGCCAGACTTGAGCACCATCTTCCCCAGCAGGTCTTTGAGAGCCGCAAAAGACAGATCGGCTACTGCGACCTCCAAGCCAAGAAAGCACTCGCGTGTCTGGTTATATGCGCAAAGTCGCTGTAATTCCATGGTTCCTCCGGCCCTTGGCCAGAACCCGGCAACCGCATGTTATCCCAAAGTCTATTTGGGAAATCAACCTAAATCCTTCAGAAACTCTCAAGACAAATCCTGTTCGTGTGATTGCCCGACCAGAAGCGATGTCTTGATCTCCGGATGCTGAGAAAAGCCGCAATGCCCGCAAGAGCATACTCCACCATTCCGGCTCCTGGAGTGGGAGACAGAGACAATCACTGCAAAAGCGGCTATGCTGCTCCGACCAGTGAGAGAATCGAGTTGGCCAGCGAAGCTCGCTCAGCTTCGCCAGCACCGCTAGCCAACCCGTGAAACCTTTGCTACTTGACCTTGGTGCGGCGGCGCTGAATCAAAACAATCAGAGCGACTACGACCAGTACGGCGGCAACAACCCGGATGATTGTGGTAGTGTCCATATCGATTCCTCCTTCCCTGGTTAATTGAGCCCCTTGAACGATTCCGAGATGGAGATCATCGCTGGCCCCAGAGTGACTACGAAAATCGAGGGAAAGATGAACAGCACTAGCGGAAAGAGCAGCTTGATGGTGAGCTTCGCCGCCGCCTCCTCGATTGCCTGCACACGCTGGGTTCTCAGGGTATCTCCATGAACGCGCAATGTCTTGGCGATGCTGGTTCCGAACTGTTCGGCCTGCACCAGCATGGACACTAGATTGCGTATGCAGTCAACGTCCGTGCGTTCCGCCATATGCTTCCATGCATCGCCGCGAGGGCGTCCGGCACGCTGCTCCAGCACGACAATATTCAATTCATCGCACAGCTCCGGCTGGGCCATGGTCAATTCCATTGCGCTACGCGCCGTTGCCTGGTCAAGGCTCAGTCCGGCCTCGATGCAGATGATCAGCAGATCAAGCACATCTGGCAGGCCGCGACGAATTCGAGACTGGCGGGTTTTAATGCGTCTTTCAAGCCAGAAATCCGGTGCCAGAAATCCCAGCGCCAAGGCAATGAGATAAACAAAAAAAACTCCCTCGCTACCAGCCATGTCGCCGAGTCCGGAGACCAGAATCACGGCGCAGAGCGCGAGCGGTACCAATGCTTTGGAGCCATAAAAAATTCTCTTTGCGGACTCATCGCGCAAACCGGCGCGCTGCAAGCGTTGCAGCACAACGGAGACCTCGGCCTGGCTCTTCGGAATGACGCTTTCGAAGTGTTCAACTACGCCGCCAAGCGAAAGGCCTGTCTGCTGGATGGCGCTCATCAGGGATTTCTGCTTCGGTTGTGGATTGATGGCATCGGATATCCGTTGCAGCATCTCTTCGCGATAGAACAACAGCAGTCCGCCGGCCGCGATCAACACAAACACGCCGAGAAATGCAAAAATCGGAATTAACATAAGTCACCTTCAAATGTCCAGGTTGACGATATGGCGAATCATCAAGGCGCCTATCACGAGCATACCGCTGGTCACATAGAGCATCTTGAGGCCCAGTGGAGTCGTCCACAGCATACTGATCATCTTTGGATTGACAAAGTACAGCGCGGTTCCCAGCACAAATGGAAGCACTATGAGCACCCACCCCGTCGTGCGTCCCTGAGCTGTATGAACCGCAACCTCGCGCTTGAGCCTGAAGCGCTCCCGGATAACATGGGAGGTCTTGTCCAAAACCTCGGCGAGGTTACCGCCGCTCTCTTTCTGAATCATTATCGCGGTAGCGACAATGCGAAGATCCTGGAGAGGAACACGGTTGATCAAATTATCCAGGGCAGTCTTCATCTCCAGGCCATAGTTCTGCTCCTCAAAACATGACTTGAATTCGCAGCCGATGGGGTCGGCGCACTCGCGAGCCACTGAACCCATGGCGGCAACCAGGCTGTGACCTGCGCGCAAAGCGCTGACCATCAGATCCAATGCTTCCGACAACCCCTCTTGAAACGTGTCGAGGCGCTTGCCGCGTTTATGGAACACCCACCAAAGAGGGGTTAGTCCCAGTAGCAACCCGATCGGCAAGGCCATGAGAAGTGAACCAAAGCGCCAGTCCGCCAGAATAGCAATGACCACGAACACGAACCCGCACCGGACAAGAAGGGAGCCGGTGCTCCACTTGAGGTCGGCTTGGTAAAGCAGTGTCTGCACGCGCGGCGCCAGTTCAATCTGCAGCAATTTGCGATTGAGCCAGGGGATGCTGCTAAGTAGATCGTTCTTGCGAAGGTTGACGAGTTGCTCGCCCTCTTCCGGGCGGTCAGTGGCCAGGGCCGAGTCGAGCGTGGCGTGGACCTGTTTGGCCTTCTCAGAGGCATCACTCGTCAAAGCTATCGCCAGCAGAGCGACGACTGCGAAGACGCAGATGAATATCAAAACAGCACTCAATCCCATACTGATAACCCTCCCTTCCGCTCAATTGACCTGTGTTTCGCGCTCGAACAAGGCCGGCGGCAGGACGATGCCCGACACGCGCAGCCGTTCGAGGAACCGGGGACGAATGCGGGTCGGTTGGAAGACGCCGATGACCTTGCCGTCCGGTCCAATCCCTTTCCTTGTAAACGTGAAAATCTCCTGCATGCTAATGATGCCCTCTTCCATGCCGGTAATCTCGGTAACACTAGTCACTTTGCGGGTACCATCGCTCAAGCGGGTGGCTTGAACGATGATGGTAATAGCGGCCGCGATCTGCTGGCGAACCGATTTTTCAGGAATGCTCATGCCCATGGCGACCATCGATTCGAGCCTGGAGATGGCGTCCCGGGGCGTGTTGGAGTGAATCGTGGTCATCGAGCCTTCGTGGCCAGTATTCATCGCCTGAAGCATATCGAATGCTTCCTCGCCGCGGATCTCGCCCATGATAATGCGGTCGGGACGCATACGCAGGCAGTTGATCAGTAGTTGACGCTGTTTGATCGCACCCTGCCCTTCGATGTTGGGCGGACGGGTTTCTAGGCGCACGATGTTTTCCTGGGCAAGCCGTAGTTCGGCTGCATCTTCAATGGTGACCAGGCGCTCATTGCGCGGAATGTACTGCGAGAGAATGTTCAGGAAAGTGGTCTTGCCGGTGCCGGTTCCACCGGAGATCAGAATACTGATCCGGGCTTTTACCGCAGATGAAAGCACCTCCATCATCTCCGGGGAGACGCTCTTCAACTGAACCAGCTGATTGGCGGCCAAAGGGCCTGTTCCGAAGCGGCGAATGGACAATGAAGGCCCATCGAGCGCCAGCGGCGGAATGATGGCGTTGACGCGCGAGCCGTCGGGCAGACGGGCATCGACCATCGGCGAGGACTCATCCACTCGGCGGCCCACGCGCGAGACAATACGGTCGATGATCTGTAGCAGATGGCGGTCGTCGCGGAAGGTCGTATCGACCCTCTGCAACAGCCCGCCTTTTTCGATAAAGACGTGGTCCTTGTCGTTGACCAGAATGTCGGAGATCTTCGGATCCCTCAGCAGTGGCTCCAGCGGACCAAGGCCAAATACCTCGTCAAGCAGGTCGGCCTGAATCTTTTCCTGTTCGTCGAAGTTCAGCGGCACGCGCTGGTCGGCGATGATTTCCTTGACAATGCCGGCCACGGCCTGGCGCGCCTGACTGGTGTTGACGCGCGACAGCTTTTCCAGATCCAGTTTGGAGATAAGAGTCCGGTGAATTTCCGCCTTGTACTTTTCCAGATTCAGCAGTTCCACGTTTTACCTTCCATCCAAGCAGGATACTCGTACACGGCGTCTAACTTGTTAATCAAAGGATTTCCGCTGAAAATAGCCGGAGACTTGTCATCCACCCAGACTGAAGTTCACGCTCACCGTGGTCTCCACTTCCACAGGTTCTCCATCCAGCAGATAAGGCCTGTAGCGCCAAGTCTTCACCGCGTCCATCGCGGCCTGCCGCAGCATCGTGGGTCCACTAACAACATGGGCATTTTCAACCACTCCGGTCTTGGAAATAGTGGCTTGAATCACCACGATGCCGGAGACATGGGTTTGCCGGGCAAGCGGCGGATAAACAGGCGGCGGCTTCTGGAGCAGCAAACCACCCGCAATTCCCTCGGAAATGCTCACTTTCTTGGCAGCCTCGACCTTCACCTTAGGTCCGTTTCCGTTGAAGACGTTGCCAACCCCGCTGCTGCCACCCAAGCCATCCATACCAGACGAAGAAGGAGGCGGTTCCTTGCCAGCCAGCATTCGAAGGTCGTTCGGAATCCGCGAGGGCGCACTCAATTGATGGTTCATCATATCCGACTGCGCGCGTAGCGGGCGCTCTGTCGTCGAGTTATCAGCCGTGGCGGAGGACGTGACTGGAGGCGTATATGCGCCTGATGTCGGAGTCGCCGCTGTCGGTTTCGGCAGAGTCAGCGAGGTTGTCGTCGCCGCTGACGCAACCGGCACTGTCTGAGTAATCGTCTTGGGCTGCTGCAACTTCCAATATCCCACCGAACCGATTCCGGCGAGAAGCACTATGGATGCGAGGATCGCGACCAGCATCCCCTTCTTTGATTTGCCTTGGCTCTCGACCTGGTAATTCTGGCCTTCCGCGCTCAGGTCTCGCGGCTGTGGCGGCGTATAAGCTGGCACAACCCTCGCGTGGGCCGCCGGCGGAGCCGCGCGGGGAGCCGTCGGAACGCGCGGAACCGGGGCTGGAATCCGCTCCGCCGCAGGCGCGACGGCGACGCGGGCCGTCATTGGTCTCTCTGGCAACCTTGGAGCAGCTTCATAGCCATTGAAGCTGGCTGGTTGCGCTGCGGAAGAGTCTCCGCTATCCCATTCGCTGAAATCTGCGGGAAGCGTCGTGGGTTGCTCTTTTTCTATTTCTTCTGGAGGTACCATTGGTCATCGGCTCCCTTCACATAGGTAGCGCCTTTGTAAGTGCGCGTTTCTGGTTCATTCGGCTGGCGGTTGGCGCTGCCGCTTTCCGCGGCCCAAGCCGCATCCGCGGCGGAATCCGCCGGCATGAGCGAAAGAATGTTCAGCAGACCCTCTACCACTAGAGACACGGAGGCCTGCGCCGTAGTGTAATCTGCGGCATCCGTTGGGGTAAAGGTTACCGAAAGTGTCTGAGTTCCTGCAGCAACCACGGTGCCAGCAGCCGGAGTATAAACGAATGCTCCTGGGATCAATGCCTTGGCGTCGAGTTGGAGGGCGCTGAGCGGGGTACCGTAGGAGATAGCCTCGGGCGCAGCCCAGGTGATAATGGGCGTGGCCTTCGTGACCGTGAGAGAGACGGAGGCTGTCGCCGTCGCGGCGTCCGTAGTGTCGTCCGGAGTGAAAGTCACTGAAAGTGTATGCGCTCCCGAGGCCAGCACATCTCCGATCGAGGGAGAGTAAACGAAGCTGCCCGAAACCGATGCCGTGGCATTGAACTGCGCATCGCTGAGCGCGGTACCGTAAGAGATGGCGGCGGGCACCGGCCAGATGATGACGGGCATTGCCTTGGTGACAGTGAGAGACGTCTCCGCCTGAACTGCGGGGAAGTTGATGTCGTCAGGAGTAAATATCACCGAGAGCGTATGCACACCAGTAGAAAGTACCTCTCCATCCGCAGGCGTGTAATCGAACCTTCCCGGAACCGGCGCTGTGGCATTCAGCTGAACGGCGCTGAGCGCGGAGCCGTAGGTGATGGCGTCAGGCGTGGGCCAGGCGATGCTGGTTGGCTTTGCCTCGGAAACGGTAAGCGAGACCGTAGCCCGAACCGCAGCCCAGTCCGTGGTGTCGTTCGGAGTAAAGGCCACCGAGAGCGTATGCGTTCCCACACCCAGCCGCTCGCCAGCGGAAGGAGTATAAGTGAATTTCCCCGGAACCGACGCCGCGGCATTGAGCTGCGCTGCGCTAACCGCGGTGCCGTAGCCAATCGGCGCGGGCGCTGGCCAAGTGATGGTCGGTGTCGCTTTTGTGACTGTCAGCGAGACCGCCGCCTGTGCCGTAGTGTAGTTCGTTGTGTCAGACGGGGTGAAAATCACTGATGGCGTATGAGTGCCCGCCGCCAGCACCGCGCCTACGGCGGGAATGTAGGCGAATTGTCCTTCAACCGAGGCCGTGGCATTAAGCTGAGCGTTGCTGAGCGCGGTGCCATAGGTAATCGACGCGGGCGTCGGCCAGGTAATGGAAGGCGTAGCCTTGGTGACAATGAAGGTCACAGAGGTCTGAATCGTTGTGTAGCTCGCCGTATCCTCCGGGTTGAAAGTTGCAGACAGCGTCTGCACGCCTGCCGGCAGCACAGCGCCCGCAGCGGGCGTGTAGCTGAAACTCCCACGAACCGATGCACTGGCATTGAGCTGCGCATCGCCGAGCGGAGTACCGTAGGCAATCGAAGCCGGCGTCGGCCAGGTCGCTTCCGGTGTCTCCTTCGAGACGGAGATCGACACCGTGGCTTGCGCCATCGAGTAGTCCGAGCTGTCGGTCGGAGTGAAAACCGCCGAGAGCGTCTGCAGGCCAGAAGGCAGCACAGCGCCAGCGGCAGGGGAATAGGAGAATCTTCCCGGAACCGAGGCCGTGGCATTGAGCTGAGCGGAACTGAGCGGGGTGCCATAGTCAATCGGCGCGGGCGTTGGCCACGCGACAGTCGGCGTCGCCTTGGTGACAGTAAGCGGCACGGCGGCTTGCGCCGTGGTGAAGCCCTTAGTGTCGGCCGGAGTGAAGGAAACTGAAAGCGTATGCACTCCCGCGGCCAGCATATCGCCGGTCGCCGGGCTGTATTCAAATCTTCCTGGAACCGATGCTGTGGCATTCAGTTCAGCCGAGCTGAGCGCGGTGCCATAGCCAATCGAAGCAGGTGCAGGCCACGCGATGGACGGCGTCTGCGGACTCACCTCCACGGGCTGCGCTATCTCCACAGGCCGCACTTTCTCAGCAGGATGTGCTTTCACAGCGGGCTGCGCTTTCACTTCGGTCGAAGTTTCCAGCAACCGCCATTCGCCGCCCGCGACTTTCACATAAGTAGAGCCTTTGTAAACCCGTGTTTCCGGTTCGCTCGGCGCCTCGGGGGCAACGACGCTCTGAGACTCCCGCAGATGCCATCCGCCATCTGGGCCTTTTACATAGGTAGCGCCTTTGTAAGTGCGCGTCTCCTCTTCGCCTTGCCGGATGGGCGTACTGATACTTTGCGGTTCCTTGCGCTTCTCTTCCACTGGATCAGCCCGTCTGGCTGTCTCCTCCGTCCTGGACGGTGAATAAGTTTCTTCCACGGGTTGAGCGACCGGGGTGGGACCAGGAACTGGCCTGCTGTGGAGCCGCGCAGGAGCATCGTGCTGAACTTCGTGCTGAACCTCGCCTGAGCTGGCGGAGGCGGCGTGATCACGGCTTGAGGTCAACCCCAGTTGCGTAAGCGCCTGCGATTCATCTGGAGCAGAACTCCTTCCCGAGATGCTGCGGAAACTCTTGAGGCTGAAGCCCGACTTCTTCTCCGGTGTGGCGGGCAGGCCACAGGCGGTCCTCGACATTCTGTGGATCAGCCGGGAGATCGGTGAATCTTCCAGCGCCAGCGGAATGGCCGTGGTCTGCATACGCCGCACTGCGGCATAATCGTTGGGAATCTTCCACTGCGCCGGCCGGGTGAGCGCCTTGGTAATCTGGTCTTCAGAGACTCCCATGGAACGCGATTCGAAACGGTTGATAACAATTTCGAGTTTAGGAATTCCGGTGTTGAAGTACTGCGAGATCAGGCGATTGGAATTGCGCAGCCCGGCGATGCCGGCTTGGATGACCAGGTAAACCGTGGAACCGTCCTTGAACAGGCTGGTTCCCATCAGATCAAGCCTGGACCCCATGTCGATGATTACATTGTCAAAGTCCTGACGTGCGACCGCGATCAGCCTGTCGATAGCATCATTCGATGCCTGGAACTGAGGAAACTTGCCGGGAGCAGCGAGTACAGAGACCCCTGAGCTGTGCTTGACCAGCAGCTTGGAAAGAAAACTCGAATCCAGACGGCCAGCATTCTGAAGAGCGTTGATGGCCGAGTATTCGGCGACGACGCCGAGGTTCAGCGCCGCGTCTCCCAGCGGAAGATCAAGGTCGATCAGCAGCGTGCTTTGGCCCGACTCTTGGGCCATGGCCACGGCAAAATTGCAGGCCAGCGTGGTCACGCCGTCCCCGCCTTTGGCGCCGAGAAAGACCATCAGCTTGCCGCCCGTCTTCTTGGCGGGGCGTGTCGCCGGACGGCGGGCTGAGGCCCGGACCAGAGCCTCGGCCATGGTGTTCTGCGCAAAAGGCATGGTGAGAAACTCGCGGGCCCCGGCGCGCATGCAGCGCACCAGCAGTTCCGCGTCGGCCTTCATCGAATAGACCATTACTGTCGCCGTGCCGTTGGCGCAAATGCTCTCCACCAGTTCCAGAGCGTATTCTGAGTGGCTGTCCAGATCGATGATGATGACATCGTAATGCTGTTCGAGCAGCCTGGGCACATCGTCCAAGCTGGGGGGATAAGTGGAAAATTCACGGATATCGCCACCCTGGCACCCAGCCAGTGCGGTGGCCGCTGCCTTGCGGCGATCCTCGTCCGGGCCGATCAGCGCAATCGACAAAACATCACCGCCAAGCGAATCCGGGTACTGATCATCAAGATATTGAGATGAATCTGAATTCACGGGATTGCTACCCCCTGCCGCATAAGCATTTGCTTGCGGGTTATCCGAAGATCGATAAGACGACTGCCAGTTGGACATGATCCCTAACTCCCAATTCTCAACTCGCAAAGAAGGACATCAGCGTTCCGATAGCAATGGCCGGAGCGTAAGGCATCTTGCGCTTCAGCGGATTGGCAAGAGTCTGCTCCGGATCGCTGCTCATTCCGTGCTGTTTCCAACCAAAGAGCAGATCGCTTGCTCCGGTAAAGAGTTCTCTGAGAAACCCGCCCAGTACAGCCCAGCACAAAACCAGAATCCCCCCCACCATCGCCGTAAAAAATGTTGCCCAGAACACTTGGATCGGGCCAACCCAGGCTCCAATAGCGACACACAGTTTCACGTCACCGCCTCCGGTCCAGCCCATCCAGAAAGGAATGCCATAGATCAGAATAGCTAGCCCCATCCCGGCCAAGCTTTGGCCGAGGCCGTGCCAGGCAAAGCCGCGGACGCTGCCGGGCCAGAAGCCCCGGCCAATCCCATCCCAGTCATGGCGCCAAGGAGAAATCAAAACTCCAACCATAAGAAAAGGAAGCACCAGCCAGTTGGGGATGCGGCGGCTGCGCAGGTCCGTGAATGTCGCCACGGCCACTACGAGCAATATTGGCCACCATGCTAACCAGTGCCGCATACCCTATCCCCTAATCCCCCATGCCGCTGGGAAACAACATTATTGCAATTGCAATGCCATAGTTGCAATTGTTTAACCAAACCGTAAAGGCTGTAAACCGCCCGAATTCAATTTCCTGGCGCCGCGCTGTCCATTCGGTGTACACGGGTGTTTACTGCGAGTCACTTTCTAGTGAAGTGAGTCGTATACACCCTATAGCCGCAAAGATATGGTACAGCCGCCAAGGCGCAAAGGGCAGATTCGCGAAGAGTTTAGTGACAATTTGGTTTCGGTTTGGGGAGTGCATGATTATTAAGTACTCGGACAATTAGATTACTATCGATCATTAAAAATCGCACTAAAGTGAGGGAAAAACAGTTCAGCCAGGCTGATTATTCCGAAGCCATAGCTTCTTCTTGCCCTCCAAAAGAATAGATTATTCATCGTATCTAACTGTAAGTAAAGTAGATTACTGGATTACAGGTACAGAACCTGGGGGTCCCCCCGGTGAGTCTCTTCCCGCAATCTGCCGCCCTGGGCAGTTATCCAAAATGGTCCACCTGAAATAAGATGTTACTAGAATGCTCTCGACATTGTTGCCCAAATATCACTATGATTGCAGGCAATTGGCAGTTGTCAATCAGTTCTGGGGTCATTTTAGCAGCGGGGATAGCTGCGGGGATGTGAACCGAGTGCATCACACGCCAGGGGTCGTTGCCGCAAATTCTGGCAACGATGTGAGATCACCGCTTCTGCACACGGTAGCGGCGAGCAGCGTTGGTTGAAAGAGCTGGAAGATCGATGATCAAAGTCGGGCTGTATTCTGAAGACCGTACGCTCCACACGCTGCTCTCCTCGGCTCTCGGGAAGGACTTTGAAATCCTTTTGGAGTCGGATGAAGATGGAATGAATCTGATACGCGCGGCGGGTGACTGCGATGTCATGATTCTGGATTTGAATTCGAATCACAATTCATTGCAGGATCGGATTGGGTGCACCCAGCGGCTTATCGAGACGCAGGTTCCGGCCGTGATTATGGCCGACGACGGCCTCCGTTCGACCGCGTTTGAACTGGTTCGCAGCGGAGCCTTCGGCTACTGCCGCAGGCCGCCCTCGATTCGCGATCTGAAGACCATGCTGAGCCGGGCGTTTGAGAACTCCACGCTCAAACAGCAATTGCAGACCGTGCAGCAGCAACTGGATGTGCCTGCCAGTTGCGATCAGTTGATTGGATCGAGTCCGCAGATGCAGCGGGTCTATCAGCTCATCCACCGCGTCACCAATTTGAATGCCTCGGTGTTGGTGACCGGCGAAAGCGGTACCGGCAAGGAGTTGATCGCTCGCGCCATCCACAACCTGGGTTCACGCTCCAGCCGTCCGTTTGTGGCTGTCTCCTGCGGGGCTATTCCGGAAACCCTGATCGAGGCTGAGCTGTTCGGGCACGAGAAGGGCGCCTTCACCGGCACGGTCGGCGCTCGCGAGGGCTACTTCGAGCTGGCCGCCGATGGTACTCTCTTCCTGGACGAGATCGGCGACCTCAGCCTGTTTACGCAGGTCAAACTGCTGCGCGTCCTGCAGCAGATGGAATTCAACCGTTTGGGCAGCAGCAAGCTCACCCCGTTACGGGCGCGGCTGATCTTCGCCACACATCAGAATCTGGGCAAATTGGTTGCGGAAGGCAAATTCCGCCAGGATCTCTTCTATCGCATCAACGTGATGCAGATTGAATCTCCGCCCTTACAGGAGCATCCGGAGGACATTCCCCGGATCGCCCGGCATTTTCTGCGCAAGTATGGACAGCAATATCAGAAACCGATGGATGACATTGAGCCGCGCGCGATTGCTCTGCTGCAGAGCCACCGCTGGCCCGGCAATGTGCGCGAACTTGAGAATGTGATCCAGAGAGCGATCATCCTCTCATTGGATAAGACGATTCATGCCGAAGATTTGAGCATGACGATCGAAGAGGCCGAGGCCGACCTCGGAGATATCGACGATGTTGTTGACATCGGCGACTACCATCCCGCTGGTTCGTTCGAGCGGCAGCTTCGCGACTACAAGGTCAGGCTGGCCGTTTCCGCTGTTCGCGAGAACAATGGAAACAAGACGCTGGCGGCGCGCAGCTTGTGCATCTCGCGAGCTTATCTGCATCGCCTGATCAGGCTGGAAGAACCCGACGCAGCCTTCGAGCCTCTCCGCGATGTCGAAAGTGCGTGAGCCGAGCCTCTCCGGTTGCCCGGAACTCGAGCCTTGGTCTGAAATTCACATCACAAGGAATCTGTCATTCAGCGCCTGTTGATCGGGAGCGCAGTTGGCCTGTTGAAGCTCTGGAGGCTTCCGTCAACTGATTGGCCGCGTCACGCGAGTGTCTTTGTTCGCCCCGCGATCGGAGCATTTGAATCGCCCCGCAGTTGGAACAGCGCCAGGGAAAGTAGCCGAAGAGCGGAGCCAGCCTCTCGCGCAGAAATCCTTCCCGCTTGATCCGGCGCATCCTATAACTCTCGCATGATGCACATACCATGAGTCTTACTCCACAAGGCGGAACGATAAGAGCGACCTTACCTATTATATTTTCAATCGGCTGAAAATGCCGTGGAGAGGAAAAGATTTGCCAAATAATCAGTTCGATAGTAACCATTTGCCGCGTAAATAGTTTGCAAAAGGCACCTTGCCAGATTCGGCCATGGCAATCGTTCGGCCATGGCAATCGCATGAATGAAAGCCTTCTACAGCCTTGTTACTAATTAATTACCTGCAAAATCTTTACGCCAAAATATATATTTTAGGGGGGGAGGGGGGGTACCTCAGTGGTCAGTGAACAGTAGTCAGTGAACAGTGGTCAGTGGTCAGTGGTCAGCAAAAACCCGCGGCTGTGGTCGTGGTTCATGATTTCATTGTGCGCGCTGGGAAGGTAATCATCTGCAAAATACTTTCATGCGATTGCCCTGCTGCCGGCTTTCTTGACGCGCACCTTGCTTGTCTGCTCTACTGCAATCAAGGTCATGCACACTTCCGGCGCCAACACGAGCTTTATTCTTGGCCTGCGCATCCCTATGCCGATTCTTGCCATGCGAATTACAAGATTCAATGCGTGCGCGGGAAACGGAGCCTGACAAAAGAGATTCAGCGGTAAAGCAGCACCCAGGCCACCACCCGCAAACGCGGCTGGTGGTTTTTTGTTTTCCGCCTGCCGCACGGTTTATTACTTCTACTGTTCGCTCAGCCCAGGAGGCACATCTTGGAATCCGTCACTCTATCCAGTATCAAGGCAGCACGCGCGCGAATCCTGGAGTCTATTTACATCTCTCCCTGCCAGCTCTCTTCTGACCTATCCGATATAACCGGTCTGGCTCTGCACCTGAAGCTGGAAAACCTGCAACGGACCGGCTCGTTCAAGGAGCGGGGCGCGCTGAACAAGCTGCTCACCCTGAGCCAGGCCGAGCGGGATCGCGGGGTGATTACCGCCAGCGCCGGCAACCACGCCCAGGGAGTCGCCTTTCACGCCTCGGCACAGGGCATTCGCGCGCAGATCGTGATGCCGCTGGCCACGCCGCAGATCAAGGTGGCGGCGACGCGCGGCTTCGGGGCCGAGGTGATTCTGCATGGGACAAACTACGACGAAGCCTGCGAAGAAGCCCTGCGGCGCTGCGCCGAGGAGGGCCGCACCTTCGTCCATCCCTTCGACGACGCGGAGGTGATCAACGGTCAGGGAAGCATCGGCCTGGAGCTGCTCGAACAGGTTCCAGATCTGGAAGCCGTGGTGGTGCCTGTCGGCGGCGGCGGACTGATCAGCGGCGTCGGCTGCGCGCTGAAGGAGTCGAACCCCAGGATTCGCGTGATCGGCGTCGAGCCTGAGAAGCTGCCCTCGATGCTGCGCGCCCGCGAGGCAGGCGCGCCAGTCACGATCAACGCCGAAGCCACCATCGCCGACGGCATCGCTGTGCGCCGCGCCGGGGAGCTGACCCTGCCGCTGGTCTCCCGTTACGTGGACGAGATTGTCACTGTGGATGACGAGGAGATCGCCAGTTCGATCCTCATGCTGCTGGAGCACGAGAAGACTCTGGCCGAGGGAGCAGGCGCGGCGGCGCTGGCCGCGGTGCTTCAAACCAAGACGAACCTTCGACCTCGCCGCACGGTGGTTCTGGTCTCGGGCGGCAATATCGACGTGACGCTACTGGCCAAGATCATCGAGCGCGGCCTGGTGAAGGATGGCCGCCTACTGCGCATTCGCGTCAATCTGCAGGACCGCCCCGGCGCGCTGCTGTCGTTGACCGAGGTTCTGGCGCGGGAGCGGGCCAACATCGTCGAGACCATCCACAATCGCTCCTACTACGGCGTCAGCCTGGGTGAAACGGTGATTGATGTGACCCTCGAAACGCGCGGCGCAACCCACATCACCGCCATCAGCCTCGCGTTGCATGAAGGCGGCTTCGGCTTCGAGCGGGTACAGTAGGAGAAGCCATGTACACGCCCAGGTTCCACGAGATTACCGACCGCGCCCTTCTGATCGAGGCCATGCAGGCCTACTCATTCGCGATCCTCTTTGGCCCGCAAGCGGCTCCAGGGGCTGGCGCGCCGCTAGCGGCAACGCACCTGCCGCTGGTTGTCAAAGACGAGGGCCCCTACGGCATCCTGGAAGGTCACTTTGCCCGCGTCAATCGCCACTGGCAGGCGCTGGCCGGACGCGAGACGCTGGCCGTCTTCTCCGGCCCACATAGCTATGTCTCTCCCGCTTTTTACGTCGATCCGCTCTCAGTGCCCACCTGGAACTACATCGCCGTCCACGCCTATGGCACTCTGCAATTGGTAGAAGACGAAGCGGGCAAGGACGCTCTGCTGAGGGCCTTGATGCGCGCCCAGGAGCCGGCCTTTGCGGAAAAATGGGTCACCATGCCCTCCGAATATCGCCAATCGATGCTGGCGGGAATCATGGGCTTCCGCATCCATATCAGCCGCATCGAAGGCAAGTTCAAGCTCAGCCAGAACCGCGCCCCGGCGGAGCGGGAGAATGTACGGGCCGCACACTCAGCCGGCAGCCCCGATCAGCAGGCCCTGGCCGGGTGGATGGAGCGCTTGATGCGGTAGAGGCCGCCCTCAGCCCTGATCGCGCCAGAGATAGACGCCGCCCAGCAGCCCGGATTCATTCGAGACGACACTGACGTTTTTTGGGGGGGTAAAGAGAATCTTCTTGGTGTTGCCGCCGCCCAGGTAGAGGTGGTCCCAGTTGAACAGGTCGAGGGTCTGCTTGATCGCCGCCTGCAGGAAGTCGTTCCAGCGCGCTTTGCCGTACTTGTCCAGGCCGCGGCGGCCGATGTAGTCCTCGTAGGTCATGCCTTTTTTGCGCCAGGGGTGGTGGCCCAACTCCAAACCCGGACAGAGGTGTCCGTTGGTGAAGAGCGCTCCGCCGAGGCCAGTGCCCAGCGTGAGCACCAGCTCGACGCCTTTGCCCTCAACCGCGCCATATCCGGCCACGTCGGCGTCGTTTCCCACCCGCACCGGCTTCTGCCAGCGTTTTTCCATCTCCACCTGGAGCGGAAAGCCCGCGGCCCAGAGCGGATGCAGGTTGAATGCGCCGAAGGTTGCCCCGTGCTTGACCACGCCGGGAAAACCGACCGAGACGCGGTCGAAGGCGGGCATCAGCTTGCGCAACTCGTCGAGTCCGGCCAGCACTGCCACCGGCGTGGGCACCTCAGGGGTCAGAACGCGCTTCCGCTCGCTGACCGGCTTGCCGGCAGCATCCAGTAGCATGGCCTTCAGTCCCGAGCCGCCAATATCGATTGACAGCGTCAGGGGACCGGTCGGTTTGGACGGGATTGTGGCAGCGACGGCGGCGGTAGCGGGGGGTGTGGAGTTTGCAGGAGTCATCAGCAGGAATTGTAATTCCTGCGGGTGAGAATGCAAGGGGGGAAATCAGCGCTTTGATTTCAGGGGCAGATTGAGTTCGGAAAGTTGAGGTTCTTCGTTTCCCACCCTAGCCGCAACGAAACGAACCGCAGGTCCTTCGACTCCGCTACGCTTCGATCAGGATGACAGCGGCGAGGGTGGGGCACGCAGACTTTATGGGCAGATCGAGGGTGGAATACCCGAGCCCAATCGCTACTTGTCCGCCGGCTGAAACTCCTCGTTCATCCAGCTCTTCAATGCGTCCATCCCCTGCGGGCGTCCCAGGAAGTCTTTGACCAGCTCGGCTGCCGGCTTGCTTGCTCCCGGCTCGAGTATGGCCTTGCGGTAACGCATTGCTGTCGGACCATCCAGCAGGTTGCGTTTGTCGAACTGCGCGTAGAAGTCGAGTGCAATCACCTTATCGAGAACGTAGGTGTAGTAGTTCGACGCATAGGCGGTCAGGTGGCCGAAGGAAGCATAAAAGCGATCTCCCTCCAGCGGGGTAAAGGGGCTGAAACGCAGTGAGTCGGCCTTCCACAGCGCATCGAAATCCACGTCCCACGGCGCGCGGTCATGCACTTGCAGCGAGAAGCTCGAGTAGATCAGTTGCCGCTGCAGCCAGCGTCCGCGTCCATAGGCGCTGGCCGCGTTCATCCTGGAGATCAGGCTGGCGGGGAGGATTTCGCCGGTCTGGTAATGCCTGCCGAAAGACTGAAGAATCGTGGGATCGTGAAAGATCTCCTCGAGCATCTGCGAGGGGGATTCGATGAAGTCTCCCTCGACGTTGAAGCCGCCCGCGCCCGACCACTCGCCCTGGCTGCCGAGGATGTGATGCATCAGGTGGCCAAACTCGTGGAAGAAGGTGACAACCTCGTTGTACTGCATCAGCCCAGGGTCGCCAGCCACTCCGCCGGAGAAGTTGCAGACTAGCATTCCCTCGGGAAGCTGGCGGCCGTGAATGCCGGGAAGGACAGGCGCGCTCGAGAACCACTTGTCCTTGCCCTCGCGCGGGTGCATATCCAGATAGATGCGACCCAGCAGCTTGCCTCGGCTGGGCTCGGCGGCATCAATCACGTCAAACGTATCGACAGAGCGATTCCAGACCACGGCGTCTTTGACGGGCTTGAACTCGAGGTGGAAGAGGCGCGCGGCGGTCTTCAGGATTCCCGCCTGCACCTGATCATAGGGAAAGTAGGGACGCACGCTCTGCGCGTCGAAGGAGTATAGCGCCCGCCGGTACTGCTCGTTCCAGTAGTAGGAGTCCTGCGTGCCGATGCTGGTCAGCCCCGGTTGTTGCTTCTGCGCAAAGGTCAGTAACTGGGCAAACTCCCGGCTGGCTGCGTCGCGCGAGGCCTCGTCCACCTGTTTCAGCAGAGCCTCGACGTTGGCCGACGAGCCGATCATCTGATCCGCCGTCGCCAGATCCGCGTAGTGGGCATAGCCTAGGATGGTGGCCAAATCCTGGCGGGCTGCCAGAATATCCTTGAGCACCTGAACGTTCTTCGGATAGGCTCGCTGCATATAAGCCAGGTACATCCTCTTGCGCAGATCGGCGCTCCTGGCGAAGTCCAGCACCGGACGGACATCCGGCTCGTCGGTGGTCAGCGTGACGACGCCGTCGGCGGCTGGCTTGTGCAGCGCTATGTAGTCGGCAGGAAGGCCGTCCAACTCGGCGGGCGTGGCCGTAATCGCCATCTTCCCGTCTGCGATATTGCGGCCAAAGGTCAACGAAAGCTCGGTGATCTTGTCTTGCAGCGCGCGGATTTTGGCGCGGGTCGCATCGTCCTTGTCCACGCCGGAGAGCCGGTACTCCAGCAGAGTCCGCTCCAGGTAATGGCGGGTCGCCGGGTCGCCGGCCGGTAGCGGAATGGCGGTCAACGCGGCGTAGACCTTCGGGTCCAGGCTCAGATCGGTGGCAGCCGAAGAGATGGTTGCCTCGAGCGCCTGCCCCTTGTCGCGCATCGCCGCAGTGTCTGCCAGCGAGTAGACAAGATTCGCATTGTTGCTGGCAATGGCCAGCTGGTTCACGGCGTCGTCATAGGGACGCAGCGTGTTCTCTACAGTGCGCGACCCGCTAACTGCAAGCAGCTTGTCCACATCGGCCTTTTCCTCGGCGAGCCGCTGATCCACCCAGGCACCGAGCGCGGCCGGATCGCTTGCCACGACCCAGGCATGGAGCGGGTCGGCTAGGGGCTGCTGCGCAGGCTTATCCAGCGCAGCGCCAGTGAGAGCGGTCAGAAATACGGCAATCAAGGGAAGCGACTTCACGGCATATTTCATGGCGCAAGTATTACACCTGGATCGAAAGTTGGGAAAGGGGTAATTGAGAAAAGCCGGGAGCGTGGCTCGGGCACGAAGGTCAGCACCGTTACACTGGGAGTTGCCTGCCATGCCTGCTTATTGCCAAGTCGCGTTGCCTGTGCCGCTGGACCGCGCGTTCACCTACGCTGTGCGCGAGGGGCAGCGTCCGCAGCGGGGCGCGCGGGTGATTGTGCCCTTCCGCAACGAGAAGCTGATCGGCGTGGTGACCGGCCTCAACGCCAAGCTGCCGGCCGACTTCGAGGTCCGGTATCTGGAAGCCGTTCTGGACGACGAGCCGCTGCTCAGCGATTCCCTGCTGACCCTGGCTGAGTGGATGACGCAATACTATCTGGCTCCGCTGGGCGAGGTGCTGCGCGGAATGCTGCCGTTGATGGCCGAGGTGCGGCGCACGGTTTATTACCGCATCACCGACCTGGGGCGCGATGTGCTGGCGAAGAGTCTGGAGGGGGATTCGGCGGAGTTCCAGCTCCGAAAAACCAGAGATGGGTCACCTGAAGACGGAATAACCGCAGCTGCTTCGACCCCGCTGCGCTTCGCTCAGGATGACAGTACATGGAGTTTGGGGAGAACCGGGCAGAGTAAAAAGCTGGGCGGCTCGAAGCGGCGCAGCAAACTATCCACCGAGGAGCAGGACCTGGAGCGGCGCGTGCTCAACCGTCTGGCTTCCGGCGAGCCAGTGAAGGTTTCCACGCTGCGCACGGCAACTGCAGCCACGCTGCCGGTGCTGGCCAGCCTCACGCGCAAGAAGTGGATTGCCCGCGAAACGGCGGCCGTGGAGCGCGACGCGCGGCGCATGGAGCGCTTTGCCGTACTGATTCCCGAGGCTCGATTACCCGCTCTGACCGTGAAGCAGCAGGCCATCCTGGCTGAACTGGCGGCCTGTGACGGCGAGCTGCCGCTGGCCGAGTTGCGGCGTAAAGATTTGCCTTCCTCGACGCTGCAAACCCTCGTCCGTCGCGGCCTGGTCCGTATCGACGAGCGGCTGACCAGCTTTCACCTGGGCGGCTTGCAATCCCAGCCCGGCCCGCTGCGGCTCAACGAGCCGCAAGTAGATGCGCTGGCCTCGCTGGCCACGGCTCTCGGAAGCTTTCAGCCATTTCTGCTGCATGGAGTGACCGGATCGGGCAAGACGGCGGTCTATCTGGCGGCGATGCAGCGGGCGCTCGACCGCGGACTGTCGTCGATTCTGCTGGTTCCGGAGATCGGCCTGACGCCGCAGACGGTGGGCTTGCTGGACGCGGCCTTCGGGCAAAAAGTCGCGCTGCTGCACTCGGCTTTGACGCCCGAGGAGCGCAGCGATCAGTGGCGGCGCATCCGTCGAGGCGATGCGCCGATTGTCGTCGGTACGCGCTCGGCGATCTTTGCGCCCGCGCCGAATTTAGGCCTGATTTTGGTGGACGAGGAGCACGACCAGAGCTACAAGCAGGAGGAGACGCCACGCTACAACGCCCGCGATGTGGCCGTGATGCGCGCCAAAATTGAAGGCGCGGTCGTGGTGATGGGTTCGGCGACGCCGTCTTTGGAAAGCTGGCAGAACTCGGTCGCCGGCAAATACCAGCGCATCGAGATGCGCGAGCGGGTGATGAACCGCCCGCTGCCAACTGTTGAATTGATCGATATGCGCCGCGAGTTTCAGGAGACCGGCAAGGAGCAGCTTTTTTCGCGAACGCTGGTCGAGGAGACAAAACAGGCTTTGGATCGCGGCGAACAGGCGCTGATTCTGCTGAATCGCCGCGGCTACTCGTTTGCCGTGATCTGCCGCGCCTGCGGAGAAAAGCTGGAGTGCCAGAACTGCGCCATCGCGCTGACCCACCACAAGCCGGCCGGTGACGACGCTGGGATCGCGCGCGAAGGCCAGCGCCTGGAATGCCACTACTGCGGCTTCCGGCGCACCGTGCCGGCGCGTTGCCCGAAGTGCGACAGCGAGCATCTCTACTATCTGGGCGCAGGCTCAGAGCAGGGCGAGGTGCGACTGGGCGAGATATTTCCCTTCGCGCGCATTGGACGCATGGACCGCGACACGGTGCGTGGACGAGGCGACTTGGAGCGGCTGCTGGCGCGGCTGCACTCGGGCGAGATCAACCTGCTAGTGGGCACGCAGATGATCGCCAAAGGCCACGACATTCACGGCGTAACCCTGGTCGGCGTTGTGGGTTGCGACCACTCGCTCTCCATGCCGGATTTTCGCGCCGCCGAGCGCGTCTTCCAATTGATGACACAGGTCTCAGGCCGCGCCGGACGAGGCGAACTGCCGGGACGCGTGGTGGTGCAGACGTACTATCCCGACCACTACGCGATTCTCGCCGCCAGCACCCACGACTACGCCAGCTTTGTCGAACGCGAACTGAAATACCGCCGCTGGATGCACTATCCGCCCTTCGGCGTACTGGCCAACGTACTCATTCAATCGCCCAAGCTGGAAGAAGCGGTCGCGTGGTCGTCTCTGCTGGGCAAGTATCTCGTCCAAAATCAGAACAGCGACGCGGTGCGCGTGCTCGGCCCCTGCACCGCGCCCATCGCCCGCATCAAGGGCGTCTACCGCTTTCACATGATTTTGAAGGCCGCCTCGCACAAGGCGCTCAACGCAGCTCTACGCGGAATGCTGGCCCACGCCGACGCCGTCCAAGTGCCGCGCCGCAATCTGATTGTGGACGTAGATGCGCTGCGGCTGATGTAGGACCGCAGTAGTGACGAGTGTAGTCTGCCACTCTGTCGATCTTGCATATTCGTAGAAAGGGCACGACTTCAGCGGCGCTTAACGTGCGGCCAATCCTTCTCCGCTAATGTCCTTCCTTCTGGCCATCCCTGGTCACAGTAAATGAACGGATGTGCCACTTGATCAGTAGTCGGCCCCGTAACTCTTAGGCATTGATGCCAAATACCGTTCACCCGCGCGAGATGCAAAACCTCGTTCCAATATCCGTTCGGGGCCGCGAAATTTATGGTGAGTTTCTTGGAATCACCATGCGGCATCGGATATATTCCAATGAAATCGACTTGGCCTTGAGGCGCTTCTGCGGACTGCGGTCGCAGGTAGGGTAGTTGGTATTCAGTATCTGCGGACCTGATACTCTTTATCCAGTCTTCATTCGGATGATTGTTGGACTCCTGCATTGCCGCCAATCTGCGCTCATCATCCATCATGGTGGCTTGAGTGTCATGCAGTGGATATTTGCCGTGGCTAGTTACCCAAACTACAAAATAGGGTTCTCCTCTAGGAGCTACGAAATTGTTCCAATGCATCTCAAATGCCTGGGCTGGTTCCGGAGTGAAGGTTATAAATGCGAAACTGTTGCCTCCGGTTTGAATTTTCATCGTGTCGCCGAGGCCAGCAATAACCTGATCGGAACGCGCCATAGTTATTTCGAATTGTTTCTGGCTTGACTCGATGGCCCCGTTGAGTTTGGCCGCAATTTCTCCAAAGTTGTGCAATTGTTCGCACCGAGCGTGCGCTTCTGTCCTGTCGTGCTCATCGCGGTCAAAATAGAGCGTCCGAAGTTCTAGGCCGAAAAGTACAAACAATACGAGTGTCCATAGTGCCTTTTCGCCCTTCTTCATCTTTTCAGGGGGTCTAAAGAGCCAAGGCACGATGACCCCCAAGACGCCTAATACACCAATGTATGTTCCGACTGGCGGATGCCATTGCCACCAAGGCTGAACAACTAAAGGACAGGGATCGATCACGGGCAGATACTCTCACCGAGCACCACCATGCGTCAAGTAGAGAATCATGACTTCATTCACGCCCTAAATGGCTTAGCAATAAGCGGGGCGGGCAGGTGCCCCAGGTCTCACTCTTGAGACTTGGGATTCGCGGATGATGACCGAACCGGCCCTCCGGCCACTTACCCCACACGCCATTGCAGCGGGCAAAACTCCGCAAGCCGCGCGAAGTCCCGCGCATTCGCAGTGATGACTTCAATGCCGCATCGCGTGGCGCTTGACGCGATCAGCGCATCGTTGGTCAGCCGCGAGCAACCGATGCTCTCATAGCCGTACTTGTTCGCGATGCGGTTCAGCAGTAAACCGGCACGGGTCCAGTCGCGCTGGTTGGGAACCAGCAACCGGCGAGCCCGCACAAACTCCAGTTCAATCTTCTGGATAATCCGATGGTCTCGGGAACTCACTCCGGCGTACAACTCTTCCAGCACCACCGAGGAGACCCAGATCGGCGCAGGCCCGAGACGGCGAAGCAGGGCCAGACCGGTATTCCCTTCGTCGCGCAGAGAGCGTATATAAATCGATGAGTCGAAAAGGACTTTCATCCGTTACTTGCCCAGTACGCCCTCGCCGAGCGCGCCGAAGACATCGCGAATCTCGATGCCGCTGCGGAAAAACTCCTCGTGCGCCTTGTGCACGCGCCGGTCGCGCTCCTCTTCGGCAATCGCCAGGTCAAGGGCGCGCTCGACGGTCTCGGTCTCCGTGGGCGCATCCAGCAACTTCTGCGCACGCTTGAGCTTGGCGGCGTCGAGGCGGAAATGCTTATGAACCACGGTAGTGCTCGCCGTTTCCATATCGCCCTCCGATCACTTATCTTACCACGGATGTACATAAACGCTGGAATCATGTACACGCAATCGGCGAGTCAGCTGAATAGCGGGCAGTGAGCTTTACCCGCAGCTTGTGGGATCATTGGCCGAAGAGAAGCTGCCCTGAATGAACGCAAGAAATCTCGCTCAGCCAAGGAACTTCGCTGACTCGCTGACTCGCTTACTTCGCCGCCGTCGCGCCGTTCTCGATGGAGTGCAATTCCTTGCCGGGTTTGAAGCGCACCGCTTTACCGGGCGTGATGTTGACCTCGGTTCCGGTGCGGGGATTGCGGCCAATGCCGGTTTTGCGGGCGCGGACGCTGAAGACGCCAAATCCGCGCAATTCGATGCGCTCTCCGGCCGTTAGAGCCTGTTTGAGGCCCTCGAAGACCGTATCCACGGCAACCTCTGCCTTGATACGGGGCAGGCCTGTGCGCTCGATCACATGATGGACGATATCCTGCTTAATCAAAGGGGCACCTCGCTGGCGTACTGAATCGACTTTACTACGACCTACCGTAATGATGCTACAGGATTTAGAACGATTGTGGAAAATCTCGGGCGACAATCTCACTGCCGGCCCTCATTTTTTTCTGAGAAAATCGCCTTGGCGCAGCACTACTGGGGCCACTTTTGTCGCCATTCATGGTTTTGAGCAACATCACTCTTGAAAATGCACTCCATCTTCCGTAAGATTGTGCGGAGCCGGTTAGAAGTGGTTCGGGAGTCTACTGTTTTGCGGGTCGATGCAAGTGTTGTCCCTCTGCACGCCCGGGGCCCAGTCCTCCTGCATAGCAAGGAGGCGCTCGATGGGTTCGATCCGCAACGATCCTCCAATACGCGTGGGTGTACTGACAGATGAACCGCTCCGTGTCGGGGGTCTTGCCAGCATCTTTGAAGACCGGCCCAGCGAGAGCTTTGCGCCATTGACTCCGATCTTTGGGAATATTGAAGAGCTGCTCGCCGACACCACGCTGGCGTACCTTGTCCTGGACCTTCACTCTCCCTCGGGCGGGGTGGGAACAGTGGAGGCGATTCGCAGCAAGCGCCCCGATATGCGGTTGATCGTCATCGGCCCAGAGGGCGACGACAAACAGATCATGGACTTGATCGTGGCCGGCGCCCGCGCCTACCTTGATTTGAAGGCGGGCCCGCGGATTGTACGGCAGGCCGTCGAAGTCGTCACCAATGGCTCGATCTGGGCCCCCAGACGGCTGCTCTCGGAGTTGATTGACCGGCTGCTGAAGAATTCCGATACCAGCCTCACCAACGCCCCCCCGCATTTGACCGACCGTGAGCGCGAGGTGCTCGATTTGATCCTCATAGCCAGTTCCAATCGCGAGATCGCACGGAAGTTGGGTATCGAGGAGCGTACCGTCCAGGCCCATGTTGGCCGATTGATGCGCAAGATGGGCGCGGACAACCGGACCGACCTTTCGATGCGCGCATCGAGCAGCTCGTTTAAGACAGCCGCCGGCATTACGGATCGCCGCCGCGAGGATCGCCGCCAAAGTGACCGCAGGCAAGGACTTTGGCCCGGAAATCCCTAGTTACTAATCAGTAAATGTGACAGGTTACCTTTGTCTACACAGCTTCCGTAATCTTGTCAGAAAATTACAATTTATAAACAATGTGTAAAGAAACAACGCAGATCTGGGGAAAGGAGTTCCCAGGCAGGATATTATCCATGAAGCCTGGGAACTCCTCTTTTTTCACTCTGACCTATTCGGATGCACGATCCGGTCTGAGGGTTGCCTGATCCTCCCCTCTCATTAGAAAGATCGAGATGACCCGTTCTCTTTCAGACTCGGCCTCGCGAATTCTGGCGATCAGCCACATAGTATTGTTTTTGAAGCAGTTCTGTCCGCAGTCTGAGACTCCATCGGAGATAATTTAGCGCTCTGGGACTATTTATAAATCAGTAAACAGCTAAGGTTACTTTTGTCTATAGGTGTTTCGTAACCTATAGAAAGAGCAACATAATTGGTGTTATGAGCCGAATTGACCACACGCTCTTTAGCAATATCGCACAGTATTGTTCTCAGAAACAAAGCAGATCTGGGGAAGGAGTTCCCAGGCTGCGTGGTGGTCATCACATGAAGCCTGGGAACTCCTCTTTTTTTGTGGATACTCTGAGATGTTTTGGTGGCTTACACAGTTAGCGGCTTCCCCCTTGTTTGCATCCATTCTTCATCTGGCGCGACTCTCGAAGGGAGTCGCGCAACAGCATTCGGTCTCCTTTTAGCCAATATTCCATATTCTGAGGTATCCATTCCGGCGAGCGGATGCGCGTTTTGGCCTGGATACTGTAGCCTGTTGTGGGATACCCTGATGTGGATCTCCGGCAGATCGGGATATTCCGTGCTACTTTCTGGTTTCAGGGCCGTGGCGTTGCGGGTGCGCGGTTCTGGCACACGGCTACACAGCTTCGACGACTCAACAACCCACGCTGCCCCAGGCCGCGGATTGGAAAGGACCCGGATATGAAGAAAATACTTGCGTTGATTTCTCTGATTTGTCTATGTTTAATCCTCCCATCAGCCGCATTGGCTGGTACCACGCGCGACAATCTGCAGGAGCGCGTTGATGCGGCCAAGGTGGTTCTGGACGAGATCATGGCAGCCGAGGACAATAGCATTCCCATGAATATCCTGGAGCGGGCCACCTGCGTGGGCGTCGTGCCGGGGCTGAAAAAAGGCGCCTTCGTTTGGGGCGGGGAGTATGGGCAAGGGGTGGTTACCTGCCGCACCGGCCACGGATGGAGTGCGCCAGTCTTTATTCGCATCGCCGGGGGCTCGTGGGGAGCGCAGATTGGCGGCCAGTCCATCGATTTGGTGCTGGTGGCCGTCAATGAGCGCGGCTTTCAAGATTTATTGCAGAGCAAGTTCAAGATCGGCGCCGGTGCAGCCGCCGTGGCTGGGCCGGTAGGGCGCAACAGCGAAGCCGCTACCGACTGGAAGCTGAGCGCGGAACTGCTCAGCTACTCGCGCAGCAAAGGACTTTTTGCCGGAATCAATCTGGATGGCACCAGTGTAAGACAGAACGCCGAGGATACCGAAATCTACTTTGGCCAGGCGCACAGCTTCGAGACGATCCTGAAAGGCGACGTCGCGGTTCCCCAGGGCGCGGTGCCATTTGTCAGCGATGTGGCGCATTATTTCGTCGAAGCCAAACACCGCCAGTAGCTCTTGATCCTGACCGAAGGAGGGGAGATTGATTGTCGTCAACCTCCCGGCTCTCAAAAATGGGAGTTTGGCGCGTCTGAAGTTTTTTGGGCTTTCCTGCCTTTTTTCAACGGCAAACTGAAGTTCCAGGTCATTTGCGTCGAGGAACTAAACTGGTCGGTTGCCTGCTTGCGATGCGAGAGAAGATCGAGTTTTTCCTGGTAGTGTTGGTGGCGCGCATTCTCGGGCGGCTGCCGCGCGAGTTCGCGCGCCGCGTGGCTGGCGTGCTGACCTGGGCTGCGTATTGTTCTCTGCGCCGTCTGCGCCGCGTGGGCCAGCGCAATCTGCAAATGGCCATGCCCGCGCTCTCTGCCCCTGAGCGCACCCGTATTCTCCGCGGACTCTTCCGCTTCCTTGGCTGGCAATTGGTCGAGTTCTGCCGCATGGCACGCTACACCCCGGAGAACACCCGAGGCTGGCTTCGCACCGAGGGACTCGACCATTATCTGGCCGCCAGTGCGCGCGGCAAGGGCGTGCTGATCGTTACTGGCCACCTGGGGGTGTGGGAGCTGTCCGGCTTCTATCACTCCCTGATGGGCCATACGATGAGCGTCGTGGTCCGCCACCTCGACAATCGGCTGCTGGACGAATTTGTGAACGACAACCGCTGCCTGCATGGCAACCGTATGCTCTCCAAGGACAACTTCGCCCGCGGCCTGCTAACTGCAATGCGCATGGGCCAGACGGTAGCCCTGTTGATGGATACAAATATGACCCCGCCGCAGGGCGCGTTTGTCGAGTTCTTCGGCAAGCAGGCCTGCACCGCAACCGGACTCGCCCATGTGGCCGTGAAGACCGGCGCGGCGGTGCTACCTGCTTTCATGGTGTGGGAGGAGGCCGAGCGGCGCTACGTTCTGCACTTCGGCCCGGAGCTGGTCTTCGAGAAGACGGGCGACGATGAGGCCGACATCCTCGCCATCACGCAGAAATGCACAAGCGCAATCGAAATTTGGATTCGGCGTTATCCTGATCAGTGGCTATGGATTCATCGCCGCTGGAAGACCAGGCCGGCGGGTGAGCCGGGGCTATATTGATCCCTTGAAATCGCAGAGGAATACACCATGAAGCTGGGCCTATTGATTAAAGCCCTCGGCGGCGAATTGATTGCAGGAGAGCCGGAACGGCAGGTTGAGGGCGTCTGCTCGGTCGAGATGGCCGGAGCCTTTGAGTTGGTCTTCGGCGATGATGCCGCATCGGCAGCCAAAGCCTTGGCCAGCCGGGCAGGTGTGGTCGTTTTACGCCAAGCCATCGCCGCTCTCTGCCCACCCGGCAAATGCGTCGTCGAGGCCGATCAGCCGCG
>Ga0181520_10001761_pt1 | contig 42787 bp, 41 predicted proteins | sample PEATcosm2014_Bin_29_FD_132451 | JGI IMG/M metagenome (GOLD analysis project Ga0181520, IMG submission 132451) | Peatland microbial communities from MTU Mesocosm Facility, Houghton, MI, USA - PEATcosm2014_Bin02_30_metaG | ecosystem: Environmental > Terrestrial > Soil > Wetlands > Peat | place... | reverse complement strand
TGAAAATCACAGCCTATAATCATCATGCTCGGCTCCTTTCTTCCCGAGCTTTCGTGGTCGTTTAGCCGCAACCAGTCTACTCAGGTCGAAGGAGCCGACGCTGTCATGCAATCATTCAAGCTTTGCTTGAGCGGGATCGGCGCTAACTCCGCTAACCTCGCTGACCCCGCCGCCTCACAGCGTCCTCTTGAACAGCGGGGTTGCTACCAGCAGCGTGGTAATACCGAAGACCATCAGAAACCCCAGGTCGTACTCGATGGCGACCCAGCCGCCGTTCTTCAGCATCACCGCCTTGAAGCCGTGGATCACATAGGTGAAAGGATCGATCACGCCAATGGCCTGCATCCACTTGGGGAACGACGAAGTGGGATACATGGCGCCCGAAGGATATAAGAGGAGCACATTGAGTATGCCGAACATTGCGCGCGGAACCAGCGGATCGTCGACGCGCACCATGAGCAGAAACATCATGCCATTGAAGGCGATGGAGCCGGCGACAATGAGGCACAACATCTGCAGCATGACCACGGGATGAAAGACAATGCCCAGCCCGGCGATGAGCGACCCGATCACTGTAAGGCAGACCCCGCTCAACACCGCCTTGATGGCCCCGGCGATGTTGAGGCCGAAGACGAGCTCAAATTTGGTGATAGGCGTAACCAGATAGCCCTCGTGCACGCCGCGCGCCTTGTCGTCGATGTATAACATGCCGCCGCCAATCATCACCGAGATATACATCGCCAGCGCCACCGTCATCGGCAGAAGATACTTCAGATAATTCACGTACGGGTAAAGCTCGACAATTTCGAGTGCGATGGTCTTTGCCAGCCGGTCTTCAATCTGCGGCGCGTTCATGGCGTCCACCAGCGACTGCATCTCTGCTTCGAGCGCAGATGACGTGAACAGATCGGAGTTATCGACGACAAAACCGAGCTTGGGCGCGTCGTCGGTATAGACGCGGCGCGAATATTGCGCGGGAATGATGACGGCAGCGTCGATCTTGCCGGTGCGCACGTCTTCGCGCGCCTGCACCTCGTCGCTGTAATTGGTGGTGGTAAAGGTCTTGATATTGGCCGCAACGCCGTCAAAGGCCTCGCGGACTTTAACTGCCTCGGGGCCATGATCGTAGTCCACCACGGCAACGTGCGTACCTACAATCTTGCCGCCAAACGCGTTTCCGATGATGATCAACTGCAGTATGGGCATCATCAGCGACATGATCATGAGCATGGGCGAGCGGAAGAACTTCCGCATCTCGCGCTCCACAATGGCCATCATTCTGTTCATGGCTGGGCCCCCGGCCGCGGCGGCAGGCTGAACACGGGCTTGACTTGCTCGTCGCGCAGTTGCCGTCCGGTGTAGTGAATAAAAACGTCGTCGAGCGTGGTGTTTTGCACGCTCAGCGAGGTGAGCGTCTCGCCCAGGCTCGCGGCCAGCTCTACAATCTCCATGGTAGTTTTCGATCCCGACCGTGTGATGACGCGGTAGAATCCCGAGCCCTCGGGATGCACGGCGGTCACTCCCTCCATCTTATTGAGGCGTTCCTGCCACGCTTCGTCCTCGCGGTCGAAGTGCACTTCCACCACGTTGGCGCCGGGCACACTTTTCTTGAGCTCTGCCGGCGTGCCCATCGCCACCAATGTTCCGTGATCCACAATGGCAATGCGGTCGCAGAGCTTGTCCGCCTCATCCATGTAATGCGTGGTGAGCAGCATGGTGAGGTTGCGCGTGCTCTTGAGCTTGTTCAGCATCTCCCACACCGCGATGCGCGACACCGGATCGAGGCCCGTGGTGGGCTCGTCGAGAAAGAAGATGCGCGGATTGTGCACCAGGCCGCGCGCAATCTCGAGGCGGCGTCGCATGCCTCCCGAGAGCGTCTTGGTCTGCGCATCGCGCCACTTGGTCAGATCGACGGCCTCGAGCACCGCTTCGATGTTCTTCTTGCGCTGCTCACGCGGCACGCTGTAGAGCTTGGCGTAAATCGACAGGTTCTCTTCGACCGACAGATCCTGGTCGCTGGTGAGGGCCTGGGGAATGACGCCGATGGCGCGCCGCACTTCGTCGGGATCCTTGCTCACATCGTACCCGCCGACCATCGCCTTGCCCGCTGTGACCGGGATGAGCGTCGTCATCATGCGGATGAGCGTGCTTTTGCCCGCGCCGTTCGGCCCCAGCAGCCCAAAGATCTCGCCCTCCGCAACAGCGAAGCTCACCCCCTTTACGGCTTCAAAGTCGCCGTAGCGCTTCACGATGTTTTCAACAGCGATGGCCGTTGGCCGCTGCGCCGCAGGCGTGCCTGCCGTTGTGCTGCTTGCCGAGCTCATCGCTTCACCAGCTTAGCCTTGGGGATGTAAACCTCGGCGGTCATGCCGGGCACATATTTTTCTTCGGGATTCGGAATGAGCAGCTTGATCTGAATGGTCTTGATGTCGCGCTTCATGCCGCTCACGTCGCGCTGGGTCGCAAAGTCGCCCAGCGCCAGCTTGCCGATCACTTTGCCCTGCATCGTTTCTCCGCTGGGCATCACCACTCGCAGACTGTCGCCAAGCTGCACGGCGTCGGCCTGGGTTTCAGGCAGCGGCGCATAGACCCACGTTTGCGTCAGGTCCATGATGGTGACAATAGGCGCGCCTGCCGTCACTACTTCTCCCTGGCGCGCGGCCCACACGTTAATCATGCCGTCGATGGGCGCAATCACCTGCGCGTAGCTCTGCTCAACGCGCGCCTGCTGGGCGAGTGCGCGGGCACTGGCCTCTTCGGCCTGGGTCTGGCTCACGGTTTGTGCCGCTACCGCGGTCAGCAACTCGTGGGCCTTGGCCTGCTTGAGTTGCGCTTGCGCGGCGGCCAGGTTATTGCGGGCGGCATCCACTGCTGCCGCTGCGGCGCTCAGCGCCGTGGCCTGCTCGTCGCGCGCCTGTTCGCTCATAATGCCCTGCTGGGCCAGTGCGACGGTGCGGCTGGTGTCGGCCTTCTGGTGTTCGTAATTGGCCTGCGCCTGCGCCAACTGGGCCTGCGCCGAAAGCACCTGTGCCTGCGCGCTCAGCGTGGCGCTGCCGGTTTCTCCCTGGTTCTGGCGCACCGTCTCAACCGCGCCCTGCAGCTTTGACTGCTCGCTTACTGCCGTCGCCTCAGCCGCGCTCAGCGCAGCCTGCAGGTCCTGGCTCTCGATGGTGGCAATCAACTGGCCGGCCTTCACCGTCTGCCCTTCTTGAACGGTAAGCGTTTGTATGCGGCCGGGAATCTTGGAGCTGACTACAACCTCATTGGCGTCGACCGTGCCAATCAGTTGCAGGTCGCTGGTGCGGCGTGTGGTCGCGAAATACCAGATGAGCGACCCCACCGTGAGTAATCCGAGAATAAGAAAGACTCGATTGCGTGCGTTCACTTCGTTTTCACTCCGAATTGCTGCATTGGGCCGCTTTTTGGCATTGGCGTGCGCGCAAGCACTCGTTCTGCCACGCGCGCGCCGTGCCGGCGGTCGGTAAATACTGTTTGTCCCAGGTATTCGATGGCGGCCTTGCGCCGCGCTTTTAACGCTTTCGGCTCAAGCGGATTGCTGCCGATAAGCCGGCCCATTACCGGGCCGGATAGAAAGTAGAAAACATTCGCGCCCAGCGCGGCGTACATCATCTGCCACTCGTCCACGCAGATTAATTCGCCGGTACTCATGCCTTCGGCCAGCAGATCCTTCACCGCAAACATCATCGGGCGAAAGACTTTCTCCACCAGCGGGTCAAGCGCGCTGGCCTCGCCCTGGCGCAGCCGCATCATGTCCTGCTGCATAAGGCTTTGAAAAGTGCGCTGTGAGTGGATGCGGTCAAAGTGGTTGAGTACGAAGTTGACCAGGCGCTCGCCCGCCGAACGTTCACCCGAAATGGCCGCCATGCTGCTGGCAACCACGCGCTCGGCCACACTCTCAATTGCCGCGCTGTAGAGCGCATCCTTGCCCTGGAAGTAGTAATAGAGCAGCGCCTTATTCACCCCTGCGGCTTCGGCGATCTGTTCTGTGCGGGCGCCGGCCAGGCCGTTTTCACTGAACTCGGCAATAGCGGCTTCAAGAATGCGGGCGCGCGACTGGTCGGCACGGTCGGCCTGGGTGCGGGCCAGATTACGGGATGAATTGGCAACGGACATGGTTTTAACTAACCGGTTAGTAAACTACTCCTACTATAACGCGGATTGGGCGAGCAACGCGGATTGGTTGAGCAAAGTTTCAAAAATTGTCATTTTGGGAGTTAGAAAGGTGGCGCGAGTGCCGCTCCCTGCTCTCCTCTGCCGCCCAGGAGTTGGGCACAGCGCCTTGAAAGGGCACGACTCTACAGGCTGCCGAAAAACTCGCCGGGGTGAGGTCTTGTATCAGGGCGCAAGTTTACTCGCGCCGATAAAGCTCCTAAAAAGAGTCTGGGCTTCAGCCCCTGTTGCGTAGGCCATTGGGAGATTGCTTCATTTAACGAGTTCTTCTGCAGCCTCTTTAGTCGTGCCGCAATGGCTCAGTCATGAAGGCGGCTTTAGCCGCTGAGGGATGTCTTTCCCAGCGCCAAACTGTAATGAAAAAGAAGGGACAGCACATTAGATGTGCGCCCGTCCCGATTGCCCAAGCTGCTTCTTATTGCGCATCCGCCTGATCACGACAATGAGAACAACCGCGACGCCCGCACCGTTCCCGCCAAAGAAAGCCGCGAGCCCTCCTAAAACAGTGCTCGTGATGGCTTCACCGACACCGGAGCCCACCGCGACAACTACCTCCGGTCCCTTGGAGTTTTCACCGTAATCACATCCGAACGCGTACCTTCCATCCTGTTGGATCGGAAATTCGAGAACAGAATGCCCGGACCGGCCATTGACTGAATAGGTAGTGTTCATGCTTGCTTTTTCGATCGGAACTGCTGATCCGCTCTGGACCGAAGTTACGCGACATTCCAACCCGGCAATCGACTCCGTTGTTGAATAGATCTTGCCGTTCACCATCGATTGCTCTTCAAGAAACACAGAATATTGGCCGCGTTGCAGATTCAATTCTGTCCTGCCTGGAACCACAATCTGCGTAAGGGAATCCGTGGCATGCGTGATTCCATGAAATAGGATGTAACCAAAGAACCCTATACCAATCACGAAAAAAGGCACAGCCCATAGGCAGTGCCACAAGCTAGGCCGTAGCCGTATCTGACCCGTTTCATCCATACATATACCCACGTAGACTGCCATTCATGCTATCTGGAATTGCCTGCAATCATACCCCGCCTACGGTCTATTTTGTGGGGCTTTGGCCATCAGCTTTCTCATCGGCTCATTGTCGGCGTAAACGCGCCACTCGGCCACCTTGCCCTCTTCAACAAAGGCGCGCAGGGCCACAGGCGTCGACCAGCGATTCTCTGGTTTCAACGCGCCGCCCGTCGAGTAAGTGCCTTGCGCGGCGCCGAACAGGATAACAACCGGGCCGTCTGAGTAGGTCTCTTCAACAGCGATGGTGTAGTCGGGGACCATGCGGAAGTACCCGGTCCAGCCGGCGCGCATGGCCGCGCTGCCGGTCACCACGTTGCCCAGCGCGTCAATGAATCGGTGTTCATCGCTCATGAGCGCGACGATGGCATCCACATCCTGCCGATTGATGGCGCGCACAAACTGCTGGGCAACGATGATGGACGATTCAGTCATGATTGCCGCCTCCTTGTTGATCCGGCCTATATATAAAAGCACCGTGCCCCATCCATTTCGCAGGTTTCATCGCGAAATGGGTGGGAGGCCGACACACTATTTACGGGCCGGATCAATAGCGAATAACTTTGAGCGCTGTCGTACTCACGCGCGCTTGGCCCGCTCGCGCTCGCCAACCATCGAGATGGCGCGCAACGAACTGAGCGCCGCACCCTCCTGCCAACCGAGAATGTGACTTGTGTGGTCGCCGATAAAGTAAATGGGGCCATCAGGCGCGATCAGCGTTTCGTAGGCCGGGCCGCCCGGGTCGGTATACGCAAACTCGCCGGGAGTATAGTTGTTCACCCACGCACCCTCGTTGAACGGCACCCATCCCCAATTCACATAGACCGGCTTCTCCAGTTCATTACCGTGGCCGGGATGAAGCTTCTCAACCGACGTGCGGGACGCCTCGAATTTCTGCTGCAAGGTGAGTTTCTCAAACGCCTGGTCAGAGTCGAAACCGAACCCATACCCGCTCACCAGTACGCCGCGCTCGCTGAACATGCCGCCCGAGGGCAGCCACACGGGGCTCGGGCCGTCGCTCACTGATTCCAGCCCGCCGTAGATGTTGTAATCCTGCTCCCAGAAGCGCCGGCTTTCCCACGCGATTTTGTATGCATGCGCGTAAGTACACTGCTCGATGACGTTCTTCACCGGCGTGCTGAAATCGTTAGGGATTTTCTTGAGAATCTGGAGCGGCATGCCGCACAAACAATAATCGGCCTCGAGGGATCTTTGCGCGCCGGCTTCGGTGTAGACGATGCGCACTCCGGAAGCGGTCTTGCGAATTTCTTTAACCTCCGCGCCGTAATGCAGCGTGTCGCCGAGCTGCTTGGCAAAGGCGTAAGCGATGCGATCCATGCCGCCCACCGGCTGAAACATGGTGGCCTGCATGTCGAAGGACTCTTCGAACATGATCGCGCCCCAGAAGTTTTCGTCGAGCAGCGTGTGCATTTCGATCGGCTGGTTGAGCGTGCCCAGCTCATTGCCCGCGCCGGCCTTCACTTTGAATCCCGCGCGCTCCGATCCTGTGTATTTACCGGCCTTGTCAAGCGGCCCGTACATGCGCAAAAAACTCAGCATACGGTCGCGGTCTTCGGCAGTCAGATCGCTGTTGAGCGCGCCCTTGGCAATGCACTTTGAAAGCAGCTCGCTCACGTGGCCGCGCGTGTCGTTCACCACCTGCCGCTGCACCATTGCCTTGCCGCCGTTGGCTGCGTCGTTCTGCAGCATCGAGGAGCGGCTCGAGTTCACCTCCACCTCCATGGCCACGCCCAGTTTGCGGCAGTATCCCAACATGGTGGTGTGAATTGAGGGCAGGCGCGCGGGCCCGAAGTTCTGGTAGCTGCCGGGTTTCCACTCGCAGTACTGCACTGAGCCGTCGGTAAAGACAACGCTGTCGCCGGGACGAACCGTCCAACTGCGGCCTCCGGGACGATGCCGCGCTTCAAGCACTGTGCAGTCGAATCCGAGGGCTTTCATCTCGTATCCGGCGACCAGGCCGGCGATGCCGCCGCCGAGAATGGCAACCTTGATGCCTTGGCCTGAGCCGGGCGCCATATCGAGCCGCGGAGCGGGCAACGCGCGGGCAGGCATCAAACCCAGTCCCTGCATGGCGACGAACGCGGCGCTGAATCCTCCTGCCTGGCCCACATGCCATAGAAAATCGCGCCGGGAAATGCCCATAGAAGAACGCTCCTTCGCCGAGGGAGTGATTTTGTGTAGCTTGTATTGAGCATTATCCGCGAAAAGAACAGCCAATAGCCAGTAGCTAAAAGCCAATAGTTGAAGGCTACTGGCTATTGGCTACTGGCTATTGCCTTGCGGATCGAACTCCCGATCCGCAGTTTGCCCCCTACCCCGCCCCAACCCCTACAATGAAGGCTGACTCAAATCACGAGGACCCATTATGCCGCTCTCTGGAGAAGCCATCCGCCTTATGAATTACATTGACGACGTTGCCGTGACGCTGCGCCGCGTGTTGGCCCTTGTACCATTGCTCACCGACGAAGAGCGCGCTCGCGTGGCCGAACACCTGGAGCGGGCCCAGCCCAATTGCTCCGATGTGGCCAAAGCTCTTGGCGCCGGGTCCGTCAAGTAGCGTGCCCCGGCTTTACTTCTGGGAGCACCCAGTGCCTTGATTCTTTGCATCAGGCTGAGGCGCGACCAAAACATTCTTAAACAAACGCCTGTGGACACCAGCCAGACAGTCGCGATTATCGGGGCCGGCCCGCTGGGCCGTTCGCTCGCGCTCGGGGCTGTCCGCGCCGGCTTTCGCGTACTGCTCGAAGATGTGATGCCTTCCAACCTCCACCACGCGCAGGAATATATCCGCGAAAAACTCGGCCCCCAGGCGCTGCCCGCCGTCACCTTTGTTTCCAGTGTTGAAGACGCGGTGCGGACCGCCGGCCTGGTCATCGACTGCGTGCCCGACGAGCTTGAATCGAAGCTCGAAATCCTGTGGCTGCTCGACCGCATGGCGCCGCCGCAGACTATCTTCGCCACGCCCACCACGCAACTCTCCATTGCCGACCTGGCCGCCTGCACCTACCGGCCCGATAAGTGCATTGCGATTGCCGCCCAACCCGCTGCGCTGGCCAATCTCGAACCCGGCACGGTTATCCGGCTGCGCATTTCGACCGTGACTGCGGCGGCAGCGGTGGACATGGTACGCGGATTCTGGCAGAGGCTGGGTTTCACAGTAGAGGTTGAGCAGGAGAGCGCGACGAAAGCCTAATCTGGAGACTCGCGTCTTGAAATGGCAGAAGGCCCTGATTGCGAGGGATCTTATCAAGGTCGATGGTGCCCCCGGTCCCTCGTCCGCCGCGGCGGAGGGACCGGGGATGAAGAGCCGGACTGGCCGGTGGCCCCTTACTCAAGAAGGCCTTTATCAATTAGAGGGTACCCCATCCTTCGCTTCTTTCCACCCAGGGGAGACAGAACACGCACAACCTTTGCATGCAATTAGTCCGTCATGGCGCATACTGTACTCATGTTCTGCTCTGCTCCAGCTATGCATCAGCTCAAATGTCAGGTGTCTCCCCGGTCCGCACCGCGCTTCGCCACCATCATGATTCGCGGCTTACGGCCCCCGGTTCTCGGTCCCAGAAAGTAATACCCCCCACCCCCTCCCCCTTCTTTTTGGGGGTCGGGAATGAGCAGGATGCATGTAACCAATTGAAAATAATGAACAATCAAAACCGGCCAGTAACTGAAGAGTACACACAATTAAGGACGAAAAGGCCCTGTTGAAGGCCACTTAAGGGTCATTTAAGCTCATTTAAGCCGACTTAAAAGACAGTTAAGGGCGCGCCGCGCCCCCTCTGTTATATCTAAATCATGCGTTGCTTCATCGCGCGGTGCGTGGTTGCCGCTACCGCCGCGCTGGCCTTGGCCTCTCTCTTATCTGCGCAGCAGCCTCCCGACACCTTTCGCTGGATTGATTTTCATAATCCCAAGGACCAGGACATCGTTGTCTGGGTCACGCGCTCCCTCGCCGTCGAGAACTGGTCGGCCATTCGCGAGATCGGCGTTAAGTACGATGCCGCGCTGGTGGTGACCACCGATCGCAAAACTCCGCAATCACTGCCTGAAGACGACACTTTCAGCGTGTGGAGCGCTTCGCTTACCAGCCACGCAATCACGCTGCTGCTGGGCGGCGTGAACTTGCGCATCATTGACTGGCAGCACTTCGCCGATGGATTTCAGGATGACCTGACGGCGTTCTACGACGATTGCCGCACCTGCGCCGCCACTACCTACTTCACCGCGTTCTATTACGATGCCACGCAACATGCGTGGGGGGCGCGATGGCTGCGGGGCGGCAGGGGCGTTCCGTTGTGGAACGCGAGTCAGCCCACGGGCATTGCCATGACGCAACTCTATGAACTTGCCGCAGAAGGCGACGGCCACGTCTCGCTCTACATCTGGAGCCACCTCGACTACGGCAGCACGGAGAAGAAGCCGCAGGACTACATCTTCCGCTTCGACCGCGATCCCAGGAGCGGCGCGGACCGCACGGCTGAGTTGAGCGGGGATGAGCTGAACCAGATGAAGCTGCGCATCTGCCGGGGCCAGGACGCGGTAGAGGGCCTGATGCGCGGTCAGGACTCCGACATTTGCCAGCAGCTTGTCCCGCGTGCCGAGCGCCACCCGGTGACAACGCCGCCGGCGAATAACCATGGCAGGATGGGTGCGTCAGTTCCGAAGACGAACCCCCCTTCGCCAAAACCAAACCCGAATACAGTGAAGCCGGGCTCGAAGGCGCCGAACCAGGCTACCCCCTCGCCGAACAAGTAGTCAGCAAAATAGGTAGACTTCGTTCTTCCATGGTGCATCCAATCCCTACGACGGGACAGGAAAACCGATGGGAGACGAAAGATGAATGGTAAACCTCTGGGTATCATTACTTTAGGCATTGCCGCGCTGTTTTTTGCTGGCTGCCACCCGAATAATCAACAGACTTCCAGCACCGATAACGGCACTAGTACGGCGACGGGCGCTGACCAAAGCCAGGCGGACCAGAGCCAGCAAGCTTCGCAGGATTTGGCATCCGGGAACCTGGTTCCGGTTGCAAACACTTCAGGAACGGCCGACAGTTCCGCCGGCTACGGCAGCGCGGACAACGCTCCCGCCGACGACAGTGCCGACGAGACAGATTACGGCATTCAGCCCGAATACACTGACCCGCAGCCTCCGCCCGAGCTGCCACAGTACGACCAGCCGCCTTGCCCTGAGGATGGGGACTTATGGACGCCGGGCTACTGGGGATGGGCATCGAGCGGCTACTATTGGGTGCCGGGTTCGTGGGTGCAGGCGCCATACCAGGGCGCGCTGTGGACCCCGGGTTACTGGGGCTACTCGCATAACCATTACGCCTACTTTGCAGGCTACTGGGGGCCGCACATCGGCTTTTACGGCGGCATCAATTACGGCTATGGATACACGGGCCTGGGCTACCAGGGCGGGTACTGGAACTCAGGGCATTTCTTATACAACCGCGCAGTCACCAACGTGAACGTGACGGTCATTCACAATGTGTATAACCGCACCGTCATTAACAACTACACGGCCAACAGTCATGTGAGCTTTAACGGCGGCACCGGCGGTATCCTTGTGCGGCCGCGGCTGGCAGAGCTTGCCGCGCTGCGCGAGCCTCACGCTCCACCGATGCAGGCCCAGGTTCAGATTATGCGCACCGCCAGCCAGAACCGCGCGCAATTTGCAGCCGTGAATCACGGAAAGCCGGCGACATTTGTTGAGACTCGTGCCGTGGTGGCCGATCGCGATGTGCATCCCGCGGTGATTCGCTCTCTGCATAACGTGCCTGCCGCGGCCAAGCCGGCGGTGGAAGCGAATCGCGGTCCTGCGCCGGAGAATCGCGTCGAGCCGAACCGCCCCGAACCAGCGCACCCTGAGGCAGCGCATCCCGCTGAACAGAATCGCCCTGCACCCAATCAACGGCCAGTAGCGAAGCCGGAACAGAATCGCGCCGAGCCAAACCGCGCGGAGCCGCAACGCGCTGAACCAAGCCGCCCCGCACCGCAACGCGCCGAGCCGCAACACGCTCAACCGCAACACGCCACACCGCAGCGCAGTCCTCAGCAGACACATGCGGCTCCCGCACAAAAACCGTCGCCGGTCGAACACAGGGCCGCACCCGAGAAGAAACCTGCTCCGGAGCAGAAGCCGGCGCCAAAGAAGCCCGCAACCGAGAAAAGGCCCGAACCAGAGGTCTGAGCGAGGTCTGGGCAAGGGATGTGAAGCCGCAGCCGTAAAGGGCGCAGGGGCTGGCTACCTGCGCCCTACTCCGCCGTCAGCGCCTTGACGGCCACCAGGTTGCGCACCCAGCGCGCGGGGCGCCATCCGAAAACAACGCAACCGGTCAACAATCACGGCCAGTCGGTCCCTTACGGTTCGCGGCAGTGTTTTTGAGATCTCAGTGGTCAATTGAAGACAGCTTGGTCCCCACTCCTCAGATAGCATGCAAGCAAACGGGAGGGTGCGATGAGCCGTCTTAATCGGTTTGCGCCATGGATTTGGTTCGCCGTCGTGGCTGCTTTCTGCGCGGCAGTATGTTACACGCGATCGATTTCAATTATTCCAACTGTCAGTGCGAGTACCTTGGGCCCACAGCAACAGGCGCCCCCGGACCAGGGGCCCGATCCAGCCGCCGTAAATCAGGCGCCGACTGGGCCGTCCTACACTACTGAAGCTCCGCCTCCTGCTGGTCAGCAAGACAACTCCGCCGCCGAGCCCGAAGATTCAAACTACGCCGATCAACCCGTGGTTGACACTGCGGAAGCTCCGCCGCCACTGCCCGAGTACGTTCAGCCGCCGTGCCCCGGCGATGGCTACATGTGGGAACCCGGTTACTGGGCGTGGTCCCCGTCGGGGTATTACTGGGTTCCGGGCGCGTGGGTCGAGGCCCCGTATATGGGCGCGCTATGGACACCGGGCTACTGGGGCTTCTACACCGGCCGCTATTGGTTCCATCCCGGCCATTGGGGCTCCCATATCGGCTACTACGGCGGCATCAACTACGGTTTCGGTTACGTTGGCTTCGGGTACGAGGGCGGCTACTGGAATGGGGGCCACTTCACCTACAACCGTGTCTACAACAACATAAACGAGCGCAGAGTGCACAACGTGTACAGCTATAACGTGGGCAATCGTGCGGTCGCCAGTCGCGAAGCAAACAACCGCGATTCCTCCAATCGCGAAAACAACAACGCTCGCGCCAGCTTCCACGGAGGAACGGCGGGCACTCAGATCCGGCCGCAGGCATCCGAGGCAGCAGCGTGGCGCGAGCCAACTGCTGCGCGCATGAGCACACAAGTGCAGCACGAGCAAAGGTTCCAGTCGAGTCGGGGACAATTTGCGAACACGAACCACGGCCAGCCCGCCAAACCGGCTATTAGCCGGCCGATTCGGGCGGACAGCAATGTGAAGCCCACAGCGCGGAATCAAAGTCACGGCGGGCAGCAGCAGGAGCATCATCGGTAACGCCGCGCCACTCGCGAGAACTCCTATCGGGCAGGGCTTGCGCGCCAGCGCGCCGAGCGACGCCCGGTGACGCCGGCCGCCAGCCAACAACCGGGGCCGGTCGGTTCTTCATGGCTCAAGGCACTGCTTTAGGGACCTCAGTGGTCGATTCCACCGTGGTCAATCGAAGACAGATTCCCCCCGCGCGATCCATATAGCATCTCTTTCAGAAGAGGTGTGCGATGAGTTATTTCCCGGGATTTGGGCGAGCTTCTTTATGTGCCCTTGCAATCGTGTCGCTGACCGCCGGATGTCATTCGAATCCTCCCCAAGTGCCCACAGATACGAACCAGGCGAATGCACAGGGCCCAGCTTCAGACCCTGCCTCAGCCAACCAGGCCCCAACTGTTTTGGGCACCAGCGCCCAGGAAACTCCGACTTCCAGCGCCCAGGAAAATGTCCCTGCGCCAGCAACCGCCAGTGCCCAGCAGAGTCCTCCTCCGACAGACCAGAGCAATCCCACTTACCAGTCGTCCGGTCAATCTTCGGATGACCCGGGTTATGGAGAGCAGCCAACAGCCTACGCTCCCCAGCCGCCGCCGTTGCCACAATACGAGCAACCGGAGGCTCCCGGAGACGGTTATCTGTGGACGCCCGGCTATTGGGCATGGTCTCCACACGGATATTACTGGGTGCCTGGCGCCTGGGTTGAGGCTCCCTACGAGGGCGCGCTCTGGACTCCCGGCTACTGGGGTTTCTGGCATAACCGCTACGGCTTTTACCGTGGCTACTGGGGACGGCACATCGGCTACTATGGCGGCATCGACTATGGCTTCGGCTATATAGGCTTCGGCTATGAAGGCGGCTACTGGGGCGGCGGCCACTTCAACTACAACCGCACCGTCAATAACGTGAACATTGACAGAGTGCATAACGTTTACAGCCACGCCGTGATGGAAAACAACGGGGGCGGCGCCCGTGTAAGTTTCAACGGCGGATCGGGTGGAATCCAGGTGCGGGCGAGGCCCGCGGAACTAGCGGGGCTACATGAACAACACGCTCCGCCCATGAGGGCGCAGCTCGAGAATGAGCGCGCTGCCGGTACCAACCGGGCCCAGTTTGAGAGCGTCAATCATGGCCGCCCGGCCAGCGCGGCAGTCAGCCGGCCGTTTGCAGCCGATCGCAACGTAATGGCGCCGGCCGTGCAGCCCCAACGCGAAATGCAGCAGCGTCAGGCAGCTCCGCAACAGCGCCAAATGCAGCAACAGCAGCTGCAAGCAGTTCCGCAGCAGCGCCAAGTGCAGCAACCGCAGCGGCAGGCAGTTCCCCAACAGCGTCAGATGCAGCAGCAGCGCCAGGCAGCTCCACAACAGCGCCAGATGCAGCAGCAGCGCCAGGCTGCTCCGCAACAGCGCCAAATGCAGCAACAGCAACGGCAGGCAGCTCCGCAACGCCAGGCAACTCCGCAACGGCAGGAGGAACAACATCCCAAATAGGAGCGACTCGCAGGGTATCTGAGGCGAATTCTGCGAAATTCACGGTAATCGGTGCGCCCTTACTCGGCCGTCAGCGCCTTGACGGCCACCAGGTTGCGCACCCAGCGCGCCGGACGTTTTTCGCCGGTTGCCACCAGCTTCAGAGGCCCGTCTTCTGCAATGGGTTTGCCGTTTTCGCTGTCGGCCACCAGCACCGTCGCATCGTGCACGTCGGGAGTGATTTCACCCAGCGAATACACCACCTCGTATCCGTCTGAGCCGGCGGCAACCAGGTAGATCTGGAACTGCTTGCCGTGCGGCTTATCGGGTACGCCCAGCTTGATCAGCAGTTCGATGAGGGCGACGCCTGCATAAGTTTCGTTGGCCTTGGTGTGCTCGTTGTAGACAGAGACAGTTGTGTGGGGCATGGCAGCCAGCGTGGCCGCAGTCCAGGTGGCAGACTTGCCTGCAAAGGTGATGACCAGCGGCCCCGCCGTTGGAGCGGGCTTGTGCGTATGCATATCGCCCGACCGGCCCATATCGCCCATGGGCATCTGGTCGTGCTGGTTTTGCGATGGCGCGGTGGGCGCGGCCTGAACCTGGTTCCCCCCCGCAGGCGCGGTTGAGGATGGTTCGCTTTGCGCCGCAGCCATCGCCGGAATCGCGACGGCCACCAACAGGACCGCCAAACTGCGTAACCTTAACACTGTCAAGCTGCGTAACCCGCGCATCGTGAATCCCTCCCGCCAATCATCGTATACTGGGGCCATGTCGATCGTGCGCAACGCGGCCGGAATCGCGAAAGGAATGAGCATTACCTTCCGCGAGATGCTGGAGCCCACGCAGGTTGAGAATTACCCTGACGGCGATGGCCCATTGCGCGGTGCTGTCTTCGAGCAGCGCTTCCGCGGCGCACACGTTCTGCAGCGCGACGAAAACGGCTTGGAAAAGTGCGTGGCCTGCTTCTTGTGCGCGGCAGCCTGCCCATCGAATTGCATTTACATTGAGGCGGCCGAGAACACCTCGGAGCATCGCATCTCGTCATCGGAGCGCTACGCCAAGGTCTACAACATCGACTACAACCGCTGCATCTTCTGCGGCTATTGCGTCGAAGCCTGTCCCACTGACGCCATCACCCACGGCCACGGATTCGAGTTGGCCACGCTGAATGCGACCACTCTGGTGATGCGCAAAGAAGACATGCTGGTGCAGATTGAGGCGCTGGCTCCGGGGAAGTAAGCTTCACGGTCAGACTAATCCTTCAAAAGTGATTACAGATCATCCGTGACTTCGCGCACATATTCTGCAGAACTGCGTCTCTAATGTAGATAGGGTACTGATGAAACATCTGCTCAAATCTGCGGCCCTCATAGTAATCGGCCTCCTGGCCGTGCAGCCTGCACTCTCCAGTCTGAGCTGCGCGGCCGGAATGGCTCCTGCCTGCGCTCCCCGTTGCCCCATGGCGATGAACAGCATGGCGCCCGACTGCCCCATGAAGGGCATGACGGCTACCGGCATGTCGGCCGAAGGCTGCCCGCAGAACTGCTGCACGCTAAACACATTCAACGCCGTTCTGCTTCAGACCACGCGTGATCAATCCAAAGCAAAGGTCCAGATTCCGGTCGTCGCGCTCCCCGGCGCTTTTGCTGTAGCCCGCCTGGAAAAAACGGCAGTGGATTCACTCGATCGCCGCGCCGACTCTCCTCCGATTTACATACTCAACCAGGTTTTCAGAATCTAAACCACTCCCTGACCTTCATGCGCCTTTGAAGCGGCCCGTAGATTGAGGCCTTGATCTCATTCGCATCGCAAACATGACGTGTACCGTCAAGGAGAAGAAACAAATGAAGCGTACTCTTGCATTAATCTCGTTCGCAGTCGTTCTCGCCGTTACCGCAATCGCACAGGCTCCTGCGGCCAAGGCGATCTACTGCCACAACTGTTGCCAGGGCCAATGCGGCCAGACGTGCTGCCAGGATGGCTGCACCGATAGCTGCTGCCAGAGCAAATAAGCTCTAACTCGGGTCCGGGATCGCCGTGTGGTCCCGGACCGCCTTATTTATACATTCAAGAAAAATGAGGCTTCTGTTTTCAGCTCAGGACAGCTAAACGTATCCCTGATCCCTGACAACTGTCTTTACGCAATCCCCGCCAGCAGCCCCTGCTCGCGCAGTTCCGTCACCACTCGCTCCACTTTCCAATCGAGTGCGCCCGTTCCGTCAACGACGAGGTCGGCGTGGGCTGCCGAGGGCCGCACAAAGGCCACGCTGGAAGGTCGAACCGTGGCCTCATACTGTTTCTTCACTGACTCCGGCGTGCGGCCGCGCTGCTCGATGTCGCGCTTCAGACGGCGTTCAAAACACAGCTCATCCGGCGTGTCGATGTAGACGCGCAATTGATAGAGTGGCAGCAGTTCCGGGTAGTAGAGCGCGAAAAGACCCTCGACAATCAGGAACAGCCCCGGCTCAACACGCTCGGTGCGATCGTTGACGCGCGTGTAGGTGGTAAAGTCGTACACCGGTCGATCGATGGCCTCGCCACGTGCCAGAGCCGCTACATCGCACGCCAGCAACGGGCTTTCAATGAGCGCGGGATCGTCAAAGTTCTGGCGGGTCCGCTGCTCCAACGGCAAGTGCCCCAGGTCGAGATAGTAGTTATCGAGATGAAAGTGAATGCCGCCCAGGGTGCGCGCCAACTCGGCTGCCAGCGTGGTTTTGCCAGAGCCCGAGCACCCTGCAATGCCAATGGCCACCGGCGGAAACGGAAGCTTACGCGCTTCAGCGTTTTGGATGTTTGCGTTCACGTTTCATTATCGAGATGCGCGGCGATGCGCGGAGCAAGCCGCTCGAGCAGCGCGGCCAGCCGGTGTTCAACCTGACGGCCCGCTTCGAAAACCTCCTGGTGACTGAGCGCGGTTGCGCCCAGGCCGGCGGCGAGATTGGTGACGCACGAGATGCCCAGCACTTCGATTCCCATATGGCGCGCCACAATGGTTTCAGGCACGGTAGACATGCCTACTAGCGTTGCTCCAAGCGTGCGAAAGGCGCGAATCTCGGCGGGCGTCTCGAAGCTGGGGCCCGGCGTAGCCAGATACACGCCCTCAGCGAGTTCGAATCCCTGCTCGCGCGAGGCCGCTCTTGCCAACTGTCGGAGTGGCTCTGAGTAGGCCTCGGTCATGTCAAAGAAACGCAGCCCCGCGCCCTCTTTGACGGCGAATCGGGGCTCATTGGGTCCGATGAGCGGATTGAAGCCCATGAAATTGATATGGTCGGCCAACAGCACGAGCTGGCCAATCGATAGCCCTTCGGCAATGCCGCCGGCAGCATTGGTCAGCACCACCGCGCGAATGCCCAGCGTTCCCAGCACGCGCATGGGGAAGGTGACCTGCGCCGGCGAGTAGCCTTCGTAATAATGCACGCGGCCCTGCATGATGGCGACGGGTGTCCCGTTCAGCAGGCCGGCTGCGATGCGCCCCGAGTGCCCCTCGACAGTGGACTGTGGAAAGTGAGGAATCTCAGAGTAAGGAACGATCACCGGATCGGCGATGGAATCAGCCGCAGCGCCCAGTCCCGAACCCAGAACGATGCCCACCCGCGGGACCAGTCCATTCAGCTTGATCCTGAGGAATTCAGCGGCCTCAACAACGTGGTCGTAGTAGCTCATATTGAAATCGTCGCTGCGCTCTCGACATTGTACAAGGGTGGTGTATGGTCGCGAGCAGCATCCCGATCGCGGTTCTTCAGTCTGCGTGCAGCGCCGGTATCCTGACCGGCTGTAGCGTGGGCGTCCACGCCGGCCCTTTCCAATATCGGATATATGGCCGCGCGGCCGACGCATTATCGGAACGAGCAGCCTTCAGGCTCCTGCATCCCAATGCAAAATGATCCTGGCCTTCAGGCCCGGAAGATTGCCGCTGGAAGCCAACAGCCAACAGCTAACAGCTGAAACCTAAAAGCTAAAAGCGGAGAGCTGAGAGCTGAAAGCTGTGCAGCTTTTGGCTCATCCCGCCACTGGCCAATCCTCTGGAGAAACCGTGACTGTGGCGCAGCCCATGGCGTAGTTGAACCAGTAGTGCTCAGTGGTGGCGTTGGCAAAGAATCCTTCCACGCCGCGCCGACTGACGAAGCTTTCTACAAACTCGCGCTGACCATAGAGCAGCGTGAAGAAGCTATCCCAATCCACCGTGAAAAGGAACGATGCGTCTTCGGGCATCAGGCTGCCGCGGCCGGGGAAGGCGTCGGCGCGATCTTTCAGCCGGGCCACGTTGAACGGTTGCACAGCGTCGACCGAGGGAAACTCGGGCACAAAGATAAGGCTGCTTTTTCCGGATGCGTCAAAGGCGTCGAGAATGTCGGGCTGCAACAACGGTTCAAAGCTTCCCTCGTTGGGCATCCACACATTGCCTGCCTCGAGGAACCGCAGCAGCCGATCGCGCGCGGCAAAGTCGCCGAATTCCGGGTAGATGGCGGCGATTGACGTAAGTAGCGCATGGTTAAGCCCGGCCGCGCCGCGCAAGCCGGTTTGCGCAGCCACCTCGTCCCAGCGCACCTTCTCGCCGGCCGCGATTATCTGCTCGTCGCTGGGGTACGCGTGAGTCACCCGCCAGGCCAGCCGGTCGGGCACGCGCACAAACGGGTGCAGAATAACGTAAAGCGACTCGAACTGGCCCCCGTAAGCCTCAATCAGGGGCGCGTCGCAAGGGGGATAAACAAATTCTTCGTAGAGCACGCGTCAGGATTTCAAAGCTCTTGTCCGGCGCGCTGTGAGCGCGAACACGTCGTTTTACCGAAGCGATACTCGAACGGTAAAGTAAGGATGCAGGCGTGATTTCTCGCCGTTCCAGAGGCCGCCCATGTGCCGCAACATCAAAATGCTCTTCAACTTCGATCCGCCGGTGACCGACGAAGAGGTTCGCGCGGCGGCATTGCAGTACGTGCGCAAGATCAGCGGATTCAACAAGCCGTCGAAGGCGAATGAAGCAGCGTTCAACGCGGCCATCGACGAGGTTGCTGCGGCATCGATGCGATTACTTTCGGCGCTCGAAACTACCGCACCCAGTCGCAACCGCGAAGAAGAGGCGGCGCGGGCCAAGGCGCGAAGCGCGGCACGGTTTGGAGACTGAAACCCTGTCGTCTACGTCTCTAATGCGATGCAGGCGCCGTTTGCGTCCCGGTCGCTTTGGCTCCCCCTGCCGGTTGAGAGCCGGAAGCAAGTTGCGCCGATGCTGAAGGGGAAGACGCGCCGTTCGGAGGTGCATTCGAAGCCTCGGAAGCAGGCGGCAGTGCGCGCGTGGACGGTACGGCAGTGTGGTAGCGCGAGCCGCAATACTCCGGAACGTTGGCCATCTGCTTGATGAAGACGATAAAGCTGGGATGTCGGGGACGCAGCGTTACCCAGTAGCTGGATTTGCTGAACAGGTTCTCGTGACGGGTGATGAGTTGGTTTTCGAGAATCTTGACGCCGCACAAAAGATTATTCTCAGGCTGCAGGATGGTTTTTGCGGGGTCGTGCTCGGGGAGTTCCTTGTCGTGGGCCCAGTCAAAGTCGCAGCCGTAGCGGCCGGCGTCCATGTAAGCGAGTTGCAACAGGCCCTCTTGGCGAACGGTCCGGTGGGTGACGGTATCGACGACTGCAACCTCAGGCTGGCGATGACGCACACTGATGGTGGGTTTAAGACCGGCTTCGGCGCCGGCCAGAGCCTGGAAAAAATAGGCCCAGAAAGCGCGGCGATCGGCGTCTGAAAGATAACGGTAGCGCGGGCATAGAGGCTTCACCTGGTGCTCGAGGGCCGGCGAAAGCAGGTCAGCGGGAAGAGCGGCTTCGACGGCTTTGTCCCAGTCGGGATCCCACGGCTTTGGATCGCCGAGTTCTGCCTTCTGGACGGCAATTGGTGTGGCAGGAGCGGCCTTGAGTTCGGCCTTGACTTCAGCCGTCAGCGGTGGGACTGCAGCAGGTTGCTGGCCGCCGGTCTGCGCAGCTTGCGAGCGTGCAAGCGGAGGCAAGCTGATAACTAAGCTCAGCGCCCCGGCCAAATAGATTGAGAATCCGGCCCTGCCTGAAACGCGCATGGAGTTGTTAGATGCGGGATGCTGCCGAGCGGTAAATCCTGAGGAATTCGATAGTTACGGTGCGGTGAACTGCCTTGTTAGCCGGCGCGCGTACGACCCGGCTCCCTACGCCGAAGTGAGACGATGGAGCAGGGGACACTAACGCAGGTGACGATGGAGACGCAAGCGAGGAAGAAGAGATGAAGGAGATTGTCGCGGTCATCTTCGGGCTGGGGTTGGTGGGCAACGCGCTGCTGTTTGTGCCGCAGGCCATTGCCTTGTGGCGCAAGAAGACCGATGAGGGAGTATCGCTGGTGACCTTCGGCGGGTTCAGCGTGCTGCAGGTAGTGGGCATTGTGCACGGTGTCTACGAACACGACTGGTCGCTGATTTTGGGGATGGCGGCAAGCTTGCTGACGTGCGGGACGGTCACGGGGCTGACCGTGCTTTACCGGGTGAGGAGATTGCGGAGTCCAAAGCCAGCCTGACTCAATTATCGCCAGCCCCAACAAAGAGCGGGCGCTGGTAGTTCCATCAAAGTCAGAGTGGGTCACCCACTTTTTAAGTATGAGGACACTACCCCAGAAACATCCCCGCAATCGAAGCGCTGATCAGGTTCGCCATTGTTCCCGCCAGCATGGCGCGCACGCCCAGCTTGGCCAGGTCGTTGCGGCGCTCGGGAACCAGCGCGCCGATGCCGCCGATCTGCATGCCGATCGATCCAAGATTCGCAAACCCGCACAGCGCAAACGTGGCGATCGTAAACGAGCGCGGCGACAATACGGCCTTCTGCGCGCCCAATCCGATATATGCAATCACCTCGTTTAACGCCATGCGTGTGCCCAGCAGGTTGCCGATGGCCGGGCAGTCGTGCCAGGGCACGCCGATGAGCCACGCCACAGGAGCTCCAACGTATCCCAGAATCTGACCCAGGCTCGATGGGAACCACGCAACGCCACCGTGAACCCATGCCAGCAACATGTCGAGCAGCGCCACCAGCGCCAGAAAACTGATGAGCATGATGGCCACATTCATGGCCAGTTTGCCGCCGTCGATGGTGCCGCGGGCAATGGCCCCGATAAAGTTTTCATCCTTGTGCAACTCGTCTTTGGGGATGACGACTTTGCCCTCGGTGGCTGGAATCTGCGTTTCGGGCACCAGCATTTTAGATAGCAGGATCGTGCCCGGCGAGGTCATAATCACGGCTGAGAGCAGGTGGCGCGCTTCGACGCCCTGCGAGATGTACATGGCCATGATGCCGCCCGAGACGTGGGCCATGCCGCTGGTCATGATGGTCATGAGCTCGCTGCGCGTGGCCTTCGACAAAAATGGCCGTATGGTGAGCGGCGCTTCGGTCTGGCCCATGAAGATCGATGCCGCCACGTTCATGCTCTCGGCGCCCGAGATGCGCATGGTTTTCAGCATCACCCAGGCCATGCCGCGAATGATGATCTGCATGAGCCCGATGTGATAGAGCACCGCGAAAAACGCTGAGATGAAAATGATGGTGGGCAGCACCTGGAAAGCGAAGATGGCGCCCGAGCTCGGGCTGATAGCCTTGCCGAATGCGCCGGAGTTGGGCAGACCGAGCTGGCCGAACAATATCTGAGTGCCCGCAAACGTGGCCGACAGCATGTTGGTCACCACGTCGCCGGCCCAGCTCATTAAGCGCACACCCCAGTCGAAGCGCAGCACACAAAACGCGAAGGTGAACTGCAAGCCCAGGCCCCACGCAATGGTGCGCCAGCGAATGCTTTTGCGGTCGGTCGACCCGAGATACGCGGCCGCCAACACGGCAAGGATTCCCAGGATTCCCGTAAATCGGCCCAATGGCGTCTCCCTATGGACAAGAATTCTGCTTTCGATTACCTTACAGCATCAAGTCCGTAGGATGAATCGGGTAATCTTCCCTGCTACCGGAGGTGACAATGGAAAACGAAGATCTGTGGAGATTTATGATCGGGTTTCGCTATGGAGTGGTTTCGAGCGTGGCCGCGAACGGCACGCCCCAGTCGGCGCTGGTTGGCATTGCCGTCACGCCCGATTTTGAGGTCGTCTTCGACACGTTGAAGACGACGCGCAAGTATCCCAACCTTAAGGCGAGGCCGCAGTGCTCGTTTGTGATTGGCTGGGACGGGGAAAAGACGGTGCAGTTTGAAGGTGTGGCCATTGAACCCGAGGGCGACGAACTCGAACGGTGTCAGCAGGCGTATTTCGCAGTGTGGCCCGACGGACCGTCGCGCCTGTCGTGGGAGGGTATCACCCATTTCTGCGTCAAGCCGCGTTGGCTGCGTTATAGCGACTTCGATCAATCGCCGCCGCTGATTGTGGAAATTGAGTTCACCGCGGAATTGAATCCATAGAATGGCGCGAATCGGCGCGTCTCATCTCGATTAGCCGACCTGTGCTCTGTCCAGAATTCCCGCCGCAATCTCAGGCGTAACAACGCGACTCACCAGTTGCGCTTTGAGGGGAAGCTCCCGGGAGATCCGAATTGCCGAACGCAGAATCGCCTGCGGCTCGTCGAGCATTACCTCATTGGTTGCATAGATGGTAGCGATCGGCTCACCCGCCTCAACGAATGCGCCGCGTCGCGCGTGGAAGACGATACCGGCGTGCGGGTCAACTGGTTCGCCCGCCTTCTCGCGTCCCGCGCCGGTGCGCTGCACCGCCCAGCCCAGCGCAGTCGTATCCATTGACGTAATCACTCCGCCCTCCCACGCCTCAACCACTCGCGTCGCGCCGGGTTTGTGGAAGGCTGCAGGATCGTCGAAGACACCCACGTCGCCGCCCTGTGCATCGATCATTTTAAAGAACACGGCCAGTGCGGAGCCGTCGGTGAGTGCGGCTTCCGCGAATTGATAGCCCGCTTCGGGCGATGCAGCCTTGCCGCCGAGATGAATCATCCAACCGGCCAGAATCAGCGAAAGCTCGCGCAGATCTTCAATCGCGGGCGGGCGATTGCCGCGCAGCAATTCCAGAGACTCGGCCAGCTCGATCCAGTTGCCTGCGGCCTGGCCCAGCGGCTGATCCATATCCGTAAGCAGGGCCACGGTGCGCGTCCTCGCAGCCTCGGCTGTGGCCACCATCAGCGCAGCCAGAAATTCGCACTCCTCGTAGCTGCGCAGAAAAGCTCCGGAGCCGGTCTTCACGTCGAGAACCAGCGCGTCGAGCCCGGCTGCAAGTTTCTTGCTGAGAATCGAAGCGCAGATGAGGCCGGGATTCTCGACTGTTCCGGTACGGTCGCGGAGCGCGTAAAGCACGCGGTCCGCCGGCACCAGCGCCGGCGTCTGGCTCACGATGGAGCAGCCGCATTTCATTAGAACTGTCTCGAATTCAGACAGTGATAGTGCGGTGCGGTAGCCCGGGATGGATTCCAATTTATCGAGAGTCCCGCCGGTGTGGCCCAGTGCGCGGCCGCTGATCATGGGAACGGCAACGCCGCAGGCCGCCGCCAGTGGAGCGATCAGGAAGCTGGTCTTGTCTCCCACGCCGCCCGACGAGTGCTTGTCGACGGCCGTTTTGCCCAGACGTTTAGGCGAAAACTTTTCGCCCGAATCGCGCATGGAGAGAGTGAGGGCGCGCGCCTCGTCGAGATTCAGGCCGTTGAGCCACGATGCCATGAGCCACGCGGCCAGTTGGTCGTTGGGAATTGCGCCGGAAGCTGCGCCGGCGGCCACAAATCCGATCTCGCGCGCACTGAGCACGCCCCCATCGCGCTTCTTGCGGATGATGTCGATCATGTGCAGCGGGGATTCGGCAGAGTGGCTCATCGATTGTCTTTTCTTTGACCCCTACTTCAACTTCATCTCAAACGCCAGAGGCATCAGTTCGCTGAATGTCATGGTCTGCGCGCCGTCGCTCGAAGGGAAGGTGACTGGCGCGTCCGGCAACACAAACTCGGCCAACATCTGACGGCATGCGCCGCAGGGCGGGCTGGCCGCATCGTTCAGGTTCACCACCACAACGGCTTCAACGCGAATGCCGGGGCCGAACTGTGAGACCGCTGTCACCAGCGCCGACCGCTCCGCGCAGATCGTGAGTCCGTAGCTCACATTCTCCACATTGACGCCAGTCACGATCTCGCCGTTCGAGAGCTTGAGCGCCGCCCCTACACGAAAATGCGAGTAAGGCGAGTAGGAATTGCGCGCCGCATCAATTGCGCGTTGGGTCAACTCGTCGAGCGCGCGGTGGTCAGGATTCGTCATTAATTAGAATTCTCTCAGGTCGAATAATCGATCAGATTTTGAGGCTAATCCATCTGCTGCCCCAATGTACACTCTCGTCGAGGTCAGGCAGGCGCACCCTGTTCATTTCCCTCGGCCCGTTTGTCCTATATTCCGCCACCGCTCAAGTTGCACTCCCGTCCATCCGATATGCTCACTGAGCGTTATCGCGCTCCGGCCGTTTTCAGGAACAGGTACGGCCCGCTGCGGATGAGCGAATGCCCATGGACGAGTTGACTAGAGAGTTCCTTATCGAGAGTCAGGAAGGCCTGGACCGCATGGAGCGGTGCCTTACCGATCTTGAGACGCGGCCGCAAGACGCTGCGCTGCTGGGCGAGATCTTTCGCTCCGTACACACTATCAAAGGAACCACGGGGTTCCTCGGTTTCAAACGTCTTGAGAAGCTTGCTCACCGCGGCGAAAACCTCCTTGGACTGCTGCGCGATGGCAAGGTGGCCGCCAGTCGCGGAGTGATTACCGGCCTCCTCCACTTGCTTGACGGATTGCGCGTGATTCTCAAGTTCATTGAGGCTGACGGCTGCGAGGGTACGGGAGACGATGTGGCGCTGATTGAAGAACTCGAAGTGCTGCACGCTCCAGCCGGCGATGCGGAACGGGTTTCAATCCCGGCGTCAGGTCCGCCCGTACTCCAAAACGGACCGTCCCCATCCACAGGCCTCAAACCCGCGCCCGCGCCGGCCGCGCCCAGTTCCGCATCGCCGGTCACTGCGGCTGAGTCTTCCGCGCCATCTGCTGGACCCCAGATAGTGCCCGATTTGGCCGCTGAGCAATGCGCCGCCGGGGTGCCTGCCGCTAGCGACGCGGGCAAACCGCGCACCCAGGCAGGCGCCAGTACCGCCGAGAGCACGCTGCGCGTCGACGTCACCTTGCTCAACCGCATGATGAACCTGGTGGGCGAGCTGGTGCTGACGCGCAATCAGGTTCTGCAAGCCACGGCCGCCGATCCTAAAATGACGCTGCTCTCGCGCCGCCTCGACATGGTTACCGCAGACCTGCGTGAGAGCGTGATGAAGGCGCGCATGCAGCCGGTATCAAACATCTTCTCCAAGATGCCCCGCATGGTGCGCGATCTTTCGCAGTCGCTTGGCCGCCGCGTGCATCTGGAGATGGAAGGCCAGGAGACGGAGCTCGACAAAAGTCTGCTCGAGGCCATCAAAGATCCGCTGACCCACGCCCTGCGCAACGCTCTCGATCACGGCATCGAACCGCCTGAGGATCGCAAGGCCGCGGGCAAGAATCCCGAAGGCTTGCTCAAGCTGCGCGCCGTGCAGGAAGGCAGCCACGTGGTGATTGAGGTCTCGGACGACGGTGCCGGCATAGCCGTGGAAAAGGTCCGCGACAAGGCTATCGAGCGCGGCCTCATCACGCCTGACCGCGCCGCTCTTCTGGGCGAGCGCGAATTGCTGCAACTCATCTTTTTGCCCGGCTTCTCCACCGCCGCCAGGGTCACCAACGTGAGCGGCCGCGGCGTGGGGATGGACGTGGTCCGCACCAACGTGGAAAAGATTGGTGGCAAGGTCGAGCTCGACTCACGCGCCGGCAAGGGAACCACGGTGCGCATGCGCATTCCACTCACGCTGGCCATCATTCCCGCGCTGATTGTGCGCAGCCTCAACCAGAGCTTTGCGCTGCCCCAGGGCTCTCTATCCGAGCTGGTGCATATTCCTCCCGAGAGGGCCGGGACAGCCATTGAATGGATTGAGAGCGCGCCGCTTTACCGGCTGCGCGGCCGGCTGCTGCCGCTGGTGTTTCTCAGCCGCTTGCTCGATCCAAGCCGCGCCTGCCATCTGGCTCCGGACCGCGACAATTTCATCGCGGTGCTCGACGCCGATGGCCGTCGTTTCGGGCTGGTCGTCGATGGACTCGCCGATCCCGAGGAGATTGTCGTCAAGCCGCTTTCCGCGGTTCTCAAGGACATTGGCCTCTACTCCGGTGCAACCATGCTCGGCAGCGCCGACCTGGCCCTCATTCTCGACCCCGGATCGATAGCTTTGAAGGCCAATATCACCATGAATTCAGAAGAAGAGGGTGCCGCACAGGTTGAAGAAAGCGACGAAGCGGCGAAGGCCGAATTCCTGCTCGTCGAAGTAAGTGGCCGCCGGGCTGCCGTGCCGCTAGCCGATGTGCTGCGCATCGAGCAGCTTCCGCTCTCGCGCATTGAATACATTGGCTACCGGCCGGTGCTCAACTTCGAGGGCCACCTGCTTCCGGTCGAGGATTCGGGCGGTATCCTGGCGCCGGCCGCGGAGGTCCAGAGCGTTCCATCAGGCACTGACTGCGCGCAGATCATCGTGGTGGTATGCCGCGACGGCGGTCGTCACGTGGGCATCGTGGTTTCACACGTGCTCGATGTGGCGGCCGGCACCGACCTGTTTGAAGCAGGTACTGGCACACAGGCTGGCGGCGTCACCATGCTCAAGAATCGCGTGACCGGCGTGGTCGATCTGGGCGGCGTGGCCCCACTTGTTCAGGGCGAGCCGGCGCACGAGGCGTGGGCGCAATCGGCGGAGGTGATGGCATGACGGCGCCGGCAACCGCAGTTCGTAACGAAAAGTCTCAGGCGCAGGTTGAGCTCTGCTCAGTGCGCGTGGGCAAAACCATGTTCGGCGTGCCCATCGGCCACATTCTTGAGATTGTGGGCTCGGCGCGGCCGCAGCCGGTCCCGCTTGCGCCCGATTATGTGGGCGGCCTGGTGCACTATCGCGGTGACGTGCTTACCACGGTGAGCCTGCGCCAGTTGCTTGGCCTGCCGCCGTGCGAGGGCGCGCAAGACATTCTGGTGCTCGAAAGCCAGGGCGGCTGTTTCGGGCTGCTGGTGGATTCCGTGGGAGAGGTGCTCACCGTCTCACCCGCCGATTTCGAGCCCAATCCTTCCATTCTCGACCGGCGCCACAGCGCGCTGCTGGCCGGGGCTTACAAGCTCAAGGACCACCTGCTGGTGATGCTTGATCCAGAGCGGCTCGATCCCATGCGACTTGCGCAGGAGATGGCCGAGCGCTGAGGCGCCCCGGAGGTAAGCCATGCGAGCTCTGATTGTGGACGACTCCCGCTTTGTGAGGGGGTTCCTGCGGGGCCTGCTTCAGCAGCGGGGCATGGAGTGCGATGAGGCCGGCGACGGACAGACCGCACTCGATCGCATCCACACCTCTGCGCCTTTCGACCTTGCCCTGGTGGATTGGAACATGCCCGTGATGAACGGACTTGAGATGGTCGAACGGATTCGCGCCGAGGGCTACCGGGACATCAAAGTTCTGATGGTGACTACCGAAGCCGAAAACGACTACATCATGCGCGCGCTCGATGCCGGAGCCGACGAGTACCTGATGAAACCGTTTGACGATGCGGCTCTCGGCGAAAAACTGGTGATGATGGGCGTGGAGATAGCCGCTTCATGAGCGACCAGCGCCGCAGGCGGATCCTCATCGTCGAAGACTCCGCCGTGATGCGCAGTCTGCTGCGCGCCGTCATCTCCTCTGACCCGCATCTTGAAGTAGCTGGAACCGCGGCCAATGGAGCTTCGGCGCTGACTTTTCTTTCGGGCGAACGGCCCGACCTGGTTCTGCTCGACGTGGAGATGCCGGTGATGGACGGGCTGGCCACTCTGCGCCAGATGCGCAGCCGGGGAATTCGCGTTCCGGTCATCATGTGCAGTTCGCTTACCCGGCGCGGCGCGCGCGTCACCATCGATGCGCTGGCTAACGGTGCTTCAGACTATGTTGCCAAGCCTACCGGCCAAGCCGGTCGCGAAGCTGCCATTCGAGCGCTGGCACAGGAACTCGTTCCGAAAGTATTGGCGCTCACCGCATCTGCTCAGCCGCGGCTTCCGGGTTCCGGCGCTTCTGCAGTGTCGACGTCTTTCTCGGCGGGGATGCAGGTTCCCGTGCAAGGGACGGCGGTAGCTCATACAGTGGCGCCTTCAGTGCTGGTGATAGGCGTCTCGACCGGGGGCCCCGCGGCGCTCGAGGTTCTGCTGCCGGCATTGCCGGCGGGATTTCCTTTGCCGGTGCTCATCGTGCAGCACATGCCCGAGCTGTTTACGCGGCTGATGGCCGAGCGGCTGAACGGACGCTGCGCTCTTCGTGTGCACGAAGCTTCTGAAGGCGAACCCATTGGCCGCGGCAGAATCGCAATTGCGCGGGGCAACTGGCATCTCGAGCTTCGTTCGCCGCCTTCAGCTTCGGCGCCCGCCACCCTGCATCTGCAACAGGGTCCCCCTGAGAACCACTGCAGGCCCGCGGTCGATGTTCTATTCCGCTCTGCGGCCAGGATATTCGGCCCTGGTGTTCTTGGCGTGGTGCTCACCGGCATGGGCTCCGACGGCTTGATTGGTGCACGCTTGATTCGCCAGCAGGGTGGGTGGGTGTTAGCACAGGATCAGGCCACCAGCACAGTTTGGGGAATGCCCGGCGCTGTCGCCGGCGCTGGCCTCGCCGACAAGATTGTTGCGCTCGATGCCATGGCCTCTGAGATCGTTAGAATCGCCGGCCGAGGTGCTGCAGCCTCCGCCGAAGTTCCAGGCTCATCGAACCTTTTGAACCGGCAGGCGGTGTAGTTATGGAATTCGCCACCACCGCTTCCGATTACGGATTCCTCCGCGAACTCGTCTACGGCCTCACCCGCAACGTGCTCGACCCCTCCCGCGACTATCTCTTTGAAACCCGCCTCTCCAAGCTACTTCGCAATCAGGGCTTGAATCGGTTGGAGGACCTCGTTCGCAGGCTTCGCTCCAGCCGCAATCCATCACTCGAAAACGCGGTTGCCGAGGCAATGACCATCAACGAGACCAGCTTCTTTCGCGATGTGCGGCCGTTCGACCTGATGCGCACCGAACTGCTGCCGCGGATTATTGAAGCACGCCGCTTCAAGCGCTCCCTGCGCTTCTGGAGCGCGGCTTCTTCCACCGGTCAGGAGGCCTACTCGCTGGCCATGATGGTGCTTGAACATTTTCCCCTGCTGGCCGGTTGGGATATACGCATTGAAGGCACCGACATTTGCGCCGAAGTGGTTGCTCACGCCAGCGCCGGATGCTACCAGCGCATCGAGATCAATCGTGGCTTGCCGGCGCGATTTGTTGTCCGCTACTTCGATCACCAGGGTGAACACTGGACCGTGAAGCCCGAAGTTCGCAAGATGTGCAACTTCCGCCAGGCCAACCTGTGCGGGCCCAGGCCGCCTTTCAATCGAGCCAGCGACCAATTCGACGTGATCTTCCTGCGCAACGTGATGCTCTACTTTTCCCAGGAGACACGGCGCGGTCTGCTCGCCACGATTCACAACGTCCTCGCGCCCGACGGCATACTGTTTCTCGGTTCCAGCGAGCAACCCGCCGACCCTTCGATCTGGACCCCATTGCTGGCCGGCGGAACCTGCTACTTCAAGCCGCGATGAAGAAACAGCCAATAGGCAACAGGCGCATGAAGTAGTTCTCCGCCAGTGGTAGGTAGCCTGGCTTTCCCAGGCGCTGATTATTCGCGATTGGCCATTCGGCTATTGCCCGCCTCCCAGCAGCTTCTCCACCTCCGCATGCAACCGCTCGGTAATCTCGGCCTCCGTAGCTTCGGGCGCAAACTCGATCGACTCGCCCACATGCACTTCGAGCCTGCCGGAGCGGAACCATCCTTTGCCTTTTACCTTCAATTCGCCCAACCCGCGAATAGCTACGGGGAGAACGGGCACGCCGCTCTCTTTAGCCAGCAGGCCTATGCCCGCTCTGAAGCTCGCCAGTTTGCCCTCGGCCGAGCGCGTGCCTTCAGGAAAGACCATCACGTTCATGCCGTGATCCATGGCGCGGCCGGCGTGCGCAAAGCTCAATTGGAAGTCGCGCTGGCGCGGCAGCGGGAAGACATTGAAGAGCGCGGTGATGAGGAAGTAAGCCGGCGGACCGAACGGATAGAAGCCCTGCTTGCCGCGGGGCTGGTCAGGGTCGCGCCAGTGCCTGAGGTCGTCAAGCATCTCGGCCGACATGGCGACCGCTATGTGGCGGCGCACGCGACCCTCGAGCGCGTATTCGATCAGCGGCCCGTCATATGTCGTAACGTGATTGCCGACGATGAGCATCGGCCCCTTCGGCAGCGGCTTTCGGGGTCCATAGATGCGTGGGTTCGCGAGCAGCCACACCAGTGGCCGCATCGCCGCCTCCACAAACGCGATGCGTATCCACCCAACAGGCTTTAACCACGGCCACGTCGGATAAATGTAACGACGCGTCGCCACAGCGGGTGCATTTTCGTGGTTCGTTCTTCGTGATTCGTGGTCGCCGGACCCTGGCTCCTGATCCCTGATCCCTGGTCCCTGTTCCCTTGTTCCCTCGTTCCCTTGTTCCCTTGGTTCCTGTTCTTCTCCCACCAGCCTGCGCAGATCGCCGAGTGTTTCGGCCTCTTCCAGCAGTCCGCTGCTCGACACGATACCCAGCCGCTCTTCAAGTGCCGATGCAAGCTGAACGCGTCCCAGGCTGTCGAGGTGCAGGTCTTCAGTCAGCCGTAGCTCGTCGCCCACGCTTTGATAGTTTTCGCCCGTAATCTGCGCAATGAGCGCGATGATCCAGTCAGATGAAGCGCCAAATGCCTGCTGCCCTTCTCCACTCCTGGCCGCCTCAATCCTTCGCAGCCACGCGGCCACCTCTTTACGTTTCACCTTGCCGGTGGAAGTGCGTGGCAGATCGGGCTCAGGGTAGAGCAACCAGCGGTGAATGCGCTGGTACTCGGCGAGCTTTGCATTGGCTGCTTCAACCGCTGCCCCAGCTTGTTCGCCTGGACCCCTCACAGCCAGCACTGCGCACGCTTCCGGCCCGGCCGCTGTCTCAATTGGAACCACCGCGCAAGCCGCTACGCCAGGCTGCTCTTCCACCGCGGCTTCCATATCTTCAGGGTGCAGGTTCACGCCCGAGGCAGTGACAATCACCTCGCTCTTGCGGCCAACAAATTTGAGCTCGCCTGACGGCTCCACCTCGGCCAGGTCGCCGGTGGCCAGCCATTCGTCTTCCCGCTGGTGCAGCTTTCCCCCCTGCCAGGTGGCCCCGCTGATCATGGCGCCCTTTACCAGCACTTCGCCATCCGGCCCCAGTTTTACTTCGCGCCCCGCCAGCGGTTTTCCGATCGTCCCCTTGGCCACGTGGAAGGGATGGTTGAGCGTGATGAGCGCGGTGGTCTCGGTCATTCCGTATCCCTGCACCAAAACGAATCCCAGCGCGTTCCAGAACTGTTCAAGCGGACCGGCCAGTGCGCCGCCGCCTGAGACAAACGCCCAGAATTTGAACCCGAACGCGCGATGCACGGCGCGGAATCGCCACCAGCGCTGCCATGCCTTGATGCCCTTCGACTGCTCAATCCTCGCGGCCAGCATGGGGTCGGTGGTTTCGAGATGCGCCTTCAAAACCGCAAGCACGCGCGGCACCGTGGCCAGCACAGAAATGCGCTCGCGCCGGATCAGCTCAATGAGCCGCGGCGCGGCCAGGCGATCTTCAAAATGCAGCTCGGCCGTGTAAATCTGCGGAATCCACAACCCCATCGTCTGCCCGAAAACATGGCTCAGTGGCAGCGTGTGCAGAATGCGCAACGGGTGAATCAGCTTTTCGTAGCGCAGGTACTTCTGCGAAGCGTCTTCAATTGGGCCCACGCTGGCCAGCACGTTGCCGTGCGTTATCACGATGCCTTTGGGGTCGCCGGTTGTGCCCGAAGTGAAAAGGATCTGCAGCGGAGTTTTGTGCGAGAGCCCCTCCACCGGCCCAGCCTCTTCAGCAGGCAATTCTGTTGCCCAGTCTTCGATCCGCACCTGCGGAATCCCGGGCGCGGCTCGCTTCAATTCGTCGAGCAGCAGCGCATCGCCCACCACCAGCTTCGGATTTACATCCGTGGCCACGCGCGCCGCAAAGTCGAGAGAGCCGTTCGCGTCCAGGGGAACAACCAGCACGCCGCGGCGCAGGCATCCGTGGAAGGCAGCCAGCCACTCGGCGCTGTTGTCGGCCCACAGCAGCACGCGATCGTCTTCCACCACACCGCGCTGCTCCAGCAGGGCCGCAAATCGCCCGCCCATTTGAGCCAACTCGGCGTAGGTAGTTACCCGGCGCCGGTTGCCCTGGTGCCGAACCACGGCAATATTGCGGCCGTAACCCTTGAAGTCGTCGAGCAGTGTAGCCAGATGATCGCGCATGATGGTGCCCAGGCAAGGATCATGGTAGCAGCGTGCGGGCTGCGGACCGCGGCGGTTGTGACACTTTGGTGCGGTGCCGCACTCCCCGGCCGATTTCCGTGGCCATACATTGCAGTTGCGCCGGTGAAACAATGAAAAGGTAACTTTGGTATCGGCCCCTTTGATGCTGCTTTTTGCTTTCTCCTCATTCATTTGGCCTCGGATGCGCGATACTTGTTGTGGGGGCGCCGCAAGCCTGGTTCGCAATGCGGCGATACTTGCTGTGAAGGCTGAAACTCTCGCTCTGGTTTCAATCGATGCGATTCGCGAGGCGGGCAACCGCATTGCGTCCATCGCAGTTCGCACTCCGTTGGTGCGCGCCCCGTTTCAGGGCGTCGCAGGCTACGGATCAGGCCGCGAGATCTGGCTCAAGGCTGAGAGCCTGCAGCCCATCGGAGCCTTCAAGATTCGCGGCGCGGCTAACAAGATTTTGCAGCTCACCCCCGCTGAAATCTCTCGCGGTGTCATCACTTATTCCAGCGGCAATCATGCCCAGGGCGTGGCCTACGCGGCGCGCGAAGTGGGAGCGAAGGCGGTTATCGTCATGCCTTCGAACGCGCCGGCCATCAAACGCGCCGCCACGCTGGCCATGGGAGCTGAGATTGTGGACGTCGGCGTGGCCTCGAGCGAGCGCCTCGCTCGCGCTGAAGAATTGGTCCGCGAGCACGGATATGCCGTCGTGCCGCCCTATGACGACGAGCAGATCATCACGGGGCAGGGAACCTGCGGTCTTGAGATTGTCGAGGATATTCCTGACGTTGATCTCGTGCTTGCGCCTGTCTCCGGCGGCGGCCTGCTCGGCGGTGTGGCCGCGGCCGTCAAGCAGTTGAGCCCACGAACAAAGGTCTTCGGCGTTGAGCCTCAGCTTGCCGGCGACACTGCCGAAAGTTTTAGTGCCGGCAGAATCGTTACCTGGCCGGCCGAACTCGTCAGCCGTACCATGGCCGACGGGCTGCGCACCCAGAGCGTAGGCGTGCGCAATTTTGCCCACATCCAGGCTTTCGTCGACGGCATAATTACTGTGACTGAGGCTGAAATCCGCGCCGCCATGCGCGCCATTATTTCCACCGCCCACCTGGTTCCCGAACCCAGCGGTGCGGTTGCCGCCGCGGCATTGCTCTTCCATCCCCAGGAGCTGCCCGAATATCGTAAAGCTGTAGCAATCGTGAGCGGCGGCAACGTCGATCCCGCGTTGCTGGCCCAGGTTCTCAATGAAGGAAAGGACTAAAGGAATGACAGAACCGTCAACTCAACTTCGCGTTGGAGCGATTATTTATCCGCAGGTCGATCAGGCCGATTTTACCGGTCCTTTTGAGGTGCTATCGCGGATTCCCAACTCCTCGTTCCACGTTTTGTGGAAAGAAATCGCGCCCGTTCTCGACCGTAAGGGACTCATTCTGACGCCCGACACCACCTTCGCCAACGCGCCCGATTTCGATCTGCTCGTCGTTCCCGGCGGTTGGGGACAGGAGGCGTTAATGGAAGACCAGATCGTTCTCGATTTCATCCGTGCCCACGCCAAAAGAGGCAAACTCATCCTCTCGGTCTGCACGGGAGCGTTGATTACCGGCGCCGCCGGCCTCTTGCGCGGCGTCAAGACCACCACTCACTGGACGTCCTTTCATCTGCTTGAGTACTTCGGCGCACTTCCCTTTGCCGGCCGCGTGGTCGTGGACGGCAAATTCATCTCGACTGCCGGGGTGACGGCCGGCATCGACGGCGCCCTCTGGGCTGTCGAACTCTTGCGCAGCCAGCGCGTTGCCGAAGAGATTCAGCTCGCCATTGAATACGATCCTGAGCCGCCTTTCGACAGTGGTACGCCCGAGGTAGCCTCTCGTGAAGTAATTGAAGCTGTGCGTTCCCAATACGAAAAGATCTCTGCGTCCCGGCTGGCCACCGCCAAACGCGTAGCCTCTCAACTCGGAATCTCTGCGGAGGGATAAACAGCCGCCATGCGTTCAGCGAGCAGCCGGGAGAGCTGCGCGGCCTGATCCTCTTCAAGCTCACGCCCTTGTGGAATCCGGGTCAAACAGACAAGAGGAGCTTTCACGGATCAGCCAGGCTGGAAGTCTCGGTGATTCCTGCCCCCTGCTCTCTTAGCCCGGCACAAACATGAGTCTGAGGAACTATCATTTTGTAGTGATGAAGCGACGGATCTTTACCGTTACCATCCTTCTGGCTGGCCTGTCTGTCGGCTGCGTTCTACCGCTCGGCAACGCCCAGAAAAAGAAACCGCAGCTCGAGAAGCCGATGGCCGGGCCGCGCGCCACGCCCCTGCGCATCACCTGGCTCTACATCACCCCCGACACCGAGGCGCAAAAAGTTGCAAAGGTGCAGATCGGCCGCGAAATGGTGGTGGCCGAAAAGAGTGGTCCGTGGCTGCGAGTCTACGCCAACACTGACATTGAAGAGCTGCGTGGCAAAGATGCGCCCGAGATGCAGGATGACCAAAGCACCTCGCCGCCGCCCATCTCCGGCTGGGTGCAAGCCAAAGGCGTCGTCATGGATTCAACTCCAGACGCCGACCAGATTCTGATGGGCGCGGCCGCCAATGAGGAGTCTCTCGCCTCCGATCCCAAGGGCCCCGCGAACGCTGCTCAGAGCGCGCGGCTGCTCTACCGGCGGCTCGCTGAGATGTTCCCCAATTCAACTCTGGCCCCCGAAGCTGCATGGCGCTCCGCCGACATCCAATGGCAGATTGAAAAGACTGATGCCGCCTCATTGCGGTCGGCTCGCGAGCGTGACCCAAACATGCGCGAGCAGATGGATGAGGACGATTTGAAGAAGGTGATCAAGTACTACCCCGGCACCCGCTGGGCCGCCCTCGCAGCCTTCGACCTCATCGATAACAAGCTCTGCGGCAATTGGGAGGGCTCCACCCAATGTCCCGAGCGCGAAGCCGCCCTCTATGAAAAGTACGCCGGCGAGTATCCTGACGGCCCACGTACCGCGCAGGCCATGTACCAGGCTATCTACCGGCTGGCCGTTTTAGTTGACATCTACACTGCGAACAGCGACGACCACAAAGCCGACGATGCCCGCAACCACGCCCGCGAACTGGCCGCGAACCTCAAACAGCACTTCGCCGGCACTGACTATACGTATCGTGCCGCGTTGCTGGTGTACAAATTGGATGAAGGGGTTCCTGTCTACGGCATCGACCTGCAGTGAGCCGGGCATGATCCTCTCCAGTTTTCGTCCGGACTTCACTATTCCCATGCATCACTCGCCTTGGGAGGCTTCTTGAACCTTTATCTCGTATCAGTGCTTTTGGGAATTGTGGAGGGGCTCACCGAGTTTCTGCCCGTCAGCTCGACCGCGCACCTGCGCATTGCCGAAGCGCTCATGAAACTTCCACTCGACGATCCCTACTGGAAGATGTACACGATCGTCATCCAGGTGGGTGCCATCCTTGCGCTGTGCCTGCTCTTTTTGAGCCGCATCGTCGGATTCCTGCGCACCTTTCCCCGCGGTGAAGAGGGTGACAGGAACATCTTCAATCATCCGCTTTCGCTCACGTTCATCGCTTTTGCTTTCACCTCTGCCCCGGCGCTCGCCCTGCACAAGTGGAGCGAGAAGAATCTCGGCAGCCTGAAGGCCATGGCCCTGGCACTGCTGATCGGCGGCATCGTGATGTGGGTTATCGACGCGTGGTCGGATCGCCGCGACGCTGACACTACGCACGTAGAGCAGATGAACCTGCTGCAGGCCATCTGGATCGGACTCTGCCAGACTCTCTCAGCGGTTTTTCCCGGCACTTCGCGCTCCATGTCCACCATTGCCGCCGGGCAGCTCGTCTCACTCGACCGTCCCACCGCGCTCGAATTCAGCTTCCTGCTCTCCATCCCCACCATGATGGCCGCCACCGGCTGGGACTTGATCAAGGAGATTCACCCCAGTAAGTCGGCGACCGGCGCAGCGGCCGTGGCCCACGTCGCCATGAACTCCGAGCGATGGATTGTGCTCATCATCGGCACCGGTGTCTCCTTCATCGTGGCGCTTGGCGTTGTGGAGTGGTTCCTCCACTGGGTGCGCAGGCATGGATTCACCGTGTTTGCGATCTACCGCATCCTGCTGGGCGGCGCGCTCCTCATCTGGGGCGCGAAGATGATTGGCGGTTAGCGATCCTCAAATTGTGCGCTCGGCACTCACGCCCGCGCAGGACTCAGATCCGCAGAACGGATAACCGTCAGCACCGTAATGTCATCTTGCTGTCCGAACCCCCTGGCCGCTTCCGCGATCATGCTGGCGGACTTGATGCTGATGGCCTGCGTGCGCTCAAATCCGTAGAGTTCACCGCTCGGGCTGATTGCCTCGATTACCCCATCTGTGACCAGAGTGCAGAGCTGATCGGGGTCCAGTTGCACAGTGATCTCAGAGTATTGAACGCCCAGATCCAGGCCGAGAGGCAGGTTGGCGTCGGTTTGAATCTCAACTCCGTTGATGTAAGGATTCGGGTGCCCGGCATTTGCGACGGTCAGTTTGCCGGAAGGCTCGACCATCAATACAAGACAGGTAGCGAAGCCGTCGCCGCGGCCATACAGGCGTCGATTGAGGCCGTCGAGCAGCGCAGCCGGACTCGAACAAAATTCAACGTAGGTGCGCAGCGTTCCAACAATCAGTGAAACGGTCATGGCCGCTTTCAGGCCTTTTCCGCTTACATCTCCCACCACAATAAACGCCGACGGTTTTTAAGGATCGGCTGCGTTGGGGATGGGGAGAATCTGAAAGAAATCTCCGCCAACTTCCTGCGCGGGCAGGTAGGCGCTTTCGATACTAAGACCGGGGATGGAAGGCAGCTCATCGGGAATGAGGATCTGTTGCACGCTGCGGGCCGCGGCCAGCTCCTGCTCCACTGCGCGATTGCGGTCCTGAATGCGGCGCAGGCGAAAGGTCATGGCGATGAGCATGACGATAGCGAACAGCACCCACGCCACCGGGCGCAGATCGAAATCGAGAGCGCCCCAATGGATGGATTGAAAAATGCGATTTGAGAACGTCCACCCCGCCTGCCAGTATCCCTCCATAATGGTCAGAAACAATACGGTCCCGCCGATCCAGCGCATCTCAGCAAGCTTGCTCTTGAAGCACATGGGAACCAAAAGCAATAGAGTGAAAGTTGCGAGCAAAACTGAGACGCCATAGGCGTGGAGCAGAAAAGGGCCGATTACCGTAACGAGTGGAGACGATCCGCGATAAATAGGCGGAGCCAGCAAGAGCAGGTTCAGAAATGAAAGCCCGCCAACGATTTCGAGTAAGCGGAAGATTCTCGGGACGGGACGCCCCAGGAACGAGAATACGAACTCGACGATGATTGCGGTTTGAATGCCGTTCCCAAAGTAGTAATCGACGATTCCGGCCCAGGAGGGCATGCCAATGTTGACCACTGCAGCGAATTCGCCCACCCGGAACCCGAACAGCAGGGTAAGCAATGCGCCCAGCCAGAAGTATTCGCGCAGCCTTGTGTTGACTGAAAACAGCAAGAAAAACACCAGCCCAACGCAGCCCATCAGGGCGAAGAAGACATAGTGCTGCCAGTTTGCACGCAGGTGGTCCAGAGTGTCTTCGTCCATAATCTGCTGGGTCTGGCTGAGCGGTGCAATGGTGGGATTCAAGCCCTGTACCGGCAGGTACGAATGCACTTGCAGCACGCGAATCGCTATCGTGAGTCTTCCATCGGCAGGCATCTCGGCTGGCAACTTCAAAGCGATGCGCGAATCCTGTGGCCCCTTGTAGTTTCTAAAACTACCCGCACCGCCAATGAGTTGGCCGTTGACTAAGACTTGATATACCGGTTCTTCACCCTGGACGATCAGGCCAAGCGGTTGTGAACGGAGCAGATCGGGTGGGAGGGTAACTTCAATTCGACGCCATTCAATTCCATACCGTGAAACGTCTTGAGCGAATTTCTGCACGGTGCACCCGGTCGCATCAACAGCCGCGCAGCGCGGATCGTCCCCAATATGCAACTGCCATTGATCCAGAGGCAGTCGCAGGACGCCAGACTGCTCGGTCTGGCCGAGCGCCGCCGCGGCAAGCAGGACAAGAGACTGTAAGCAAAAGAGATGCAGACGACGGGGAAACATGCGGCAAGCATACCTCGGCTCACCCGGATCGGAATAGCTGAAAACTCAGCAAGCGATTTTGGAGCCAGTAAGTTGGCAGGTTCAATCCAGAGGACGTCCCTTCACTCCCGCACGCGCATTTTGATCTCTGATCTCTTACCTCTGATCTCTGATTTGGGGGTGGTCAGCATGGTTCCCCCCTCTCGCTTTTGCCCGAATTCCACTTCCCAGCCGGGGATAATGAATACTGCTCTGCTTTGGCGGCACTGCCACGATCACGCCGCATTTGTGTCACTGCGGCAGAACCCCCGTCATGAAGCCGACCCGCATCGTTCTCGAGCCCACACGCAACCGCCCGGTGAACATCTTTCTTGGGCTGTTGCTGCTGCTGGTCTCGGCCCTTTTGTTTCTCTCCCTGGCCACCTGGCACGCTACTGACCCCTCGCTCAATACTTCTGCCGACCCTGCCGTCACGCATGCGGCCCGCAACTGGATCGGCCTCTTCGGAGCGGCCATCAGCGATCTGATGTTGCAGGTTCTCGGCATCACCAGCTTCCTCATTCCCATCTGGATCGGCGGCCTGGGCTGGACATGGATGCGCTCCCGTTCCGGAGGCTCGCCCATCCTGCGCTGGATCGGCACCCTCTTCGCGCTCACCTTCATCCCCACCGTCTTTGCGCTGCTGCCCTGGCACTGGAACTGGATGCATCTGGTCCCAGTCGAAGGCGTCGTCGGAAAACTCATGGCCGGCTTGCTGGTCGGCTATCTCAACATTCAGGGCGCATGGGTGGTAGCTGGCGTCCTCGCGGCCATCGGTCTCTATTTTGCCTCGGCCATAAGTTTCTGGGCGCTCAAAGAATCCTTTGAAGAGCGCTGGATTCACGTCGTGAGCTGGTACGAGCGCTGGCGCAACTGGCGCCTGGATCGCGCTGAAGCCCGCGCTGAAGCCCGCGCTGAACGGGAGATCGAGGAAACCGAGTCCGATCTCGAAGCCGCACCGGTTGTGCAGACCGCTTCGCACAAAGCTGGATTCTTCGCCGCGCTATTGCGTCGCCGTCGCGAACCTGAAGCCGATCCCATCGACGAGATTCCTGCTTTCAAACGCGCCGCCATGCACCGCGATGAAGAAGCCGACGCGCTCGAACCGCGCCGCCCCAGCATCTGGGAACGCGCTGACGAACGCGAACAGCTTGGCCCCGTGGCAGAAAACTGGAACGAAATTACCGATCCGCGCAACGCCGCCACTCAGCGGGCTGCCGTCGCGCCCATCCGGCCTGCGGCCGCAACCTTGCCGCAAGCCGCGCCTCAGCAAGCCGCGCCTCAGCAACCCGCGCCTGCCGCACGTACTCCCGTGCCCCAGCCATCCGCATTTCGACCCTCATCCCTGGGCTTCGATCCCGCCCCCACTCCACCGGCGCCGCAGCCGCAGCGGATTGAGGAGATCGCCATCCACGAGCGCGCCGACGCTGAAATCCGCACCGCAACTGTCGCGCCAAAGCATGTAAGCGGCTTCAAGTTGCCGCCTTCCACGCTGCTCAATGAGGGTGAGGGTCCGCAGTCCATCCGCGAGGAAGAGCTCCGCGAAGAGGCCCGTGTGCTGGTTGAGAAATGCGGCGAATTCGATGTGCGCGGCCAGGTGATGCAGATCAATCCCGGCCCCATGGTCACCACTTACGAGTTCAAGACCGAGGCCGGCGTAAAGTATTCGCGCGTGACCGGTCTGGCCGACGATCTCTGTCTTGCCATGCGCGCTGAGAGCATCCTCATCGAGCGCATGCCCGGCAAAAGCACCGTCGGCATCCAGGTGCCTAATCACGAGCGCGAAACTATTCACTTGCGCGAAGTGCTTGAAAGCGAGACCTTCGGCAAGGCCAAGTCGCGTCTCACGCTCGCCATGGGTAAAGACATCAACGGCCGCATCGTTACTGCCGATCTGGCCTCCATGCCTCACTTGCTCATCGCCGGCTCAACCGGATCGGGCAAGTCGGTTGCGATTAATGCGATGATCATGAGCCTGCTCTATCGCACCACGCCCAGCCAGGTGCGGCTCATCCTCGTCGACCCCAAGCGCGTCGAACTGGGCATGTACGAAGGCGTTCCTCATCTCTTTACGCCCATCATCACCGAACCCAAACTGGCAGCTAACGCGCTGCGCAACGCCGTGCGCGAGATGGAGCGTCGTCTCAAGCTGCTGGCCAGCCGTAGCGTGCGCCACATTGACCAGTACAACAAATTGTTTGACGGCGCCATGCCCTCGCTCTTTGACGACGGCGAGCAGGAATCGCCGTTGCCTTACATCGTCATCATCATCGACGAGCTCGCCGACCTGATGATGCTCGACCGCGCCAACGTTGAGGAATCCATCACGCGCCTTGCGCAGATGGCTCGCGCCGTCGGTATTCATCTCATTCTGGCCACGCAGCGTCCTTCGGTCGACGTCATCACCGGCCTCATCAAGGCCAACGTGCCTACGCGCATCAGTTTCCGCCTCGCCACCAAGGTCGATTCGCGTACCATCCTCGACACCAACGGTGCTGAAGCGCTGCTTGGCCGTGGCGACATGCTCTTTCTGCCACCCGGCACCAGCCGCCTGATGCGCCTTCATGCGCCCTACGTCAGCGAGAAAGAAACCGCTGCCGTAGTCCAGTTCTGGAAAGATCAGGGCCAGGCCGAGTATGTCGAAGGCTTCCTCGAATCGCCCAAGGACGAGCGCCCGAGCGTCGACGGCTCTAACGCCGACCCCGACGAGAACGACCCCATGTTCGACGATGCCGTGCGCCTGGTATTCGAGTTCGGCAAGGCTTCAACCTCGCTGCTGCAGCGGCGTCTGCGCATCGGCTACGGCCGCGCAGCACATCTCATCGACTTGATGGAGCGAGACGGCCTGGTCGGCCCCGCAGACGGCTCCCGCCCCCGCGAGCTGCTTAAAGCCCCCGGCTGGCTGCACGAAATCTCCGCGGTAAGCGAATAACTACCCCGCTCTAATAAAATCAAATCAACCGCGGCCGCCCATCTGCGCTATTCTTCTTCGTCCAGGCATTTTCATCTTAAAAGGGCCGCTTCCCGTTGAATCACGCGCCTAAGAATCCGGCCGTCCACTCCTACTACACCATGCGCAGAGCCGTTGGTGTCACCGCGCTCTCGCTTCCGTTTGTGCTCGCTTTTGGCTCCGTTGTTCTCTCGCTGGCCGGCCCCGCTCATGCGCTGCCCCATCCGCTGCTTGAGCGCTCTATCAGCGACTACTACCACACACCCATGCGCAATTACCTCGTGGGCAGCCTCTTCGCTATCGCCGCCTTTCTCGTCTGTACGCGGGGCTACGACCTGCGCGACGAAATTACCGGCTACGTCGCTGGAGGATTGGCGCTGGTCGTTGCTCTTGTCCCCTCGGTGAATCCGCATCACACCATCCACAACCGCTTTCATGACGATCTCGGCCGTGTACACCTGTGGGCGGCCGCGCTCATGTTTTTTGTGCTTGCGTACTTCTGCCTTGTGCTCTTCCGCAAGACGTCGCCCCACACCCCGCTCACCCGCCGCAAACGCAAGCGCAACGGCGTCTTCCTCGTCTGCGGCCTGGTCATGGTGGCCTCCATGTCAGTGATGCTCTCGCTTACCGTCAAATCGGTGCAAGCGTTGCTGTGGCCCACTGGAGTCCTCTTCTGGTGTGAGTCGTTCGCGCTTTTTGCATTCGGCATTGCCTGGCTGGTCAAGGGCGAGGTCTTCCTTCGCGACCGGCCCCAGAATCACAACCATCAGGATCAAGCCCATCCCGGTCATGACTACGAACTCCACGCACGATGAGGGCCGCAACCGGACGCTTGACAAACGTCGGAGTAAAGCAATTTACTTAAGGGCGACCTTCGGATCCTTCCGCTGACGGATTTGCGCCACAAGAGGTGACGTTCATGCTCGGTTTCACCCCGGCTTCCATCGCAGTCTCCTTCGGCCATCTTCCGGCCCTACTCGCCCTCTCCGCAGAGCCCTTGGTACGTCTTCGCTTTTTGGATATTGCGATTATTGCGATCTACTTTGCGATGGTGATCTGGATAGGTTTTTACCTGAAGGGTCAGGCCAACACCAGC
>Ga0181520_10001760_pt1 | contig 42844 bp, 48 predicted proteins | sample PEATcosm2014_Bin_29_FD_132451 | JGI IMG/M metagenome (GOLD analysis project Ga0181520, IMG submission 132451) | Peatland microbial communities from MTU Mesocosm Facility, Houghton, MI, USA - PEATcosm2014_Bin02_30_metaG | ecosystem: Environmental > Terrestrial > Soil > Wetlands > Peat | place... | reverse complement strand
GACCTTCAATTCTTATATCGTTAGGTAATTCTTTCAATATTTCAGCCAGTCTGTTAAGTACAGTAACTGAATAACTAGCAAGTTCTGAACTACCAGAAGGAAAAAGTATATCATCTAAAATATGTATCGTTACACCTCTTTCATTTTCTTCAAGGCGAATCGACTTATTATAATGATATTGATCTATTAATTGATTCAACTCAGACTTTAAATGGCTGCCATTATTAGGAACTAATTCAGTACCAGGATTTTTAATACTGACAACCTTACCGTGGCTACCGAAAACATCACCCATTGCGGTTATCATTTTTTCATACTTATTACTATCAATTTTAGAAATAGCATACAAAATGATAAACAAACCTAATAACAGAGTAATTAAATCTGAATAGGTAATTAAATATCTGTCTTTTTCGCCACTTTCGGAAAAAGGTGATTCTTCACCATCTAAGAAATCATCATTCTTAATTGTTCTTTTTGCGGAAGCAGGCTTAACAGCCTTGCCTTCACTATCGATGGAATCTCCCCACTCTGAAGAGCCAAAATGCCTTCCAGGGAAATCTCCATCATATGTTTTTCTTCTAAGTGGCATTTCTTTAATTTGTCGCCTATTGGCAGCCATAATATATTTGCGCTAAAAACGCCCCATAATGTTGCTATAAAAGCAGTTGCTATATTTTTAATTAATGAATTCGGATCACCACCTGCGTGAGCTAACGTCATTATTAAACCCATGACAGTACCTATTATGCCCATTGTAGGAGCATATCCGCCCATTTTAGTAAAAATAAAAATATTCGAATAATGTCTTTCCTGCATGGCTCTTATTTCCAGTGCAGCCAAATTTTGAATTGATTCTGCATCTGAACCATCAATTACATATTTTATTAATTTCTTAGGAAAAAAATATTCGAGCCTATCAAGCTTTTTTTCTACGGACAACAGTCCGTCCTTTCTAGACATTATCGAAAGATCTACCAAATTATTGATTAAACCCCTTACATTGTATTTTTTAGGGAAATAGGCTAGTGAAATCAATTTAATAATTTTCTTAAATTTATCTAACCCAAATCCTATAATAATTGCGGCAAATGTCCCTCCAAAAACAACAATTATCGGAGGTATGAGGAATAATGCACTAAAAGCCCCTCCTTCCCAGAAGAAGGCGCCAAAAATTGAAAATATCCCTAATAAGAGACCACCTATAGTTGATAATTTACCCATTTAAGATAATATGTCCAATAATGTAGTACTATTCATAATTTTTGCAGCCACTTCATAAGTAGCATTCAGAATATAACTCAGATTTGAAAGTTCTGTTGCCGATTTTGCTGCATCCACGGTTTGTACACCTGATATTAAATCTGTTAATTGCGATTGTTGGCTAGTTAACAATGTACCTGTATTAGTGAGTTGATTTGTAACATTACCGGCTTCAGCAATATTATCTAGCATTCTATCATTAAAATCCGAAACGGCTTGAGTTTGATCAGACGTAAGAGCTGTCCCAGATTTAAGTGAATTCACTATCCCAATAAGAGTATTAAAAATATCCGTCTTTTGGTTTGCGGAAAGGCTCAAGGATGTAGTGCCGCTTTTTTCTGTTACAGCAGATTGATCAAGACTAAAATTTATATTAGAACCTGGAATATTTACCTGAGTTTGTGTTGGAGTTGAACCATTTATACTTTGCAAATTCCCTGTAGAAGAATTGAAAACCAACGTTTGGGATGCCGGAGGAGATGATAACACAGATGTATTACCGCTATTTAAAACATCATAAGTCATATTGTACGTATCGGCAGCAGTTTTAGTATAATTTACTTTAAGAGTATATGAATTACCCGATGTATCATATACTGTACTTTGATCACTAACTGTACCGCCGACACTAGTGGTTGAGTCTATACTTCCATTTTGGCTTACAATAGTGCCAAATACCTGACTTCCACTCATATTAATCTGTTGCGTTGTACTACCGGAAGTTTTTATAACCTGCGTACCTGAAATGTCAGAAGATTTTACCTGAATAGAAGAGTTATCGGAAGAATATCCATATGGTGCAGTACTCTCATCTGTACCTCCAAAAATATACTGACCGCTTGATTTTGTATTTGCCAAACTTAAAATATCACTAAGTGATCCTTCAATTTGCTGTGCATAGTTTGAATAATTACTGCTATCAGTTGTGTTACCAAGATCGCTAAGAGTCGTCATTATGCCCGAAACATCTGTTTGTATACTCTGCATTGTATCTGTAGTATCAGTTACAAAACTGGAAGCAGTACTAACATTGCTTGAATAAGCTTGCGATTGAGCAAGTTGTGAATTCCATTGTATTAAACTAGCTGTACCCGAAGGTGAATCGGATGGCTCTTGGATTTTATTGCCCGTGGCAATTTGTGTCTGCAATGTATTTAATTGCGTATTTATGTTATTATAATTTTGTATAAATGTCTGTGACATTTCTAAATCTGAAATTCTCATGATCCACCCATCATATTTATAAGTGTTTCAAGCATATTACTTGCAGTGGAAATTACTTCTGCGCAAGCTTGATACGATCTCTGATAATTAATTACATTCGTCATTTCTTCATCGAGAGATACTCCAGAGTAAGATGATTCCTGGTTATTTAATGATGTTAGTAAAGTACTATAATTGTCTGACTGGTTTGTAGCGTTCTGAGTGTCTGTCCCGATCTTGGAAACTAGTGAAGAATAATCATCTGTTAAAGTTGTCCCGGAAGAATTTTCTTTGTTTGCCAGATCAGCAATACTAGTGGCTATATCACCATTACCTGAAGTGCCGTCAGATGAAACAGCAATTGAGTTAGGATCATTCACCAATGAAGGATTAATACTCAGGACACCATCAGCATAATTACTAAAAAAAGCAGTTCCATTTTGGGTAGGGTTTGTAATTGAATAACCTGTTTCATGCAAGTCATTAACAGAAGTCATTAACCTGTTAACATAATTATTCAGTGAGGTTTGATATTCGGGTATATAGGTATTATAAGTGTCGACCTCAGCACCTATTGTTCCCCCACCTGATAAATTTACAGGACTTGAACTGCCTGAACTGTTAATTGTTAATTTGCCATTAACCTCTGTGGCTGAGAATTGGTTATAAGTATTTTGATCAACAGCAAGCACTCCTCCAATACTTAAAACAGCGGCACCAGCACTACTATAAGATACGCCAACATTTGTAAGATTACTTATGCTCTTAATCAAACTAAGTCTTGTATCCACTAAATCATTAGGTGTTTCGCCTGCTGCATTTGCAGCACAGATCTGTGCGTTTAAACTCTGAATTTGAGTTAAATCGTTATTAAGAGTTGTTAGATCACCGTCGAGTTCATTGGAAGTATTTGTTTTTACAGTGGAAATTCCTGAATTAATAGTACTGATATTATTACTTAAACTTTGGGCAGCCTGAATTACATTATTCCGAAGTGATACCGAATTTGGTGTTGAAGCAAGATTCTGCCAGGCAGTAAAAAATGCGGAAGTTGAATTCGAAAGACTATCAGTAGTATTACTTACTGAAGTAGTACTTGAAGTTGTATCTGTGGATGGTTCGTTAAAAAGACTCTGCACATCTCCAAGTTCAGTACTCAATTGGTTATTATACGAATATGCCGAATTATTTGTTATTATCTGTCCAATTGTTAAAGTATCCCTGACAGCTTGAACACTCTTAAGCGTAACACCATTACCCCAGATAGTCCCAGCGGAGCTTGTTGGTGTGGCAGAATCAAGATTAACTACTTCTCTTGAATAATTGGTGTTTGAAGAATTAGAAATATTATTAGATGTTACATCTAATGCTTGCTGGTACACTTGCAGCCCTGATTCGGCAATATTTAGAGTCCTGCTGATAGCCATTTAAGCTTTCCTGTCAAAAATTGGAGACCTGTTTTCACTTATTAAAGCAGAAACCGTTTCTTTAACAAAATTTCTTGCTTGTTCAATGAGCATTCTGTTTTGATCATTTATTTTCTTTATTTGTGAAACTAACTTCTTAAGCGAGGAATGCAGTTTTACAATATTATTAGGATTAAACTCTCTTTTTCCCTGCAGGGCATTTACAAAATCAGTAAGTTTGTTCGAGGATGCATTGATTGAGTATTTGTCAGAAAGTTGGCCAATGATCTCAGACATTTGTTTTTCATACCGGTCAATATTTATTAGTAATGCACCTTCGGTCTTTATTGTCTCTTCAAGCCCCCTGATATCGTTATTAATGATTGCTTTTTGTTGCAAAACAATCGTATCTAAAAATGTTTGCAGAAATTCATGTTGTTCCTTTAGCGAATTAAAGAGGTCTTTCATTTCCATAATCTTCTCCGTTTAGATGATTAAAATATCCAACTACTCTTTTGATATAATTTTGTGTTTCTTCAAATGGCGGAACACCACCATATTTTTGTACATTTTCGGGCCCAGCATTATATGAAGCCAAAGCAAGGTTCACATTACCATTATATTTTCGAAGCATTTCAGACAAATATTTAGTTCCGCCAAAAATATTTTCTTTGGGGTTAAATACATTATTTACTCCCATATCTGATGCGGTTGAATCTACCAATTGCATTAATCCTTTAGCTTTTGCACTGGAAACTGCCTTTTCATTTGCAGCGGACTCTGTCAATATGACAGATTTTATTAAATTTTTGTCAACTCCGTAGGTATTTGCGGCATCATTAATGATATTATCATATTGACTTAATCTGTCGGTGGCCTGTGTACTTGGAGTAATCGAATTGTTGTCATCGGCAGATTTTTTTAGTTCAATTTTATTATTGTTGATCAACTGCAATAATTCCGAATCAGTTGATTTTGGATCAATATCTTCACCTGTAATTTTTTTATATAACATATCCGCTAATCCAAGGCTTTTATTTTTTGAAATCATTGAGGCCATTTGATTCTCAAATATAGTTCCAAAGTAGTCTCCACCCGTACTTTCGCTTCCAAACATACTGTCGGTAGTTTTATCCATACTTTTCAACATCATAGAAGTCAATAAACTTTCAAACTCTTTAGCCGCTTTAGCAATCTTTGTTTTCTGCGCATCTGTGTAACGGCTGTTGATTTCTTGCGCCTGATCTAAATGATTTGAATCTGTAACTTTTAATTGCACATTACTCATTATATTATCACTAATTCTCCGATTAGAGCTCCTGCTTTTTTAAGCGCCTGAAATATTGCAATTATATCTTGCGGCGATACTTTAAGTGAATTTAGTGCGGCTGCAACTTGTTGAACTGTTGAAGCACCTTGAATCGCAATTGTATTTGTTGAATCCTCTCTTACAGAAGGAATTAGATTATTAAATACCTGTGTTGTCCCATTGGATAACGGACCGGGCTGTGAAATAATCGGATACGATCTAATTGTAATATTTAAATTACCATGAGTGATTGAAGCAGGTAGAATTTTAACATTATTTCCTGCAACCACAGTACCGGATCTTTCATCTAATACAACTTTTGCAGCCTGATCAGTTAATACAGTTATACTTTCAAGATCTGCCAAAAAGCCTACAATATTACTTTGCTTATCATTCGGAACTTTTACTATAATTTCGGCGGGATCTTTCGCCATAGCAACTTGATTACCGAATTTCGTGTTTATTGCTATCATAACATTACTAGCAGTATTCATATCGGGTTCCCTTAGATACACGCTAATCTGTTTGGTAGAGAGACTATCTACATCCAAGGACTGCTGTAATATACCACCCATAGGTACCCTGCCGGCGAGTGCATGATTTTTTGCAACCCTGCTTCCGGATTCTGTTCTAAAATCATATCCACCAACTGCTAAAGGACCTTGTGCATAGCCATAGACTCTACCAACCATACTTGAAAGAGGCGTCATTAATAAAGTTCCTCCGCTAAGGCTGGATGCATCACCCATCGAAGAAACTGTTACATCAAAATCAGCACCCAATTTCAGGTGCGAGTCTATTGTAGCCGTTACCATTACTGCTGCAACATTCCTTGTTTCCAAATTATCAATGGGTACGGTTATTCCAAATCGTTTTAACATACTTGTAATTGATTGAAGCGTAAAAGTTGAACGTTGAGTATCTCCCGTGCCGGCGAGACCAACAACAAGCCCGTAACCAATTACTTGTTCCGAACTTTGGCCTGTAATGTATGCTATATCTTTTATTCTCTGTGCGAAAAGATTAAAACAACTGCAGACTAATATTAATATTAAAACTAAAATCTTCTTCATTTTTATATGTATCTCCGGTAATAATCTAAAATATCCAGTGTAAAAATTTAGTTAACCAGCCGGGTGACTGAGAATCATTAATTTTTCCATCACCCTTAAATACAATTTGCGCTTCAGATATATTATATGAAAAAACTGAGTTATCAGGGCTGATATCGGCTGATCTCACAATTCCTTTAATGTTTACGGTCTGTTGTTCGCCATTAATAGTAATTTTTCTACTTCCGCCAATTACAAGATTTCCATTCGCCAGCACGGAATCTACCGTTGCACTTATTGTTGTACTTACAACACCTTGTGTCTGAGTAGAGCCTGTACCACTGAAATTATTTGTTGTTCCTAATGCTATGTTCGGATTTGTTGAAACTCCCTTTCCAGGATCAATTGTTCCTGTAAGACCCACATTACTTGACCTTCCGGTTGTAGTCTGAGCATTATTTGACGCTTGGGACGATTCGAGAACTACGATTGTAATAGCATCTCCCACTTTGCTTGCTTTCTGATCAGAAAACAATGAAGAGAATGCATTCTGCCTCATGTCCTGGGCATAAAGATTTAAGGTCCCAATCAGAAAAACTAACATATAAAATTTTTTCATAATATTACTCAATTATATTTACATTCAGCGAATCAATTACTTTTGCTTTATACTGTTTATTATCTTTTGATATTATTGTTATAGTACTGCCTGGAATTCCATCCTGCCGTGAAAAAGCATCAAATGAAATAACCACATCACCAGCCGTAAGTTTGGCTTCAATTTTATCACCAGTTAATATTATAGGTTTTGGTTCAATATTTTCTTCAATAACCGGTACGCCCAGTTTTAATAATATCTTCGATCTATAATTTGATATCCCTTTAATAGAAGATAGGGGAGACCCCTTAATTTGCGTAATATCTGTTTTTTTTAGCTCAATATCTGAAGTCGTAAAGTTCTGATTTTTCTCAATTTGCCTGACCGTTACCAAAATATTCTTATAAAGTTTTACCTGAAGGGTAACGATCGATTTAATCATTCTACCTTCTTTAGTAACAATCTCCACAGGAATATATACTAAATTTCCACAAAGATTAAAGTCTAGATTTTCAACTAATTTAAACTTTTTATAATCAACAGGAACTTGTAATACTTTATAATCAAAACTTTCATACTGTGAAAGATTCTTTTTTAAATAATTGTCCAGATCGGTTTTTAATGAATCTCCATTATGGATAAAAAGGGAAGACATTATTAAAATTAATGAAATCATATTAATTAACTTGTTTTAAGATTGTTAGCCATTTGCATCATTTGCTCTACTGTCTGAATCGTTTTGGAGTTAACCTCATATGCACGTTGCGCTGCTATCATTGAAACCATTTCTTCAACGATATCTACATTTGATGCCTCCAAATAGCCCTGATTTATGGATCCAAACGTACTTGAGCTAGGTGTCCCAAGTGTTGGTGTCCCTGAAGCTTCGCTTTGATCATATAAATTATTTCCGATAGCTGTTAAGCCGCCGGGATTTACAAAATTTGCTAATTCAATATTACCGATAACGCTTGTAGTACCACCGACTTTTGTGGCCGTCACAGAACCATCTGACCCTATGGCTACACTTAATGTATTTTCATCAATTGTGATGCTCGGATCCAAATAAAACCCGCTGCTTGTTACTATTTTTCCCTGAGAGTCAACTTTGAAAGAACCGTCCCGCGTATAAGCATAAGTACCATCCGGTTTTTTAACCTGAAAGAAACCTTCACCGTTAATAGCCAAATCAAGCTGGTTATTTGTTTGGGTCATGTCTCCTTGAGTAAATATTTTCTCAGTTGAAGTCGGCTGCACACCTATACCAATTTGGAGTGTATTAGCGGTTGTACCTGAAGTATTTTGAGTTGAACTCACCGGGCTAACACTTACTTGCTGGTACATTAGATCCTGAAATTGAGCAGTATTCTTCTTATATGCTGTTGTACTTATATTTGCTATATTATTTGAAATAGCCTCAATATTTAATTCTTGTGCGTACATACCGGAAGCTGCTGTTCTCAAAGCTCTAGTTGACATACATTAACTCCTTCTTATTAAACCTTTCCAATTTGATTAGCTTCATCAAGTGATTTATCCATATAGTTTATCATTTTATGAGCTGAATCATATTGATTATTGAGTAGGATCATATCTTGCATTTCTTTAACCGGATTAACGTTTGATTCTTCATAATATCCCTGTTTTATCTGAAATTCGGTTTCAGGGGTCGAAGTAAAACTGTTGGTACCCAAAATAAAATTTTCGCCCGATGTTCTGGCGGCTTCCTGAGCGTTGTCAGGATTAACAATCAATAAATTATCAATTGTTTGATCACCTAACTTAATTTCACCGGAATTAGAAACTGTTATCTCTCCCGGTTCTTCTGATTGCAGTTTATCAATATTTATTGCACCTTTTTTTCCTATTACTCTATATCCCTGCTGATTAACAAGAAAACCATCGCTCGAAATACTGAATTTACCATTACGGGTAAATTGCAAGCTGTTATCGTTTTGCACAACAAAATAACCATTACCTGATACTGCCAAATCAAGCGGATTTGAAGTTTGAGCTAATTCACCTGTTCTAAAATCGCTTGCTTGTTGCACCTGGACATTTCCGTATTTATCCATCACTTCGGAAAATGGTAATTCTCTTTTGTATCCGGGTGTATTAACATTAGCCAGATTATTTGCAACTATTTCAATATTCTGCATTCTGGCATCAAGAGCTCTGGCCGCAGTATAAATTCCTTTAATCATTATTTTGTCCTGGAATTTTTGTTATTTTTTCAAAGTTAAAACCAACTAAAAATATTTGTATAGTCATAATACCAAAATAAAATTAAGAGCTTGCTTTTTTTAATTCATGTGACTTAATTCTGGCTGCCAGATATATTTCGCCTTTTGCGATTTTTAATTCCCTGGCATTCTTTACAACCGAATCATATGACAGTTGAAATGAAGAAGTACTGCCAATTAATTTATTTCTTACCAATGAGAGACTGCTGTTTTTCCTATCTTTAACTCTTTCTTCTCTTATAAGCTTTATGCCGTCTTTAATATTAGTTTTTGCAGTCTTCTTTGTATTCAACCTTTTCCGTCTTACAAAGACTAAAAGGAAAGCAAAAAATGCTGCCGTTCCCATTATTGATAACTTAACCGTCACTTCATTATATATATGTACATTCTGAATAACATTCTCTATATAAGCGTATAATTCATCCCATTTGGTTTTTTCTACTTTAGGCTTTATTTTAATGACAGCTTGCGGTATTACAACAGCATTTAATGGTATATTTTTAGCATCCAAATTATTTAGAGAGTCCTGGCTTTGTTTCTTTCTTGCTGCTTCAATTTGTGCAAGTACCATTTCTCTGATATCAATGCTATCTGTAGTTAGCCCGGAAATATTCTTATTCAGACTATCAATATTTGAATTAGGTGGAACTGACTGTGAACTTTTAATTTCTGCAAATACTGAAATACTAAAAAAAACAAGAAATACGAGCATAATGTTTATTTTCATTAGCCAAGATTCCTTTTTAATGGAAATGATAATATAATTACTGTACCGTTAGTATTATCAGAATCTATAAATAAGTCTCCCTCGTGATTAGTCATTATATTATTTATAATTCTTAAATTCATATCTTTATTATTTTTTAGATTTTTCTGTTTTAATTTTTCATCCATGTCTGTTGTTAAAAATCTAATTTCAACTTTTTCGTCTCTGTATTTTGTTTGGATCAGGATACCGCCTTCATTTCCCTTTCCTGCCCTAATTATTGAAAGTATATTTGTCAGTAGCTGATATATAGAATTGGGTTGTGTAATAACCGGGGGGAGATTTTCTTCAAGATCGGTAATACATTCGTACTTATCATTATTAAGAGAAGAATACGTAAGTTCGTAGAATTCTTTTATTAATTCATTTATATTACATGGTTGAACTTTTGATTTTGCATCATTATTACCGGCAAATTTTAAAAGATTATTAATAATTGATTTAACCTTTTTAACTTGTTGATTTATTGTATCAATCACCTCACCGTCAACCTGATTATCCTCTGTTCGAAGAAGCTCGGTTGTACTTGTTATAACTTGAAGAGGCGAAAGTATTTCCTCGACTATACCGGAAGTAAGTTCACCGATTGCGGATAATTTAAAATCATTTGCTAATTTTGACTGGTAGGTCTGAAGTTCATCAATTTTATTTTTAAGATCTACCTGTTTGTTGACAAATGAAATCTGAGCCAGGATAAACGCGAGCGCTAGCTGAATTAATAAAATTTCCGGAGAAGTTTCGGAACACCCGGAAGCTAAAGATAATACTAGTATTCCTTCGTTGGAATTATGTCCATTGATATCTAAACTTTCATTACCCAAAGGAATCAGTAAATAAGATGTTTTTGTACCATCAATATTATATACTAATGAATCAACAATAATTTTCGGATTTCCTATATATATTACTTCTTTTAATATTTTATTTTCAAACAATTTATTTATAAAAAATGACATCCGTTCAGAAAGTGCAGGGAATACAGATACTAAAAGATTACCTTCATAATCCGGGATAAAAATATTTAGCTCTTTTATATTTAATATACGTTTTACCGTATCTTCAAATAAAGAGAAAATTTGATCGTTTGTTTTTGATTTTGCTATGCTGGCCTTGAATTCGAGTATAAGTTTCAAACTTTTATTTATTGATTTATCTTCTTCTTTCCCCAAATCAAGATTAATAAATCTTTGCGATCCGCCGGGCCCATTTGACTTCGTCAAGTAAGGAAGGGATTTGTTAAAGGATTCGTAAGTTAAAGTATTTTGTTTAATTACTCTCAATTTAAAAACCTTACTGCTTTTGCCTGATATGCAAATAATTCTTCATAACTTTTAATAAAACGATCCAACTCTTCGGGTTCACGGAATCTTAAAAACTCAACTTCTGAAAGGTTTAATTCAATCGTATTATCCCAATAAGAATTCCCTATCTGTAACTTTTGCGTCATATAGTCTGCAAGGTGAACTATCGAAGATAAAATTTTATTTGAAGATGAAGAATTGGGATTATGGTGGGAAAGAATAACATCACAAAGGACTTCCGGGAAATTCCATTTATCGGCCAGGAAGTTCCCTATCTCCTGATGGTTCATACCTAAAATTTCATATTCTGCTTCAAGAAAGCTTACATTATTTTCCGATACTAACTTATGAATTTCGACAAAATGTGTATGAAAGTATTTGTGCATTACAGTTATACCCATATCATGCAGAAATCCCGCGACAAAAGCTTCACCACTATTCGGGAAATCCAGGTCTTCGGAAAGTCTTTTGGCTGCACTTCCCGTTAAATATGAATGAAGCCAAAATTCTTTCTGATCCAGATATTTATCTGTTTTATTCTTAAATGATTCTGCCATTGATAAAACAGAAATAATATTTTTGAGTTCAGTAAAACCAAGTACCATTACCGCGAAATCAATTGAAGTAACTTTTCTTTGAAGGCCGTAAAGTGGGGAATTGGCAATAGTTAGTATTTTTGTCACTAACCCTTGGTCCCTGGAAATTACACCGGTAATTGTTGAAATACTTGCTGATGAGTTATCCAATAACTCCATAGCCTCTGTCATTGCTTTTGGGATAGGCGGAAGATTATATATGTTTGTTAAAACTAATTCCGTTTTTTCGCGCCTTTGTTGAATTGTTGATGCTAACTTTAACATATTTTATTTCTTAAAATGTTACTGATAAAAGTTGACTTTTAAATAATTCTGCGTGACTATCCATAAATCGATTTAAATTACTTTCATTACGGAATTTAAGAATATCAATAATATTCTTATCAAGTTTAATGTCGTCATCCCATTGAAAACACCCGACTTCAAGCCTCTGTGTCATAAAATCCGCAAGATGAACTATTGAAGCAAGTTCTACATTATCTTTAAGAGTAGAAGGTTGGTGATGGAATGCGATAGTTTCACCCAGACTTTCCGGTAGGTTCCATTTATTAATTAAAAACTGGCCCATTTCCTGATGAGTTAAGCCCAGCACTTGTTCTTCTGCTTCTAAATATCCTATTTCGTTCGATTTTACCATCTCATTAATAGCTCTAAATTCTGGTTTAAAATATCTTTGAATAATATTTATGCCTAAATCATGCAATAGTCCGGCTACAAAAATTTCCCCGCTGTTCCCAAGCCCAATTTCTTCTGAAAGCCTTTTGGCGCCACTTCCTGTAATATATGAATGAAGCCAAAAATCTTTCTGATTCAAACTATCCGTCTTGCTTTTAAATGCATCAGCCATGGATAATACAGATATAATGTTTTTTAATTCAGTAAATCCGAGGACCATTACTGCAAAATCAATAGATGTGACTTTTCTTTGAAGGCCGTAAATAGGAGAGTTAGCAATAGTAAGTATTTTTGTTACAAGTCCCTGATCTTTTGATATTATATTTGTTATTGTTGAAATGCACACAGCTGAATTATCCAATAATTTCATTGCACCTGTCATAGCTTTTGGAATTGGCGGAAGAGTATAAATATTTGCTAAAACTAATTCTGTTTTTTCTCGTCTTTGTTCAGTTGTGGCTTCTAACTTTAGCATATGATGTTTATTAAAATGTTACTGATTCAAGTTGACTTTTAAATAACTCTTCATGACTATCTATAAATCGGTTTAGGTTACTTTCATTACCAAATTTTAGTATATCAATTATATTTTCATCTAGTTGTATGTTATCATCCCAATAGAAACAACCTATACCAAGTCTTTGTGTCATATAATCCGCAAGATGGACTATTGAAGCAAGAACTTTATTTTCTTCAAGAGACGACGGAAGGTGATGAAACGCGATAGTTTCTCCTAGGCTTTCAGGTAAATTCCATCTGTTAGCTAAAAGTTGACCTATTTCCTGATGAGTCAATCCCAGCGTTTGTTCCTCGGCTTTTAAATACCTCATTTCTTGCAGATCAACCAATCCGCAAATAGCATTGAACTCGGAATTAAAATATCTTTGGATTATTGTTATTCCCAAATCATGAAGTAATCCTGCTGTAAAAACCTCTCCGGTTCGTTGATATCTAAGCTCATCAGCTATTCTTTTTGCTGCACTTGCAGTCATTAATGAATGGACCCAATATGAAGCATTATCCCAATTCTTGCCATCATCTCTTTTGAATGCTTCAATCATTGTAAGAGACATAACAATATTTTTAATATGGTCGAATCCCAGAATAACTATGGCAAATTCAATAGTAGATACCCGTCTTGGAATTCCATACAACGGTGAATTTGCGACCGCTAGTATTTTCGCTACTAATCCCTGGTCTGTGCTAATTACTTTTCCAAGATCTGCAGCACTCGTAAGTGGATTGCTTAACAATTTTGATACTTCAACCATTACAACGGGCATTGAAGGTAAACTTCTAATGCTGGAAAGTAACTTTATAAAAGTTTTCTTTTCCGGTAAACTTTCAGCCATAATTTTATTCATTTATATACGCCAATTTTGATTTAAGCATTTCAATAATTCTTGAATGAACTTGAGAAACTCTAGATACTGTAATATTCAACATTTTAGATATTTCTTTATAATTTAAATTTTCGAAGTAATATAAACTTATTATAAGCCTGTCCCTTTCATCCAATTCCTTAATCGCCTTAATTAAAAGTTCCTTAGCTTCGTTTTTTTCTGCAGTTTCATCCGGTATCTCACTATCATCGGGAATAACTTCATATAAAAGATAACCGTCATCATCATCTACAGGGCTATTTAAGGATACATTGGAGTACATTGTCTTACCTTGCTTTTCCGGTAAAACCGGGCGTGGTTTAATTTGAAGTTTACGCAATTCATCAATAATTTTTCCTCTTATTCTCTGAATTGCATAAGTTTCAAACTTTGTACCGTATTCCGGGTTAAAACGATCAATTGCTTCGCTTAATCCTTCAACTCCAAATTGAAAATAATCACGGTCATCTAGTATATCTAAATTTATGAATTTAGAATTATGAATTACATAATGAACTAATTTTATATAGTTCAAAATAATCTGCTTTTTGAGATTAGCAGTTGGAGTAGATTTAAATTCAGCCCACAGGTTTGCATTATTCATGTTAATTATTTCCTATGATTATTTTCAATTATTTCATTTTGTTTATCTGCTGATACTTTGTTAACAGCTTTAATAAACATTATAATTATTATGCTTAACAATACCGTAAGTGAAATGAAGATAAGAAAGGACCTAAACAGAACGTCCTGAATTGGCAATTCCATACGGCTAAAAAATATTATCCCCAGACAAAAAACCAGAAGACCAACTTGTAGAACTATTTTATTCATTTTTATTATTCTATTTTTCGGTAGAAATGCCAAATACTGTACCAATCTGAACGACTTTCTATGATTAAAAAAATTTGATTTTTAGTACATTTTATAAGGTATTTGAAGGTTGTGCAGATTAGGAATGGTGAATATTAGCCATATGAGCGAATTTATATAAACTCTCTGAAACTTGAAGAATTTGGAGGCTTGCCATTGATGATGGAGATCGTTTTAATATTGGCTCTTGCGCCATTATTGCGTCTCCGACGGCTGGATCAAAATTAATAGTTCCGATTAGATTTATTTTTTCATGTAGAAATTGGCCGGCTGCAGATGTTAAATTATTAAAGGCGGTTCTGCCTTCCTCGTCATTGTTGCATTTGTTTATTAGTATAACCTTTTCCCCGTTATACTTATGAGAATTTAACAGCTTTAATATTACATAAGCATCCATCACAGCAGTCGGCTCCGGAGTAGTGACAATAATATTCATATCAACTCTAGTTAAAACGGAAAGAATTTCCTCGCTTGCTCCCGAGCCGGTATCAATAAAGATAAAGTCATACTCCTCTTGGATTTTTTGCAGTTGATTAAAGAAAAAAATAATAGATTCATTTCTTAATCGTGGATAACTTAATTTCCCTGAATCCCCAAATATGAACTTCAGGTTTGGTTCATATTCAACAATAGTTTCATTTAGTAAATTTTTTCCGGAAAAAAAATCAAAAACTGTCTTTTCAGGAATTTCATTAAACATAATATTTGCATTAGAAAGATTTTGGTCAAAATCAATAAATAATATTTTATATTTTCGAGATAATGCATGGGCAATATTAAGCGAAAGGAAAGTCTTTCCGGTTCCACCTTTCCCAGAAGTAAAAACAAAAGTTTTTGCATTCCCATTTTTTTTAAGTTCGGTTGTAAACCGATTTAATTCCAGGACTCTTTCTGCCTGTCCAAACATTAATTGTACTTTCCTGTATAAACCATATTTGCTATAAATTCCGAATCTGCCGAAATTATATCGTCAGGTATTACCTGTCCATTTGAAAGAAATGATACAGGAATGTCAAAATTTGTTACAATATTTAAGATGTTCCCGAATGTTACTGCTTCATCTATCTTTGTAAATATTACGGAATTATATTGGAACAGCTTAAATTTATCGGCAACATCGTACAAATTTTTAGTTGTTCCGGTTGAACTTAATACAAGATATGTATCGTCAACTTTTGCCGCAGTAAGAAATTCATTAGTTTTTTCAAGTTGGTCAATATTTTTTTGACTTCGTCCGGCTGTGTCAATAAAAATAACGTCTTTCTTTTTAAAGGAGTTGATTAATTTTGGTATATCTGAAGGTTCATACGCTACTAACATTTCTATATTGCTTATTTCTGAAAATATTCTTAATTGATCAAGTGCCCCAAGTCTGTACGTATCAATTGAGATTAAACCGACATCCAGATTATGTAAGATCTTTGAAATAACAGCAAGTTTTGCAATACATGTTGTTTTTCCTACACCCGTAGGGCCAACCAGGGCTACCTTTTTGGGTCTACCTTTTTTATTAACCTCAAATTTTGTAGTTGAAATAATTGAAGCAATACTTGAAAGGACGTAACTATCAATATTAGTAGGATGAAGAAAATTTTTATACTTTTTTAATTGATTTAGAATAGATGAGATAATAGGCTTTTGAACTTCTTTGTTAAAAAGTGTATCAACAATTTCTTTCAATTCTTTATCAATATTAATGTCTGCTTGCCCCATTTCTCTTTGAACTGTTGAATTCAGATTTCTTTGATTAAAAGATGAATTCTTAGTAACCGGATTAATAAAAATTTTATTTGATAATTTTTTTATTTCATCCGAAAAATTGTTCTCTAAGTGACTAAATTCATTATTTTCATCGGAACTTGTATATTCCAGAACATGCTCTTTTTCTTCAATACCTGCTGTAAGTTCAAACATACGGTTAGAGCCGTTATTATTATCTCCATAAAGTACGCGTGTACCAAGTATAACGGCATCCGTTCCTAACTCTTTCTTCATTTGCAATGATGCTTGCTTTAAGGTTGGCGCTATAAATTTTTTAATTTGCACTTAACACCTCCAATTTATCTATGAATTCTATTTCTACATTTGACGGCAGTTCGGAGTATGATAGAATAGAAACATCCGGGAAAGTTGAATTAATTAATCTGTAGAAATATGGTCTTATAGTGGCCGAAGTAATTATAATAGGCATATACCCAAGCATCCTGAATTTGTCAACATAGCTGCTTATTACTCCATTTAATTCTTTTAAAATTGCCGGACTTAAACCAAGTGTTTGAATTGCTTCTTTCTGACTCTGTAATGCCTTCGTAATAAAAGTTTCCATTTCTTCACTTAATGAAATGGCATGAATAATACCATTGTTATCTTTGTATAAATTTGCCAGTGTATCTCCTATAGAATGACGTACATATTCAGTTAACACATCAACATTCTTTGTAACCTTTGAATAATCTATTAGTGCTTCCAATATTTGTACAAGATCTTTTATCGGTATTAATTCCTTTAAAAGATTCTGTAGTACCTTCTGAATTGTACCTAGAGACAATGAATCAACATTTATATCATCGATGACAGCCGGGTATTCTTTTTTCAAATTCTCTAACAACTGTTTTACAGCCTGTCTGGAAAGTATCTTATCAAAATTTTTCTTTAATGTTTCCTGCAAATGTGTTGAAAGCACGGAGATACTATCAACAACTGTATAGCCCAATAATTCAGCTTTATCTTTTTCATCACGGGTAATCCAATAACTTACCAAATTAAATGCAGGATCTTTTGTTGCTATTCCGTTAAGAACCTCATTAATACCGCCGGGATTCATTGCAAGAAATCTATCTGTATATATTTCAAAAGCGGTAATAATATTGCCCTTAATTTTGATTATATACTCATTTGGCTCAAGTTGGAGATTGTCGCGCACTCTTACGGGAGGGATTAATACACCATACTCAAGAGCTATATACTTTCTTGTTGAAGATATTTTTTGAAATAAATTTCCACCTTGTTTTTCATCAACAAGACTAATAAGTCCATAACCAATTTCAATTTCAACAGGATCAACCTGAAGGTACTGTTCAACTTTTTCTTCTACCGGAGCTGCTTCAGCTGCTTTTGGCTCTTTAATAGATTTAGCAGCATTCTTCTTTTTACTCTTCAAGAAAGCACCTGCTCCCAATAATACTCCGAGTAACAGGAAAGGAATAGCCGGCATACCGGGTATGAATGCAAATAAAGTAACAGCGCTGCCAACTGTACCAAGTACTCTTGGATTGGAAAGTAACTGCTTTCTCATTTGCACATCCAAAGCTGTTCCTGAAGCGCTTCTTGTAACAACCAAACCGGCTGCAGTAGAAATTAACAAAGCCGGAATCTGCGAGACTAGTCCATCACCAATGGTTAATATTGTATAATTGTGTAAAGCATCTGTAAAAGACATACCTTTGCTTGCTACACCTATAATAAATCCCCCGATTATATTAATTCCATTAATTAATAATCCGGCAATTGCATCCCCTTTTACAAACTTGCTGGCTCCATCCATTGCGCCGTAGAATTCAGCTTCTCTAGATATATTTTCCCTTCTTATTTTAGCTTCACTTTCGTTAATTAATCCTGTATTTAAATCGGCATCAATAGCCATTTGTTTACCTGGCATAGCATCCAAAGTAAAACGTGCCGCAACTTCAGAAATCCTTCCTGATCCTTTAATAATAACTATAAATTGTATTATAACAAGAATGATGAAAACAATGAAACCAACCACATAATTTCCACCTACTACAAAAGCGCCGAAAGTTTCTATTACTTTTCCTGCATATCCATCTAATAAAATCAATCTTGTTGAATTTATATTAAGCGTTAATCGATAAAGAGTTAAAACAAGCAACAACCCTGGAAATACTGAAATGTCAAGAGGAGATTGAATATATAAAGAAACAATAAGGACCAAAACAGAAAATGTAATATTAACGGCTAAAAAGAAATCCAACAATCCCGCGGGAAGAGGCATTATCATAAGCCCCAGCATAAAAATGAGGGCAAATGCCATAAGAATATCGGTATTTTTTCCTAATAACTTCAAATTATATTATCGATTTTTCTTTTTAATATTTTTTAATTTAAAAATATAAGCCAATATCTGTGCCACAGCTTTAAACAGTTTTGCGGGTATTTCATCGCCTATATTGCAAAATTTATAAAGCGCCCGTGCTAATTCACGATCTTCATGAATGGGCACTCCGTTTTCAGCGGCTACTGCTTTTATCCTCTGTGCTAATTCATCCACACCTTTTGCCAAAACTCGAGGTGCAGAATCTTTTTTAAGATCGTATCTTAGGGCAACAGCAAAATGGGTAGGATTTGTAATAACCACATCAGCTTTAGGAACATTTTTCATCATTCGGCTTTTGGCCGCCTGATACTGCAATTTTCGTATACGGGCCTTAATTCTTGGGTCGCCTTCAGTCTGTTTATTTTCTTCTTTAACTTCTTGCTTTGTCATCATCAATTCTTTATTAAACTTATACCGCTGATAGAAAAAATCAACAGCAGCTATTAATGCATACAACAAAGAAATCTTCCACAAAAGATTGTATGCGGCTTCGATCATATAATTAACTACTTCAGTAATAGTTAACTCTGCCAGCATTGAAGCATTTAAAACTAATCCAGAAAGAATACTATATGTAAAGCCGCCTATTATAGCCAGTTTCACTAATGATTTTGCAACTTCTATAAGTGAATGCGTGGGAACAAATATTCGTTTTAGTCCATTTATTGGATTAAATTTGGTAAATTTCGGAATAAAAACTTTAAAAGAAACTTTGAAACCAACTTGAGCTACGTTAACTATAAAACCGATTGCCAGAAGAGCACCGAGTATTGGGGCAAGGGTTATAAATAAAAAATAAAAACAGTTTTTAATAAAGTCCTGGAGATAATCTTTATTAACATTCAAGGTATCCAGAGAGTTAAAAATATTAAATGCAAAACCTGAAAGTTGACTTCCTATATATTTTTGAGTGAGGTAAATCATTAATAATCCGGTGGTAAAAATTGCAAGTGAATTAAGTTCAACGCTTTTAGCAACTTTTCCTTCACTCCTGCTTTCTGTTTGCCTTTTACCGGTCGCTTTTTCAGTTTTTTCTTGTCCGTCTACCTCAGCCATATTTACTGTCCCATAGCTTTAATTAGTAGATACAAATTATCTTCATATCCCCTTAATAAATACTTTATTACGTAAATATATACGGGGACTAAAGAAATAAGCAGCATAAACCCTACACCGATTGTTAACGGTTGGGCGACAAAAAAAACCTGCATTTGAGGGATTACTTTCCCAATTATACCTTCTGCAATATGAATAAGAAAATATGATGCTATAAGTGGGGATACAATTTTAACAGCTATTATAAATACAGACGCTGAATAATTTATCAGCAATTGATAAACAGACTCATTTATTGTGAATTTACCTATCTGAAAAACAGAAAAAGAATAAACAAGCCCGCTGATAATATAATGATGCCCGTTAATTAAAAATAAAATTATTATTGATGCATAAAAGAATATATTACCTACAACATTTTCGCTTAAATTATCCATAGGATTTAGAACTTCAGACATGGAGAGTCCCATTTGGACCCCTATCAGTGTTCCAGAATAAGAAATTCCGTGGAATACAAAATTCAGCATAAACCCCATAAGCAGCCCGCTAATAATTTCTTTAACGGCATTCGTAAATATCCAGTCCATATTATATTCAACTATTATTTTGGATTTGTCTATAGTTAAAAAAACTATATAAGAGATAATAAGTGACAGGAATACTTTTACTAAGGGTGGTATTGCCTGATGACCGAAAATAGGTGCGGCAACAAAAGCGGCTAATATTCTTAAAAATATTAGCAGAACAATAATGAAATCAGCAATGGGAATATTTATCATTTCAATACTGTTATAAACATAGTTAGCATTTTTTCCGTAAATGCTACAATTTTATCAATAATCCATGGAAGCATAATAACCAGGGTGACAGCAGTTGCAAGTATTTTTGGTACAAACGTTAAGGTATGTTCCTGTATTGAAGTTGCAGCCTGAAAGATTGAAATGGAAATACCAACTACAAGTGAAACACTAAGTATCGGAAGAAGAATTAAAAAGGTTGTATAAAAAACTTCTTTCAGAATTTCTACTACGATTTCTTCGGTCATTTATGAAAAACTCCTTACCACTGATGAAATTATTAAATGCCAGCCGTCTATTAGTATGAACAATAAAATTTTAAACGGTAATGAGATCATTGCAGGCGGAAGCATCATCATACCCATGGACATTAATATACTTGCTACAATTAAATCTATCATTAAAAATGGAATGAAAAGGAAAAATCCGATTATGAAACCTGCTCTTAATTCACTTATCACAAAGGCCGGGATAACAATATAAGTAGGTAAATCATTTCTATCATTCGGCCGGTTCAAATTTGCAAGCCCTATAAATAATTCAAGATCTTCATCTCTAACATTACGAAACATAAATTCTCTTATCGGTTGAATCCCTTTATCATACGCCTGTGCGGGTGTAATCTGATTATTCATTAATGGTTTCAATGCTTCATCATTTACTTTAGTCCATGTAGGCGCCATTATAAAAAAAGTTATAAATAATGCAATTCCTGCTACCAATTGGCTTGGAGGCATTTGTGGTGTACCCAAAGCGGTTTTGAGGAAATGAAATACTATGATTATCCGTAAATATGAAGTAGTCATTATCATAAGTGATGGAGCCAACGATAATACAGTTATTAAAAGTAATAGTTGCAATGTAACGGAAACATCTCCCGGATTGCTGGATGTACCAACATTCAAACCAATTTTAGGAAAAGGAATAGATGTAGCTTGCTGCGCTTGAGTTAGTGTGTACCCGGAAAACATAATGAATAAGAGTATAATCGTCAATGACTTCTTCATCTTAAGCCAAGATTCTTTTTTAATATATCTAAAAAGTTATTTTCGCTTTTGGGAGTGCTTGGTGAATCAAATGTTTTATCGGAATTTTCAAGTTCCTTTAACAAAGTTATTGAACCTTCACTAACACCCAATACTAATAGTTTATCTTCTACCTCAATAACTGAAATAAACTTTTTGGGCATAATCATTTGCGAGCTTAAAACTTTTATTGGGACTGAACCCGGCTTATTACCTTTAAAAGGGGCACCAAATTTTTTTATAAATATTAAAACACCGTAAAGGAGGCAAACAATAATTACAAGAGGGATAAAGGCTTTAACAACATCAAGAAAAGACATTAGAAAACTCCTTTGATCCGGTTATTAACCTCATTTAAGTTCGTAATTCTAATCCCGAAATGTTTATCTATTACTACAACTTCGCCTTCTGCAATTTTTTTATTATTTACATATATATCGACGGGTTCGCTTGCCAGTTTATCCAATTCGATGACATATCCTCTTTCAAGTTCAAGTACTTCCTTGATCTGCATCTGTGTACGTCCTAGTTCAATGTAAACATTCAATTGAAGATCCTTCAGAAAATTCAATTTTTCACTGGAGCCGGACCCTTTAATTTTTGAATCATCAAATTCCTCAAATTCGGCAATGTCAGCTCGAACCTTAGAATTCTCCCTATTTCTATCGGAGCCTGAGAAGATTTGCTCTTCTGCATCCGGTACTGAATCTGGAGTAAGGTTGTCGTTATTGTTATTTTCTGCCATTTTTTATCCTTATTCTGGTTTATTATTCTGTTCGACTTTTCTTGTAATCTTTATAGCTTTATGCTTGTTTGATATTCCTAATCGGCCTTTAAAAAGAAGTTTGTTGCCCACTTTTACCGGATGTTCGTCTGCAATTGAATTATCAAGTAAAATGATATCTCCTTTTTCGAGGTCAAATAAGTTTTGAAGTGATATTTTAGCATTACCAAATTCTACTATAACAGGCAGATATGTACGGTATAAATTATTTGCAATTATTTCATCTGTTGTAATGCCGGCATGCTTGGTCGTTCTAATGGTTGATAATTTCTGAGTGGAAAGTTTTGCTAATATTTTATCAAAAGCGAATGTCGCAAAACATAGATTCATCATATACGATTGTTCACCAATGATTATTTCGAAAGAAATTAACAAAACAGATTCAGATTGTGATGTTATTTGGGCAAAATCTATATCTGCTTCAAATCTTTCAATTCTAAACTCCATATCATCAATTATCTGCCATGATTTTCTTAAATCAAGCATAACTCTTTCAGCCATAACTGCAATTACTTTTTGTTCAATTGGTGTAATTACGTTCGACTGTTTTGTACCGCTGCCGTTTCCACCTAAAAGCCTGTCAACAAGCATTAGTGCAAGATCAAGATTCAGTTCTAAAATTCCTTTTATGTCTGTGTTTTTAATATCAAATGTATAAAGACATGCAGGATTTGAAACTGAAAGAATATACTCTGAATAATATATCTGATCAATCGATGTTACGTTAATATTAACTATTGTTTGAAGTTTTGAAACAAGAAATGAAGCAAAACTTTCGGCAAAATTTTCGTTTATATTTCTTATTGTTCTAAGTTGATTTTTCGAAATCCGGTTTGGAAGTCGAAAATCAAAAAGAATTGCTTCTTTATCGGTGCCTTGCGTAGGCGCCTGTTCTTCTCCGCTTTTAACTTTATTGAGAAGTTGATCAATTTCTTGTTGTGAAAGTACTTCTGCCATAATTATTGTATAATATATTTACTGAAATATATATTATTAACTGTAACGCTTGGTATACTCTTTTTCATTTTAGAAATTATCTCTATTTTTAAAGTATCCCTGTATGCCGAATCATCTAATTGGCTGATGTTTTTGCTTGCTAATGTGGAAATTACTATATCTTTCACCATAACTTCGCGTGTTTTTATCTCATTCTGCATTTCAGGCTTCAATAAATCAATACCAATTGATGTAAGAAGAAGTCTTTTGCCGTCAGTATCAGCTGGATTGACAACAATATCCTCAATTGGATAGATATTCTTTCCAAGTTCAACAGGCTGATTTGCTGCATTTTGTGCTGAACTATCAACTTTGACACTAGTTTTTGATGCTGAAATATTTTGATTTTCAAATTTTTTCATGAGTATGGTTGCAGTTATAAAATAAACAACAACCAACTGAACAATGAAAATCGGTATTCCAAATAAAAGTACTTTTGGATTAAAGGATGATTTTTTTGTACTTATTCCCATCCCGTCTGTTTTAATTGCTTCTAATGTTTCTTCTTGTGCTGGCATAGTATTTTATTATTTTTTTCAAATTATTTCACAATTGATATGCCAACACCACAAATTATAGAATTACTAAAAACAATGGAATATTTGCAAATAAAGTGGTTATTATTCTACACTTGGTTGAATTTTGAGGAAATTAACATTTGATCGGTTACTAAAAGATTTAATTTTTATCACAATTTTTGAGGAAATTTATCTTTTTTAGAATAAAGTTTTTCTTTGAATAGACTGCATTCATTCTTCGAATTAACCTAATAGTTGTCTTGTTCAATTATTAAATTTAATTCACCTGGAAATATTATAAAAAAAGGAGCGCTGAATTAACCGCACTCCTTTATTTATTAGGAAGTCAAAATAAAAACTATCTGATCAAACCTGTAATAACCTGTAACATTTCATCTGCTGTTTGTATTACCTTTGAATTCGCCTCAAAACCTCTTTGCGCAACGATCATATCTGAAAATTGAGCAGAAAGATCAACATTTGATTGTTCCAAAGCGCCTGATTGAATTGTCGTTCCTGAATCTTCTCCCGGAGCAGATACTTGCGGTTGGCCAGAGTTTGCAGCAACAGAATACAAGTTGCTTCCTGCACTAACTAATCCATTCGTATTCGCAAATGTAGCAACCATTACCTGGGCTAATGTTTCAGAATTACCGTTTGAAAAAACTCCAACAATATTTCCATATTGGTCAATATTTATATTTGAAAGAGTAGCAGCGGCCGAACCATCTTGTGACGTTGCTGCGACTTGAGAAGTAAGAGATGTTTGTGTGATACCTGAAGTATTTTCTCCGAAGTTTAAAGTCATTTGTTGAGTTTTTGCACCGTTTGCAGGAGTAAAAACAATACTGGGCTCGGGCGGAGTAGTAGTAATTTGATTGCCACCCTGGTAGATACTTAAAATAGAACCGCTCGAATCAAAATTTATTTCACCGCTTGATGGAGAAGCCAAAGTTCCGTCAGCCGTGGGCATAGATGCTGACCAGGTCCAGCTACCATCATTAAGATGATTAAAAGTTAAAGTTAGGGTATGTGCATTACCAAGTGAATCATAAACTGTTTCCGCTGCTGTAACAGGCGCTTCGGTTTCTCCGTTATTAATCTGAGTACTTGTTGATGTATTAGCATTCAATTGAGTTAATGATGCAAAATTCAAGTTAAAATTTAGATTGCCTGTAGAATCTGTAACATTAACCTGGCTTGTTGTACATGAACCTGTATCAGTATTGAAAGCCAGAACCTGTGAGCCGGGAGCAGTTAAAACTTCAGTTGTATTCGTTGAATCATAAACGTCATAATTTGCCGTCCAATTTCCGCTAGTATCCTCTGTATACCATGTTCTTAGAGTATAGGCAGTGCCATCTTTACCATAGATCGTACTAGTCTGGTAAGTTTTATTAGTATTAGTTGAATCAGATGCATCATATGCAGCCCCAGGATATGTCTGTGCAGTTGTTGGGATTGATGAATTCAAATTGCCGTCTAATGCGACAAGAGTTGATTGAATTGTTGCCGAACTGCTTTGTAAATTTCCGCTCCATGAAATTTTCGCTGTGCTTACAGCAGGCAATTTCATATTTTGATCAATTTGGATATCTTGAATTGCTGAGCCGGCTGAAATCTCACCGGCGCCGTTTGCAACTTTACCTTGTACAATATCACCGCTTGAATCTACTAATTTGCCATCCGAATCAAAAGTAAAAGCGCCGGCGCGGGAATAATAATTTTGACCGTTGCTGTTTAAAATAAACATACCGTTGCCCTGAAGAGCTAAGTCGGTTGTTACGCCGGTAGTTTCAAAAGTACCCTGAGTAAAGTTTTTATCTATGGAATTAATTTTCATTCCAAGACCCACCTGGAAACTATTTGTACCGCCAGTGGTAGAAGTAGCGTTTGCACCTGCTTTTACAAGGTCGTTAAACGTATCGCTAAATGTTACATCAGAACTCTTATAACCGATAGTATCGATATTGGAAATATTATCTCCAATAACGTCCATCATAGTTTGTAAGTTCTGTAATCCGGATACACCGGAAAAGAGTGAATTAAGAAGTGCCATTGTTAACCTCCATGGATTTATATAAAGTTGATCCGACATCAGTCAGTCAGTCGAATCCAGAGCGTCCAAAAAGGTCCCGCTCTGATTATTTAATTAAAAAAATTATGTAAATACTACACTGTCTATATTTGTAAAAACGTTTTCATTACTTTCATTTACCGGCATAGCTGTTACTACTGTCCGGTTTGGAATATTTACGATAAAAGCAGTATCATTAACCATTACCAATGAGTCTTTCGAACCCTTTTGTTCGGCTTTTGAAACCGCATCTTGAATTTTATTTATATCAGTTTCGTTTAACTGTATGTTTCTGGTTTCAAGTCTTTTCAAAGCATGGCTGGAAAACTTAATTTTTTCTAGTTCCTGTTGGAAAATTGAATTAAAGCTGTTCTCACCCGACTGAACGGTAGTACTTTTAATATCTCCGCTCTGCGTTATTGGAATAAACGGAACACTAATTCCATTTATCTCAGCCATTAATTACCTCCACTTGAGCTAGTACTTGAACTTGAGGCAGTACCAAGAAGTTCAAGAACATCCGAAAGATTATAACTCGAACCATTAATTGTAAAAGTAGTTCCTGAACTTGTGTAATTGACCGCCTGAATTGTGCCCAGTTGGAATAAAGTTGGCGTTAAACTTGTTCCGCTTGAATTAGTTGCGGAAACAGAGTACGTATATGCACCTTGCGGTAATGTGCTGCCATCATCATCAGTAAAATTCCATGAATATTCATTGTCTCCTGATGAAGTCGGTAATCCGGTTACTGTCCTGACTTCTGCTCCGGCACTATTAGTTATGGTTAAAGTTACGTCTGAAGCAGTACTCGGTAAAGTATAGCCTATTTCAGTTGAAGTTTGTCCACTATATGTAATTCCGCTTGCAGAAACTTTTACCTGTTGACCAATTAAATTTCCAGCTAATGTATTGTTAATTGATTGAGTTAATGTGTAGTTAGCATTAATACTTGTTGTCATATTAGTATTTAAGTCTTGTAACTCCTGTAATGAGCTAAATTGAGCTAATTCTGCTACATATTGGGTTCCATCCATAGGGTTAAGTGGATCCTGGTTTTGCATCTGTGCAATTAATAATTGCAAAAAATCATTTTCATTAACTGTTGTATTAGAACTACTTGTAGAAGAAGTGCCGGTACTGCTGGTAGCAGATGTAGTTGTACTGTTAGTTGCATCAGTAACTGTTGACATTTTGGTATTCCCTACTAAATTAAATATTCATAAGTATTATAACCCATGCTCTTGGACGATGCCAAACTTGAATTGTCTTCGATTCTCTTACTGCTTGTTTGGTATCCCAATTTTTTCTTTTGTAAACTTGATTGATACGGTTTTTGTTCACCACTTGATACATTAACTGACAATGAATTTAACTGCATCCCATTTGAATTAAGAGACTGCCTAAGCTCAATTGTATTATTTTGAACTATTTGTCTTACCGCTTCGGTATCAACCTCAACTCTTGCATTTACAGTGTTATTATTTACATCTACCGTAACTTTTATTTTACCCAAACTCTCGGGTTTTAACTGCAAAACAACACTTTTTGAATTACTTTGCTGAACTAAATCAGAAATTTCTTTCGTTATTTCCGTAATTTTTATTGTTTTTTCTGGTGAATCGGTTGTCAACGATTGACTAAAAGACTTTTCTATTACTGAATCAGTTGTTTGGCTCGAAAAATCATTTGTGACTTGTCCAACAATTTTTGAATCTGTACTTTTATTACCTTCAGAAGATTTCTTTTGCTGTTGATCATTAAATGAATTTCCTTGCGAATTGCCTGCTACCTGTACAACGGTTCCAGAACTATCTTGCTTGCCGGAAGTTGTATCATCAGTTGATTTGATTGATGTATCATCAGCTTTACGATCTACAATATTTGCCTGATTAATTTGAGTAGCTTTTTGGTTATCCTGGACAGTAGATTCTTTCATAACCTGATTTGAAGAATCGTTTAATTTAACATTTACTGCTTTGTTGTTAACAGTATGGGTGGTATTTGTTTCTTCTGAATCTGTTTCAGCATTCTTAATATTATTTTTAGCTTTTACAGATAAATTCGATGAACTTTTGACATAATTTTCAGAGCCGGATAAAGATTTTATATTTTGTTCAATGTGTTCCACCGGGTTTGTTGAATATTCTTTTAATTCCGTGTTTTGGACTGATTTATCTGAAGAAACTTTTAATTCCGTGTTTTCTGCTGAATTATTAGAAGTAATTTTTAACTCTGTGTTTTCTACTGGTTTATCAGTGGTAACTTTTAATTCTGTGTTTTCTACTGGTTTATCAGTAGTAACTTTTAATTCTGTGTTTTCTACTGGTTTATCAGTAGTAACTTTTAATTCTGTGTTTTCTACTGGTTTATTAGTAGTAACTTTTAATTCTGTGTTTTCTACTGGTTTATTAGTGGTAACTTTTAATTCTGCGTTTTCTACCCATTTATTTGAATTAACTTTTACATTAGTGCCATTTACTGCTTTAACTTCCGAGTTATTAGCCGATTTTGTATCAGAATTAACGGAATTTATTGTATTGTTTTCTGTATCGGTTTTAATCTCGTTTAACGCAAAAGTTTTTACTTGATTACCTGTTGATAAATATGTATTACTTGTTTCATTACCATCAGAAATCTTGATATTGCTTCTGCTGCTATTTAAAGTTCGGGTCACCGTATCATCGATTAGTTTTAAATTTGAATTATTAGCACCCTCATTATTTAAGTTAGAACTAACTGTTATAGTCACATTATCTTCAGTCTTAAGAATTCCCGACTTTATGTTAGTAGAGTCGCTTCCCAGAATGCTATTTTGATCTGACACGGTAGTAATATTGTTTTTGGCAATATTAGTTTTATCGGATTGTAAACTCGCAACAAAAGATTTAGACATCTCTTCAATATTCTTAATATCGGTATAAATTACCTTACTTTTTGTTTCGGTTGCAATTTCAGCTTCATCAGATGTATTATTTGCTTTTCCACTGCCGGATGTTTTTTCAGAAACAGTTTGCTGTTCAGTTTTAATTGAATTGTCAGCCTTTCCGTAAACAATTTGGGCAGATCCAACAGAAGTTTTATTTGCCTGATCTGAATTTGTTGAACCGCTTGAAATATTAATTTTAACATTATCAGAACCGGAATTAACATTTAAAACTAAATTTTTATTATTCTGATAAAGGTTAATTAATGAAGCTGCTAATTGTTCTGCTTCTGGTGAAACTTGCTGATTTTTAGAAACAACTTTAGAACTTCCGGATGATAACGTTGCTGATATTTTTGAAGAATTATCACTGTTAAAATTTGTTAATATTGATATTAATGCTGCATATACTGAGCTAAGATTACTTGACTGATTTGGAACACCGTCTTTTGAAGTTTCTAATAACTTGGAATCATCCTGGAGATTAATAACTAATTCGGTAGCCGGATCATTGGATTTACTTGAACTCTTGAGAGTTTGATTTAAATTTTTAATCACTTGACTTTTCAAATTTGAACCGGAAATTCCGGATTGAACTTGTTTTAATGAATCGGACGAAATATTTAGCTTTGATAATGCTGCTGATATATTCTGTAAAAGGTTTTCTACATTATTCTTTTGTGTTGTTAAACTAAGAGCATTGGTTGAAGAATTGTTGTTACTACTTGTTTCAACATCAACGGAATCATTAATTAGAGAGGAATTTGAAGAAATTAATAAATTTTTTAATAAATTATTCAATGAAACGTTCATATTATCAACACCTTGATTATCTTTAGTCAAATCAAGTAATTGAGCCATGGTATCAGTAGTATTGGTATCCGAATTAGATGTTTTAGGCAGGTCTAAACTATCAGTACTTGCTGTGACAGAAGTTTCACCAAAAGTATTTTTGTTTATTATTTTGATTATATCCGAGAATAAATAAGTGGGACTACTTAATTTAGATTGTTTAAACAAACTTGAGGCATTCACCAGACCCGTAGATTGCATGAATAATGGATTAAAAAGCATTTGATTTTGCCCTTGTGATTCTGTTCGCAGTATCAGGATTTAATTCAGATAATATTTCAGCCGCGTTTTTTTGTTTCATGGAATAAATTATATCTCGTGCTATATTATCGGAATAACTCTGAATTATTTTAGCTGCTTTTTTGGGATCCATAGATTCATACAATTTTGCTGTTTGTTTCATCCAAATTATATAACTACTATCCGGTTTTGTCCGTATGTAATCATTCTGAATATGTGTACTATCTTGAGTTTTATTATCAGAAAGCAGAATTTGACCAGATTTTGTACCATTTTGAATACTTTTTGAACTATCTGAAGAAGTGGAATCTTTAAAATTAGCAGTATGCAAAGAATCATTAGGATTATTGAAAGACAGGGCTTTTAAGGAATCAGAATGAACTCCTGCTAAGGAAGCATTCATTGTTTTAGTAGAATCGTTGATATTAGTGGTATCAGAATCAGATACCATTCTAAAATCGTACTGAAAAACGTTTTTATAAATAGAATTTAAAAAGACTACACCGCCTGTAGTAAATATAAAAGCAATTAAAAAAAGAAATATATATATAATTTTATTTTTCACTTTGTCTGCCTAATAAACTTTTGAGTTGCTAATTCATCAATAAATTTTAATTCTGTACGATTCTCTTCTTTTTTAAAATTCTCATGATAGACTTCTTCCAGCGAGTCGAATATTTTATGCTCCTTACTTTTTTGGATCAGTTCTAAACGTTTAATTTCTTTCTTTTTATTTAACTTATTTATTTTTTCCAGAATCGTAATTTTTTTTCTATCCAGACACAATTCATAATTTTTTCTAAACTTAATTTCGCCCACCAAAACATCTTTATTCAATATTTTTTTTTTACTTTCACTTTCTTCACTTGAAACTGTGTTGAATTCATTTTCTAATTTTTCTATTTCAAGATCAAGCAAAGCTATCTCTTTCTGTACTTTTTTTTGAAGGGATTCTTTCACTTTTTGTATAGATTGAAATTTATAAACGAATTTTGACATATATTATCCTAAAGGCTTTTCAATAATTTCATTTAATTTGTTTATCGTTTCCTGGAGTATTGCTTTTTCCATCATATCCTGACGAAGAAAACCGCGTAAATATTTAATTTTTGATAAAGCATGATCTATCTGAGGATTACTTCCTTTAACGTATGCACCTATATTTATAAGGTCTTCAGCCTCGTTATACGTTGCTAATATTTCATTAAACAAAGATGCTCTCGCTTTATGGTCAGCGGAGACAACATCAGGCATAACACGACTAACACTCTGCAGCGGATCTATTGCTGGAAACTGTCCTCTGTTAGCTATTTTACGTGAGAGAACAATATGACCGTCTAAAATTGATCTTGTTGCATCGGCTATGGGTTCAGTCATGTCATCTCCATCAACCAATACCGTATAAAATCCTGTAATTGACCCCCCTTCAGAACAGCCTGCCCGTTCAAGTAATCTAGGCAATATTGCGAAAACTGATGGAGTATAACCTTTTGTTGTTGGAGGCTCCCCAATTGATAATCCAATTTCTCTTTGAGCCATTGCAAATCGTGTTACTGAATCCATCATTAGTACAACATCCATCCCTGTATCTCTGAAATACTCGGCGATTGTAATCCCAATAAAAGCCCCTTTCATTCTTAATAATGCTGATTTATCACTTGTTGCAACTATAACAACCGATCTTTTTAACCCTTCGGGCCCAAGATCTTTTTCAATAAATTCCCGAACTTCTCTTCCCCGTTCACCAATAAGCGTAATTACATTCACATTAGCATTCGTATTTCGTGCGATCATACCAAGTGTTACACTTTTACCAACACCACTGCCAGCAAAAATTCCAATCCTTTGTCCCTTTCCAACTGTTAGAAGTCCATCAATGGCTCTTACACCTGTTTGAAGAGGTTGCGCAATACGTTTTCTCTCTAATGGATTCGGAGGTTCATTGTGAACCGTTACGTATGCAGGACAGACTATTTCACCTTTTCCGTCTATAGGATTTCCAAACCCATCAATCACTCTTCCCAGCAATTCGGGTCCAACACCAATCATAAAATTCCTACCGGAAGCTATTATTTCACATGAAGGAGATATATTATGTACTTCACCCAATGCAATTGAAAGAACCTTTCCTTCCTTAAATCCAACAACTTCAGCTTTGCATACTTCAGCTCCGAACTTATCAACAATAATACATACTTCACCGAGTGAAACATTTGGACCAATAGATACAATAACAAGTCCAATAACATCCGTAACTTTTCCGTTTACTTTTATTGTATCCAGCCTAGTAATTATTCGCTTGTACTTCTCGGTTAATTTATAGTCAATATCCATTTATTTAAAAATCGTTAATTATCGTTGATTCAAATTGCTTTTTCATTTCATTAAATTGGGAGGATATTCTTGCATCCACATTTCCAATCTCGGTCTCGATAAAGCAACCACCGCGTTCTATTCTTTCATCACTTTCAAATTTAATTTTTGAGAATGCATCGTCAATGAATAGGTTCCCGCTATCCTGATTAATTATTTCAAGATCGCTGGGATGAAGCCTGACAAGTATTTTATTCGATCCTATAACCCTCTTTAATGAATCCTTTAATACAGTATCAATTATAGGTCCCTGCAATATTTCCCTTTGTACAATTTTTTCTGCAATTATTAAAGCAATATTAATTATAATTTTTTCGAATGATTTATCGTATTCTGCTACTGTTTTATTAAAATCTGAAACAATTTCCGTTACGTATTCAAATTTTTTAGCAAGTTTATCTGTATAATCTTTTTCTAATTTTTCACTAGCAGCTTTTTGGCCATCGCTATAGCCTTTTTCATAATACTGCTGAAGCTGTTTTTGAAAAAATATTTCTTCTTTGTCTGTTTCAATACCCGATTTTTCCAAAGGATTTTTCATTGAAACATTTAACTTTTTCGACTTTGCATTTACTCTTATCACGCTAGACATAAACTTCGTCAGACCCGCCTCTCATATTGAGTGCAATTTCACCGCTCTCTTCAAGAGCCTTAACAAGATCTATTATCTTTGCCTGAGCACCTTCAACCTCTTTTAATTTTACCATGCCCATGTACTGAAGTTCTTCTTTTAATAAATCTGAAGCTCTTTCAGACATGTTTGCAAATATTTTTTGTTTGAGTTTTTCATCAGCAATTTTAAGCGCTAAGGCAAGGTCTTTTCTGTCAACTTCTCTCAGTATTTTCTGAATATCTTTATCCTGAATATTTACTATATCATCAAATAAGAACATTAACCTTTTTATTTCACCGGCAACATCAGCATCTTTTTGTTCAAGACTTGCCAAAATTTCTTTGCTCAGACTAACACTGGTCCTATTTAATATTGCCGCAATACTCTTAGTACCGCCAATTTTACTTAAAGACTGGCTCATACTAAATCCAGCCATATCATCTACCACTTTTTCGATTTGCTTTAACGTTTGTGGTGATATTTTTCCAAGAGTTGCTATCCTAAAAACTACTTCTGTTCTGAGGGGATCGGCCAATTCCTTTAAAGCTGCAGCCGTTTGATCTGGATGTAAATGTGAGAGGATAAGTGCCACGGTTTGCGGGTGCTCCTTACTTAAAAAGCTAATTAATTGAGCAGAATCGGCTTTTTTTAGAACATCAAATCCCCGCAATGTAGTTAAGTTTTTTACTTTAGTAATAATTTCAACCGCCCTGCTTATTCCAAAAGACTTTTCAAGAACAGCCTGGGCGTATTCTATTCCACCTTCAAGTACATATTCCCTGGCTGTTGCCATTCCGTAAAACTCTTCCATAACTTCACTAACTGTTTGAGACGGAATATTTCTCACCTTAGTAATTTCAGTTGAAATCATTTCAATTTCCGTAGCATCCAGATGTTTGAATACCTCAGAAGCAGTTTCAACATTCAATGCTATTAAAAGCAATGCTGCTTTCTGAACACCCGGAATATCAACAGTTTTTGATTCCTTTTGTATATTCATATTCTAGTACTCATCTTCATGCAACCATGCATTAATTAATTTTGCTGCATCTACAGGATTTTTAGAAACATAGTTAGTAATTTTTTCTTGTTGATTTTTTTTCATTAAAGCTTCTTCAGATATATCATCTTCAATGTCCCCGATTGGAAGCATTGGCTTTCTCATTTTAGGTGCAATCTGCGGAGCTGCGACCGGTTTGGGCAATTCAGGGGGCGAAAAATTATTTACTATCAACTCCGGGTTGCCGTAAGTTCCAATAATAATCTTTTCTGTTTTCAACCTTTTCATTATTCCCTTAAGCAAAAATATCGAAGCCGCTACAGCTGCTACCATAAGAAACGGGTTAACTAATTTATTCATATCGTCAAACATTCCGGGCTCTGTAATTTTTTCACCATCTGCATCTTTTGTTTCAAATGGGATATTAACAATGGAAACCTGATCACTTCTTGTGGGATCGACACCTACAGAATTTTTAACGATTTCTTCCAACTTATCCATCTGCTCTTTAGGCCTTGGCTGAGAAGTATTAACTACTTTATCTCCTTTTTTCGTTTCAATAGACCGGTCATTAACAACAACAGCAACACTTAACCGCTTAATATTTCCTGATCCCGCAATAACCTTCTCTATTGTTTTGTTTATTTCGTAATTAGTTGTAGAGTTTTGACTGATCTGAGCAGTAGAATCGCTCACATTTCTGCCATTATTTTCAGATTTTACATTCTGTTCGCTTATTGCAACCTGTGAATTGGGGTCATAAGATTCCATGGTTTTTTCTACCTGGTCAAAATTCAAATCGGCATTAATTTCTATGATAGAATTTCCGTAGCCAAGTACATTATCAAGCATACCCTGAGCCTTCTGCGTTAAATAGTTTTCAACCGATTTTTTAATTTCATATTGTTTTGCACTCGAAACAGCCAGCGGGTCACCATCATCGTCTTTTGAAAGAAGCTTTCCTTTAGAGTCAATTAATGTGACCTTGCCAGGTAATAACCCCTCCACACTGCTTGAAACCAAGTTAACTATTGCAGCGATATTATTTCTTGAAATTGCGTCACTATTTCTTAATTTTAATACAACCGCGGCAGTTGGAAGTTTTTGTTCATCTTTAAAGACGGATTTTTGAGGAATAACAATATGAACTCTTGCAGCTTCAACACCATCCACTTCCATAATACTTTTAGCTAATTCACCTTCCAGAGCCCTTTGATAGTTTAATTTCTGCATGAAATCAGACATGCCCATTGTTGATTTATCAAATATTTCATACCCGACAACACCTGAACTTGGAATACCTTTACCCGCCAGGCTTATTCTTTCTTCATAGACCTTATCCTTTTGAACCCTAATAGTTTTACCATTGTCGGTTATCTCATAAGGAATTTTTTGAGCTGCTAGTTGATCAATCACTTTTGCAGCATCCTCCTGAGAAAGATTTGAATAAAGTGCAGTGTAGTCAGGTTGGTTAAGAAAAAACAACAAAATTCCCAGCAAAATCATGGTGAGGCCAACTGAGCCTCCAATAACCATTTTCTGTTGAAGAGTTAATTTATTATAAATATTTAATATGGAACTAAAAGGGTTTTCCTTCATTGTCGTCAAACTTGAATATTAGTTAATGTTTTATACATATCTAAAGCTTTGTTTCGAATTTCCGTCAACAGTTGTAAACTAGTCACAGCTTTTTCTTCGGCAATCATAACATCCTGAATTTCAATATTTCCACCAGCGATATAGTTATTAGTTAAATCATTTGCATCTAATCGCGATTGATTTACCTGTCCTATAAAATCTGTAAGTATGTTATTAAATTTTCCATCCTGCTTTTTATCGACCTGGGCATTATTTGCTATATCGGGAACGATTTTACTAATAGAATCAATAGTCATTTTTTATCCTCTTCTATCAATTAAAGAACCAATTTTTACGCCTGAGAGTTTTCCATTTTTTTCATAGAAATGATAATCAATAATCTCAGATTTATTTGCCGGATAAAGATTTGTAAAAAAAGTTTTTTCTTCGGAAGTCAAAATTCCATGATTGGCCTGCACGGTTTGTTGTTCACTAACCTTCGGGGTTAATTCGCTACTTCTTGTTTGAATATTAACATTCCTGGAATTAAGTGGTGTATAATTTCCTACCGGATTCAAATCTATTCTCATTTTATATCTCCAATGAATCTTTAGTTAATTGTTTAGACGAGTTAAGCGCAGTAAGATTAGCTTCATAACTTCTTGTAGCAGAAATCATATCTACCATTTCTGTAACAATGTTAACATTAGATTCTTCAACATAACCTTCAGCATTTGCATTTGGGTCATCAGGTAAATAAACCAGATTTCCTTGTTTTTGATCCGTAACTTCCTTTACAGATAAGTTGTCATCATTATTTTTCATTAACGGTGTATTTTCAGGGTAAGGTATGTGGCCATCTTCCGATGTAACTAATTGAATGGTATTCCCGGCAGCCATAAGATTATTATCAAACTGATTTTTGGAAGCCGTAACTTCAAAATATTTTCGTCTGTAGGGCTGACCGTCTTCTGTTTTAGTTACATCTGCATTTGCAATATTCTCTGCAATTAGATCCATTCTTTTTCTTTGAATACTTAATCCCTTAGCACTTACATCAAAACCTGAAAAAGTAGGTTGGATTTTCATGCGGCTCCTCCGGCTTTTATTACTGCTTGGATTTCTTTATAGTAATCATTAATCTTTTTTGCTGCAAATTGAAAGTTCAGAGTATTACTAGCAAGTTCAGTCATTTCTTTATCTATATCTACATTATTAACACCTGATTCATTTTCATTTCCTTCACTTTTTATAACGCTAAAATCAGGAGCGTTATCATTATCAATTTTACCTGTTAAAAAATGTTTGTCATCGGATGTCTTCAGAATAGTATTTATATTTCCAGACAGCAGGTCTTTAAACTCTACATCCTTTCGCTGGTAACCTGTTGTACCTATATTGGCAATATTATCGCTGATTACTTTATTTTTAGTAGCACAGTAGTCAACGAAACTTTCTAAAAGTTTAAGTGTGGAAATCGACATTTAATCTCCTAAGATATTTCCAATGGCAACGCAAAATAGGTGCCACTAAATAAATGTGCGAGATTAAACAATAGAACTGTATTAATTAGTTAGATGTGGCTAAATTTGGACAGTTGTAAGTTATTACTCAGAATAGTCTAAAATAATGGATTTTGATTGACCGCAAGAACAAACAAATTTTATTTCTTTTATAGAATCGTTGGAATCTTTTTTCAAAATTACTGTAACACCGTCATGACTTCCTTCTTCTATGGAAACTTTGGTTTTCCCTATAATTTCTGAATTTCCCGCTTTAATAAGATTTCCTGAGACATTACTCGTTGGGAAATTAAATTCTCTAAATAATGGCTCTTCAAAATTATTTTTCATATTACATTGCTTTATTTATAATTTCTGGAATTTTTTCTAATGGAGCTGAAACATCCGTAAAACCCGCGTCAGTTACAGACTTTGGCATGCCGTATACAACGCATGAACCTTCGTCTTGAGCTATACAATAACCGCCTAAACTTTTTAGCTTTCTTATCCCTTCTAATCCGTCTTTGCCCATACCTGTCATAATTACTCCCAGAGTGTATTTACCGTAAACATCTATAACAGAATCCAACATTACATCAACGCAAGGGCGATGAAGTGAAGTGCTCGGCTCTTTTGAAATTTTAATTTTTACTATTCCGGATAAATTTCTTTCTGCTGTCATATGAAAGCCACCAGGAGCAATATATATGACAGAGTTACGTACCACTTCATCACTTTCAGCCTCTTTAACCTCTAACTCACTCATGCCGTTTAATCTCTCTGCAAGAGATTTTGTAAACCTGGGAGGCATATGTTGAACTATAAATATCGGCACATTAATTTTTTTTGATAGTAATGGAATTACTTTTTGTAATGAAAACGGTCCGCCAGTAGAAATTCCTAGTCCGATAGCTTTAAATCCAATTTTAGGCAGCTCACTTGCTGTTGGGTAATTTGATATTGATGACGAACTAGTTGAATTTAACCTTTGAATTCGTTTAAGTCTTTCCTTAACAGCTTTTTGTTTTACGATCTCCTTTATTTTGTTAATCAGATCTTCTTTGATCTTTATAATATTTACATTGATATATGAAAGTTCTTTTGGTATAAAATCAACGGCACCGTATTCAAGAGCTTTAATGGTAATATCTGCGCCTTCTGTAGTTAAAGAACTTACCATTAATACCGAAGTAGGACAGTCGCTCATAATTTTTTGCAAAGCGGTTATGCCGTCCATTTTAGGCATTTCAATATCAAGTGTAACGATATCAGGCTTTAAAGATTTAACCATCTCATAGCCTTCTAAGCCATCCCGTGCCTGGCCTATAACTTTAATATCCGGATCGCTTTCAAGCATTAGGGAAATCGATTTCCGCATGAAAGCGGAATCGTCCACAATGACTGCTGTAATTTTTCTTATCAAGTTATTCTGCTATCTGATTTAATAATTCACTTATATCAAGTATCATAACTACCGTACCATCACCCATTATTGTAGATCCTGCTATTCCATTAATATTTCCTAAATAATTTCCAAGTGATTTAATAACAACTTCTTTTTGACCTAATAGTTCATCAACTTTTATTCCAAATCTTTTTTCCGCAAGTCCTATCACCACAACATATTGCCAAACACTTTTATCTCTATCAGCTTTATCATTATAAAGCACATTATCTATTGAAATAAGTGGAATTATAGTGTCTCTCCTCCTGATCGCTTCATGATTGTTTATAGTGTGAATATCTTCCACGTGCACTCTTAATACTTCAATAACTGAATTAAGCGGTATTACAACTTTTTCTGCTTTTACCTCAACAATCATCCCCGATATTATTGCCAAAGTTAAAGGAAGCTTTACTATCATCTTAGTTCCTCTGCCAACAGCAGAATCGATGCTAATAATACCACGCAGTTTTGCAACGTTCGTCTTTACAACATCAAGTCCGACGCCTCTGCCAGAAACATTTGTAACTTTTTCGGCGGTGGAAAAACCTGGAATAAATATTAAATTATAAGCATCTTGTTTGGAAAGTTCTTTTGCTTTCTCTTTTGTAATCAATCCTTTAGAGACCGCTTTTTCCTTCAAAACTTCAGTATCAATACCTTTACCGTCATCCTCAATAGTAATAATAATCTGATTACCTTCTTGTTCTGCAGATAATATTACAGTACCGGTTGGCCCTTTTCCGTCTTGTTTTCTCTTTTCCGGGGATTCTATACCGTGATCAACCGCATTACGAATCAAATGAACAAGTGGATCATTTATTTCTTCTATCAAAGTCTTATCTAATTCAGTATCCTCTCCTTTGAGGATAAGATTAACTTCCTTTTTAGTGTCCCGGGCTAAATCTCTAACTAATCTGGGGTATCGGTTAAATACCTTACCGATTTTAACCATACGGGTTTTCATTACCACTAACTGAAGTTCATTAGTCATTAAATCAATTTGTTTTGCCGCATCGGAAAGATCCCTGGATATTTTTGTCCCCTCGTATTCTAATGCAACTTCTGAATTAACTTGTGCCAGCCTATTCCTTCCAAGTACAAGTTCGGATGCTATATTTAGTAATTCATCTAAACGATCCACATCCACGCGTATAGTATTATCTGATTTTTTCCCAGTTGCAGCGGCTGCTTTTGAAGGTTCTTTAATTAAACTTTTATCTTGAACTACCGGAGTGCTTTTTTCTTCGTTTTGTACAGAGGTTTCCTCTTTAACTTCATTATTTTGGGGAATATCAATTTTTTCGGTGGTTGCTTCGTCTGATTTTTTTAAATTCTCGGTGCCTTTATTCTCCAATTTATTAATAAGTTTATTTAGAATCTCAACCGTCTCATCAACGGATACATCTTCATTTAAATCTGTTTCAATTGTGGCTAATAATTCTTTTATTTGATCAAAAGCGGAGAGAATTCCGTCCATCAATTCAGAATCAAGCAAAGCTTCACCTTTACGTAGCTTATTCAATATATCTTCACAGCGATGAGTAACTTGAGTTAGTTTATCAAGGCCTAAGAATCCTGATGTTCCTTTTATAGTATGAAATGAACGAAATATCTCATTCAACAGTTCTGTATCTTCTGGTCTGTTTTCAAGTTCGATCAGATTTAGATCTAGTTTCTCTAGTATTTCTTTAGTTTCAACTATAAAGCTATCAACGATCTCCTTCATTTCGGGATCTTTGAGCATTGCGTAATTATTTTCTGTTGCCATATTTTTATGAAAAAAGTTTATCTATTTCGTCTTGCGAAGTTTTATTATTCATGCTGCTAATTAATATATCTGCAGCGTCTTGTCTTTCAGTTGATCTTGTAAATTCAGCATTAGGATCAAAAGTACCACCTTTAGGTAAATCGTTGTAAAAATTATCAAAACTTTTTATTTCCGAATCATCTAAATGCAGCATTAAAGATGCTAAACTTGTGCGAACAGATTCAATTAAATGATTTACAGCAGCAAGTTGCTGAGATGTAATATCTTGTACCTGTAGTGAAAGTGTGATATTATAAACATCATTTTTCACTTTTTGAAATATTTCCATCATCCCCGGAATAAAAGGCAGAAAACCTTCCAGTGCTTCAAACTGTCGAATTAATTCATCAGACGAGGGTTCTGAAGGAATTTTTTCCTTTATTTTTTGCCAAATTGTTATTTTTTCAACTTCCTTTAATTTTATAAGATTAACGGATTTTTCGATTTTATCCATATCTATTGAAATGGCATCTACTATATCAAGAATTTCAGTAGTTGCTAATTCAGTTGCACTTGAAATATTACTTATCTGATCGTTTGCTTTAGGTATTTTGCTGGTACTTTCAACTAAAGAAGAATTAATATCTTCCAGCAGCGGTACCGTATCTTTCATAAAATCCATAAGATTCTGAATAATAGGAATCAGTTTTTCACTGTACCTGAAGACAACTTTTAATTCGTTTAACCTATCAAATAATTCAGTCATATTTGACACATGTTTCATGATTGCCTCTTTATTAAGTTGGGTTAATTATTTGGTCAATTTTTTCTTTTAATATTTGAGGCGTAAACGGTTTAACAATATAATTGTTTACTTTTGCATTCAGTGCTTCTATTATATCTTCCTTAACGCCGCGAGTAGTAACCATTAATATGGACAATTTGGATAATGAATCATTGCCTCTGATTGATTTTACCAATTCGAGCCCGGAAACATTAGGCATATTCCAGTCGGTTATTACAAAGTTAATTGTTTGATCTGCGAGCAACTTATCGAGGGCCTCCTTACCGTCACCGGCCTCGACAAAATTATCGTAGCTCAAATTACGTAATGAATTTATTACAATTCTCCGCATTGTAACGGAATCGTCCACAACTAAAAATTTTAATGACATAGTCTCTTCCTCAGTCTAAATATTTTGAAACTTCATATGCAATTCGTTTTGGGTCAAAAGGTTTAACCAGATACGAATTAGCACCGTATTCTATACCTCTTTGAATCTCATCGCTTCCCGAAAGTGATGAAAGAATTATTATTGGAATATCTTTAAACTCAATATTTCCTCTGATTGCTTTTATCAATTCAAAACCGTCCAGGTTAGGCATATTTAAATCCGTAATTACCAGGTTTATATTTTCCATAGGCAGCTTTTCAAGAGCTTCCATGCCATCGCAAACGGGAACTATTTCAAACCCTTTCATTGTGAGAGCAAACGCCACGAATTTCCTTATTGACGGGGAATCGTCTGCTACTAAAATTACCTTTTTCATGCTTTTCAACTACTCCTTCTTATAACCAATGGTTTTGGGAAAACTAACTATGGTAAATGCTTTGGAAACTGTGTGCAAGGTCTCGGCATACCCAATAAACAGATAACCGCCTTTATTTAATGAATTGTAGAGATTTGACACAACTTTCATTTTTGATTTAGCATCAAAGTATATTAATACATTAGCACAAAAAATAATATCAAAGCTTGTCATAGATCGCATACTAATATCATCAAAAAGATTAAAATTTTTGAAAGAAACCACTTTTTTTATGGCGGGGTCAATCTCAAAGGCGTTACCTAATGGTTTAAAATATTTTTTTAAATAGTATGGTTGAGTATTTCTTATTGAATATTCTCTATATATACCGGCTTTTGCTGTTTCTATTACAGCGTTGTTAATATCTGTGCCAACAATTTCTATTTCCAGATCCGGATATTTTGGCTTAAGTAAATCAAATATTATTATCGCTGTTGAATAGGCTTCTTCACCCGAGGATGAAGCAGCACTCCATATTTTAATTTTTGATCTGCCTGCTTTTGATGCAATAATCTGGGGAATAACAGTTGTAACCAGTGCATCAAGCTGCGGTTGATTTCTAAAGAAAAATGTTTCGTTAATTGTTATTGCTTCGTATAAATATTTCTTTTCCTGTGCGTTCGAAGAATTATATTTTAAATAATCGTAGTACTCTTCGAATGTATCTATCCCAAGAAAATTTATTCTTTTTAATAGTCTGCTTTCTAACAAATACTTTTTATTGTCTTGAAAATATATTCCACAACTGTCATAAATCATTTTTCTAAAATTCTCAAAAGCTGCATCGCTAAGCTTCAACTCATTAGTATTCTTCGGTTGTAATACAGCAGCTTGAGTTGAAGTGATTGTCGAGTATTGAGTCATTTCTTATCTTCTTGTTTCGTTTCAAGTTGTAATACTGATTTTTGGAACAAAATAAATTTTGCCCGTTCGCTAATCATCTCT
>Ga0181520_10001759_pt1 | contig 42882 bp, 32 predicted proteins | sample PEATcosm2014_Bin_29_FD_132451 | JGI IMG/M metagenome (GOLD analysis project Ga0181520, IMG submission 132451) | Peatland microbial communities from MTU Mesocosm Facility, Houghton, MI, USA - PEATcosm2014_Bin02_30_metaG | ecosystem: Environmental > Terrestrial > Soil > Wetlands > Peat | place... | reverse complement strand
GCGGGGGCTGGCTGTGGGGGTGGTGGAAAAGGTTGTGCGGGACCCGGATCGCGACTCCTTTATCGACGTCATCGTCAAGCCCGCGGCGCAACTGGACCGTTTGGACGAGGTCCTGGTGATTACCTCGACCCTGCCGCGCTTCTCAGACGAGCAGCAACAGGACATGGCCATCAGCGAGGACGAGAAGGGCGCGGAGGCCAAGGCCATCGAGGAACAGAAAAAAGCGTCGGAGATCATGGCCGAGCGGCTGCCAGGACTCACCGACCCCAACGCCAAGACGGCGACTCCGGCCACGGGCGCGGCACCAGGCACGGCGACAGCCGAACCGGGCCAGCCTCCAGCCACGCCCGCTGCACCCAAGCTGCTTCACCCGCAGCATCCCGACCGCTTTATGCCGGGAGCGGCGGACGGAGCCGCGCCCGCAGAGGAAAAACCCAAGCCGCGGCAGCAGGCTCCGGCACCGGCCGTGAAGGGGAAGCAGCCTGCCTCGAAGACTGAATCGACGCCTGCCGCCCCGAAGACTGGATCGAAGCCTGCAACCCCGAAGGCTGGGTCCAAGTCCACTGATCCAGTCCATCCGCGGAGGAATCCATAGCCATGGCCGTATTGGGCGCCGATTACCGCCGCGAAATTGAGATTCACCGCTTTCCCTTGCTGGTGTATGTGCTGGTGCCGTTGGCGGCACTGGTTCTGCAAGCCTGGCTGCCGTGGGTGCTGCGGGGCTATACGTGGTTCGATCTGCCGCTGGTGATCACGGTCTACTTTTCCCTCACCCGGCGCAATCCGATTCAGGGAACGATGCTGGGCGCCGGTCTGGGTCTCTTCGAAGACGCGCTCACCCAACATGCCATTGGTGTCAATGGCGTCGCCAAAACAGTGGCGGGGTTCCTTGCCGCATCGGTGGGCGTGCGCATCGATGTGGATAATCACACCATCCGGCTGATGCTGATTTTTCTGCTTTCGCTCTTGTGCAGCGGGATTTTTGTCTTCATTGACCGCATCCTGCTGGGCCTGGAGCTGGACTGGAGCTGGGTGGCGGAGTTGATGAAAGCGGTGGGAAACACGTTGATCGCCACCGTGCTGTTTCCGCTCCTTGACCGGGTGCAGATCAAGGACTAGAGAGCAGGGACTAGGGATTAGGGAACAGGGATCAGGGACTGGGAGCCGGCTCACAGGCTGCGAAAGGCCCCGGCTTTGTAACAGGGCACGACTTAAGTCGTGCTGTACGTGCAACAAAGGATGGTTGGGCTTTAGCCCCTGAGGCGGGGTTTCTGGTCATACCGAATGAAAGCCTCCCTTCTTACGTTGCCCGCAAAGCCGCTGCCTTTCAACGCGGCGCAATGGACGGCGCGGAAGATGAAGCTGGTCAATCCGGGGACCATTGTTGAGGAGAAGAGTCCAACCATCGAGCCCCGCGGGCAGGCAATGAAACGCAGGGACGCAACGAAAACGGCAGTATTCTAAGGTACAGGCGGATGTATACCTCAAGCGGCACACGCGGCGAAAAACTCCCCACCCTCAAGCTGACGGTGGTGCAATACGGCATTCTGTTCATGATGCTGGCCCTGGTGGCCGGGCTGTGGCGGCTGCAGGTTCTGGGCGCGGATTACTTCCGCCTGCAGGCCGAGCAGAACCGCGTGCGCAAAGTCCCGGTTCTGGCCGCGCGCGGCAAGCTCTTCGATCGCGAAAACCGGCTGATCGTGGACAATTATCCGTCGGTCTCCTGCTTCCTGGTCCGCGAACAGAACCAGAACGTGGACGCCGATCTGCCCCTGATTGCGCGCGGGTTGAACCTGGATCTGGAGCAGTTGCGCGCCACCCTCCGCCGCTACCGGGCCGCGCCGGGTTACCAGCCCATCCCCATCAAGCAGGACATCACCGCCGACGAAACGGCCTTCATCGAGGCGCATCGCAACGAACTGCCGGAGCTCGAGACCATCGACGAGGAGCGGCGCCTTTATCCCCGCGATGGCTTCGCCGCTCACCTGATCGGCTACGTGGGCGAAGTGAGCGAAGAAGACCTGAACCAGTCGCGCTATGCGGCCTATGAGCCGGGAGACGTGGTGGGCAAGGCGGGGGTCGAGGAAACCTACGACGAACTGCTCCGAGGCCAGGATGGTTCCAGGGACGTGATTGTGGACAGCCACGGCCGCGAAGTGGGCTACCTGAGAACGCAGCACGCGGTCCCCGGCCAGGATCTGAAGCTGACCATCGATATTGATCTGCAACGCACCGCGGAGTTGGCGCTGGGCGACGCCAACGGCGCCGTGGTAGCCATGGATCCGCGCAACGGCGAAATTCTGGCCATGGTCTCCCACCCCAGCTACGATCCCAACGCCTTTGCCGTGCGCATCAACCGCACGGACTGGAACCAGCTCATCACCAACCCCAACCACCCGCTGATGAACAAGGCGATTCAGGATCAGCTCGCTCCGGGGTCCACCTTCAAGATCATCATGTCCGCAGCCGGCTTGCAGGAAGGCGTGGCGCAGGACATGCGGGTCAACTGCGCGGGTGGGGGCACCTTCTACGGGCGCTTCTTCCACTGCGACAAGCACCACGGCGTCCTTGATATTCACCAGGCCATTCCGCTCTCATGCGACACCTTCTTCTATGCCCTGGCGCAAAGGCTGGGCATCGACACCATTGCCAAGTACGCCACCGCGCTGGGCCTGGGATCGAAGACCGGGATCGACCTGCCCAACGAGATGGCCGGCGTGATGCCCTCCACGCAGTGGGAGATGAAGACCTATCACCAGCGGTATTACCCCGGCAACACGATTTCTGTGGGTATCGGCCAGGGTGAAACGCAGGTCACGCCCCTGCAACTGGCGCGGGCTTTGGGCGGGATCGCCTCCAACGGCCACCTAGTTCGGCCGCACCTGGTCAATCCCGACCAGCTTCCCGGCGACTTCCGCCAGGCTATTCTGGACAGCTTTCCCGGCTCCGGAGACAAGACGGTTCCCCTCAATCCGGATACCTGGATGACGATCACCGACGGCATGGCCGCTGCAACCACCACCGGCACGGCCGCCGCCTCTCATATTGAAGGCATTGACTTTGCCGGCAAAACCGGCACTGCCCAGGTGGTGGGCGGCGGCGATACGCACACAAAAGGCGGCGCCAAGACCCCGAATTCCTGGTTTGTGGGCATGGTTCCCCGGCGCAACCCTGAAATTGTGATTGCCGTCCTGCAGGAGCACGGCGACTGGGGCTCGCTCTCGGCTCACATCGCCGCCCAGATCGTAACCACCTACGTGAACAAGCAGCGCATGAAGGACAAGAACGTGCTCGATCAGGCCGCGGTCAGCAAACCGGTTGAGGTGGGAGCCGTCTGGTCGGATCCGGCGCCCTTGAACCGCAGGCATTCCGGCGCTCCGGCGCAGGATTCGGTTCTCCACGCCGGCCATTTCACCGTCTTTCCCGCCGCTTTTCCGGCTCCGGCCGCCGCAACCAAGGCCGTGGCTACGAGCCGGCTTCCGCTGCCTGCCTGGCTGCTGGCCTCACCGTTGCGCTTTCGTCCGAGGCAGCCCTGATGCGCCGATTTCTCAGCTTTCGCGATTTCGACTGGGCGCTGCTTGGCCTGATACTGCTGTTGTGCACCGTCTCGGTGTTTGAGATCTACTCTGCCACGCTGCACACCAAGTACGCCGGCTTCCACACCAAGCAGATGTTCTGGATCGCCGCCGGCTTGGTGGCCATGTTCATCTTCGCCAAGATTGACTATCACCGGCTGCTGGACTGGTCTCCCTGGGCCTACGGGGTCTGCCTGCTGGCGCTGGTGGCTGTCAAGCTGGTAGGGCACAGGGTCCTGGGCGCCAAGCGCTGGATCAGTGTCGGCCCCATGCACTTTCAGCCCTCCGAGTGGGTCAAGCTGGTGCTGATTCTGGTTCTGGCCCGCTACTTGGCCAACCTGGGTGGACGCAGCCTCACCTGGAAGGAAATCTTCAAGACTTTCGCGATGGTCGGGGTTCCCATGATTCTGGTGCTGATCCAGCCCGATTTGGGAACCGCGCTTACGTATGCGCCCATTCTGGTCGCGGGGCTGTTCCTGGGCGGAATCAACCTGCGCCAGTCGCTGATTCTCATCACTTGCGGCACGGTGCTGATGGCCGGCGTCTGGACGAGCGGGAAAGTGCTCAAGCCTTATCAGAAAGCGCGGCTGACCAGCTTTATCAATCCCGACAACGACCCCAGGGGCACCGGTTACCAGCTTCGCCAATCCCTGATTGCGGTTGGATCCGGCGGAGTCTGGGGCAAAGGAACGGCGAAGGGCACTCAGACGCAGGGCGACTTTCTGCCCATTCCTCACGCGGACTTCATCTTTGCCGCGTTGGGCGAAGAACACGGGTTTGTCGGCGCGCTTTTCGTGCTGCTGCTATACTTTTTCATATTGATGCGTTTGATTCAGAACGCTCAAACAGCCGCCGACCTGTCCGGCTCCCTCGTTATCATGGGAGTAGTGGCTGTGTTGACCTTTCAGATTGCGGTCAACGTGGGCATGGTCATCGGGTTTATGCCCGTCACCGGAATCCCTTTACCGTTAATGAGTTACGGTGGATCTTCGGTGTTGTTTTCGTTCCTGGCGCTGGGCACGGCGATGAATGTGCGCATGCGCCGGTTCGTCAACTGAGCTTCACTCGCAGGTTTACCTCTTGCGTCCCCCCGGAAATGTCCGGCCCGCAGGAGCGACAGTTTCAAGCATTTCGCCGGCCAGGTCAGGATGGATCTCGCGCCCGGCAGGATTGGGTTCATGAGCACGCAGAGACGGGAAAACCGTTGGCAGCGTAGAAGTTGCACGGAACGCGCAGGACCACTGGGGGAAGCAATCCCCAGCCTGATCGCGCGGTACGATCGTGCAGACGCCAGCGGTGGAACGGCCCCGCCGAGATTCTCGGCATGGTTGGCCACAAACTCTCTGCAATCGGGTTACCGTATCGTACAGCTTGTTCGGCAAGACCTTCGCCTTGGCTCGCCGCCCTTCGGGGTCGGCCGTGGCGCGGAAACCGGCACACCAGCGACTCACGGGTCATCCCTTCCGCACATCCCCTCCCCTTCCGGCTTCGAGCGCCTCTATCCAACCTTGCCGCGTGTCCCGGCAGGCAGACGCCGCTGGGCGGAAAGGTACGATGGCAAAAGAGATTTGCATCTCCAGCACGCCGCATGAAACGCGGCTTGCAATCCTTGAAGACGATCAACTCGCGGAGATTTACTACGAACGCGAAAACGAGTACACCCTGGCGGGGTCCATTTACAACGGCCGCGTCACCCGTGTTCTGCCGGGCATGCAGTCGGCCTTCGTGGACGTGGGCCTGGAGCGCGACGCGTTCCTGTATGTAACCGACTTCCTCGAACTGGAAGACCAGGAAGAGACCGACGAGCTGGAGAAAGCCGCGGCTGCGGGCGGCAACCAGGCGCCTCGCGAAGTGCGGCACACCGCTCCAGAACGTAGCCAGGACCGCAACGGCGGGCGTCAGGAAGATCGCGCTGCCCGGCCTGCACAGAAATCCGAACCGGAACCGCGTCCAGAACGCCAGAATCAGGACCGGCCGGGCCGCGAACGCCGTCCCGTGGTCGAGGCCGTTCCCGAGGCTGCTCCTGAATCCCTCACCATCAGCGAGGAGACGTTTGGGGGCCAGGATGAATCCGGCATCCCTGGCGCACCCGGCGCCAAGCGCTGGCGCGGACGCCGTCGCCGCCGTGGCGGCCGTGGCGATGCGGGTCCTGCTGAAGCCCAATCGGTCACAAGCGAGACCTCCGGCGCTTACATTGAGGAAATCACGGAGACCGAGCCGGAGGTGGCTGCGGAGATTCATGCCTCCGCTGTAGCCCCGAGCGATGTCCAGAAGGCGCCCACTTCGTCGCAGGCGCGGCCCGCTGCACCAGCGGCGCCTCGTTTCAACGCGGCCCCGGCGCCAGTGCCGTTTGTCCTGCCCGGCGAGTCGCTGTCCAAGTACGGCGGGACCGCGGCAGAGGATGCGCCCGAGACGGCTGCTCCTGTCCGTCCGGTGAGCACCTACAAGCCTTCCACGCTGATCGAGTCGCCCATCGAGTGGGACGGCAGCGGCCCGTTGCCCGGCGAGTCGCTCTCCAGGCATCGCACCCCGCAGGCCGAGCCGGCACAGGAAGTGCCCGCCGAGTCCCAGCCCGTCCTTTCCGACGCGAGCGAATCCGGCAATCTTGCCCCGGACGCCGTTGAAGAGCAGGACTTCTTTGAGGAAGTCGTCGAGCGCACCCCTCAGACTGTCCCCGAACCGGTGGCCGAGACAGCGCCGGAAGAAAAGGTCCCGGGCAAGACGGAAGACTACACCATCGAAACGGTGATCGAGCAGCCCTCGGCCGATGAGCCCGTGGCAACCCCGGTAACCAGGCAGGACACCGGGCAGGACGAGCCGGCGGCCGATCCCGCGCACGAGGAGTTGGCCGCGGATGAAGCCGTTGAAGCCGAGCCGGACGCCGATGCTTCGCACAACCTTGAACCGGCTCCTCCCAGCGGATTCCGGCTGTTTGGCCTGGGCCACAAGAAGAAGGCGGAAGACGAAGCCGCGAAAGCGGCGGCAAAGCCCGCTTCGGTGCCTTCCGTCTCGGCCTATGCTCCCGGCAGCGGCCTCATCGAGGAAGAGCTTATCGAGGAGGAGGAGTTCGAGGCTCCTCGTCATCACCACGGCAAAACCGACGAGCACGATCTGGATGACTTTGAAGAAGAAACGCTGCCCACCCAGATTCGTTCCGGCGACCTGGGCGAGATGCTTCAGGAAGCCCACCTAGACCACCGCATCCAGTTGGAGTTTGAAGACAAAAACGGGGAAGGCGACGAGGGTTTCGACGAGGACGAAGAGGAAGAGCCTTCCGCTGAGAGTCAACCGGCCGCCACCGGCGACGGCCAACTCCAGCCACGGCGCGATCGCGGCGGCCGTGGACGGCGTGGCCGTGGTGGCGCGGGTGCGCCCGCCGGCCCAGGACAGAACAGAGGCCGCGGCCCATCGCGCCGCTCCATGCAGACCTCCGACCTGCCCATCATCAGCGATTTGTTGAAGCCCGGCCAGGAAATCCTGGTGCAGATTGCCAAGGAGCCCATCGCCAAAAAGGGCGCCCGCATCACCTCGCACATTGCCCTGCCCGGACGCTTCCTGGTCTTCATGCCCACGGTGAGCCACGTCGGGGTCAGCCGCAAAATCGCCTCCGACGAGGAACGCCAGCGGCTGAAGCGGATTCTGGTCCACGAGCGCGGCGACGCGGCGGGCGGGTTCATCGTTCGCACGGCCGCAGAGGGTGCCTCGGAAGAGGATTTGCGCGCCGACCTGCGCTTCCTGTTGAATCTCTGGAACGACATCAAGCAGCGGTCGGACTCGTCCAAGTCGCCGGCCCTCATCTACCACGACCTGTCGCTGATCGAGCGCATCCTGCGCGACCAGGTCAGCAGCAACTTCTCCAACATCTGGGTCGATTCTGAAGCCGACTACGAACGCATTGTCCGCTTCCTCAATCGCTTCTCGCCCACGCTGGTCCGCCGCGTCAAGCTCTACACCAAGGAGACGCCGCTCTTCGAGCATTTCGGCATTCAGGACGAAATCTCCAAGGCCCTGCGCTCCAAGGTGTGGCTCAAGTCGGGTGGCTCCATCGTCATCAACCAGACTGAAGCCTTGGTCGCCATCGACATCAACACCGGCAAATATGTGGGCAAGTCGTCGCGGCTCGAAGACACCATTGTCAAGACGAACCTCGACGCGGTGCCGGAGATTGTCCGCCAGATTCGTCTCCGCGACCTGGGTGGCATCATCGTGATCGACTTCATCGACATGGACGAGCGCAAGAACCGCTTCAAGGTTCTGGCCGCTCTCGAAGAAGCGCTCAAGAGTGACCGCGCGCCCACCAAGGTTCTCCAGTTCAACGACTTTGGCCTGGTGGCCATCACCCGCAAGCGCGTCAAGCAATCTCTGGAGCGGACCCTCTCGGTTCCTTGCCCCACCTGCCAGGCCACCGGCATGGTCAAGAGCCCGACCACGGTCTGCAACGAGATCTACACCGAGCTGCGCAAGATGAAGAAGCACTTCGAAGGCGACGACGTTCTGCTGCGCGTCAACCCGGAGACGGTCAAGGTGCTCAAGTCAAACAACGCCAGTTGGCTCACCGAATTCGAGGAGCTGGTGGGCAAGAACATCCTCATCAAGAGCGACCCCGCCCTGCACCCCGAGCAGTTCGACATCCAGGGATAGCGGAGTTCGCGGGGCTAGTCAGGTTAGCGGAGTTAGCAAACAGCAAAGGCCGGAGCATCGCTCCGGCCTTTGCTGTTGCTGCACGTCGGTTGCAACCTGGTTTTCACCGGATCACGTGAATCGGAATGCCCAGTTTCAGGTTTCTCCATGCCTGCTCGGTCGTATAAACCGGAGCCTTGAGCGCAATCGCCAAAGCCAGGCAGGACCGGTCTCCCAGCGACAGCCCATGCTTCTCCGTCTTGGTAATCAAGTCCCCGGCGATCTTTGCCTGTTGGCTGGTGAAAGGCTCTGCCGCCGTGACCAACAGAAGCGCATCTTCCCACGCTTCCTCTGGGGCGTACCCTTTCTTGACCAGCTTCGTTTGCACCTCGGCAAGGTTGACCGTGCTGATCACAGCGTCATTCAGAATCTCGTCGGTCAGCTTTTCCGCACCTCGTTCGTGTTGCAGCAAGGCCAGCATGGCAGAGGCATCGAGCACAACCTCATTCATGCTTGGCTGCCTCTCTCCGTTCCGCGCTCAACTCCTCGGAAAGGCTGACTCCTGGTTCGATGTATCTTCTTGCCCGTTCCTGAGCGCGCAGAACCCGGCTCCTGATCGTTGAAACGCGCAGTTCGCCGTCCACCACGCGCAAATCCAGCACACCACCGACGTTCATTCCCAGCGCCTCCCGCATGGCCGCCGGAATGACCACGCGACCCTTCTCCCCCAGGCGCGTCCGGATCCGAAGTCCCACATCTTCCATCTGTCCCACCTCCTATGAAAGTGACACCAATATACAGTAGGGCCACAAGCAGAACAAGTGGGATTTATGCGCAAAGTCTCCCTCCGTCGTGGTTCCTTGCCCGGGGGCACACCGCCGGCGGCTGAATTCACCGAGCGGCAATCGAGGCTCCCGGAGGTTCGAACGGCCTGCGGGCGCGAACTCATTCGCCTGCCCGCCGCAACCTTCGGCCAGAAAACGTGTCTAACCTTTTACCCGGAGTTTGTCTCCAGGGAGGCAGTAAAACAATTCGAATCTTGAGGTTCCGACATGTCTTCTCTTCGTTGGATGTCGCTGATGCAGCGTGTCTGTTTCCTTTGTGGCGCGGCAATTCTTGCGGCCGGTTTCGCGAGCGCCCAGTCTTCACCCTCCCCCAACCCTTTCAACCTTACCCAGCCCACCTCCAACCTGCTTGCGAGCGGTGAATCCAGTTCCAACCCATTCCAGCTTTCAAGCGATGACTTCCTGGGCGGTGACTCGGCGCTTCCTGCCGTGCCGGCATCGGGCGGCTCCGGCGCAGGACAGAGCGGCAGGGAAAATGGCCGGTTCTACAGTCCCAGCCACATGGCGCTCAACTTCGGCGCCGGCTTCAACGCCCCCATCGGCAACGACGGCCCGTACATCACCTGGGGCGGCAACTTCACCGTCGGCGGCGGACTGCACTTCTCCAAGCGCCTCTCGGTGCTGGCCGAGTACCAGCTCCTCGACAACAAGCTCCCCGGCTCGTTCATCGCGTCCAGCGGGAGCGGCGCCACGGGCGGAAACGCGCACATCTGGTCGCTTACCCTCGACCCGGTGATCGACCTTTTCCCCGCGCGCACCAATAGCTTCTACGTGACGGGCGGCGGCGGATTCTACCGCAAGGTCACCAGCTTTACCGTTGAGGTGTGCTGCGATTTCTACGGCTATTACGTGAACGAGGTGGCGGCCCACTTCTCGTCCAACCAGGGCGGTCTCAACTTTGGCGCCGGGTTTACCCACCGGCTTGGCGGCTCGTACAACGACACGAACATGAAGCTTTTCGCCGAAGTCCGCTACCTTTGGGTGAATACACCCGAATTCAACGCGTTCACCGGGACCACGCCCATTGGCGCGACCGAGTTGCTTCCTGTGTCCTTCGGGGTCAGGTGGTAGGGCAACTGGATTGAGGAGCAGTCAGCGATCCGGCCCGAGGTGCTGCAACAGGCTCTCGAAGCAACCGGAGACCTGGCTGCTCCAGCCGCCCAGTCGCGACCTTCGGATTTGCATGATTTTCATTGGAAGACCGATTCCAACCCTCTACCTTTCCAGGGCAGGTAAACTGTCCACTGACAGGAGGCACCACCACCCATGCAAACCCGGATTCAGGGCACCACCATGCCCGTGCTCGATGTGCAGCTTGACCCCAACGAGAGCGTTTTTTCAGAGAGCGGCGAGCTGTCGTGGATGACAGCCTCGATCCAGATGACCACCCACACGCAAATGGGCGGGGGCGGCGGCCTGTTTGGCGTGCTCAAGCGCGTTGCCGGTGGCGGCAGCCTCTTCATGACCGAGTACCGCGCCTACCAGCACCCCGGCGAGGTTTCGTTCGCCACCAAGGTTCCGGGCCACATTGTGCCCGTACAGGTCGGCCCGGGCAACGAGTACATGGTTCACCGGCACGGGTTTCTCTGCGCCACCACGCAGGTCACCATCGGCGTGGGCTTTCAGCAGTCGCTGGGGGCTGGTGTCTTTGGCGGCGACGGGTTCCTGTTGCAGAAGGTGGGCGGCCAGGGAACGGCGTGGCTGGAGCTTTCGGGCGAGCTGATCGTGAAGAACCTGGCTCCGGGCGAAGTGCTGCGCGTCCATCCCGGCCACGTGGGCGCGTTTGAGGCGTCGGTGGGATTCCAGATCGCCACGGTGCCGGGTATCAAGAACATGATCTTCGGCGGGGATGGAATTTTTCTGGCGGTGCTTGAAGGTCCTGGAACCGTGTGGTTGCAAACCCTGCCCATCTCGCGCCTGGCGCACCAGATCGCCGAATACCTGCCGCATACCGAGGGCCGGCAAGTGGGACCGGCCGCCGGCGGCGCGCTGCTGGGCGGGATTGTGGGCTCGATCCTGGGCGGAGATCAGTAGGCGGACTTGGCGATTTCCGGCTGCTACCCAAAAATGCCGGATTTGCCCAATTTCCGCAAAAAAAGGTGTCCGTCAAAGGACACCTCTTTTGCTTCAAAAAACGATGCGGATGATCGCTATTTGCGGAGGGAAAAACGACCCGGATTACCGCGTGGGCCACTCTTCGACGACGATGCCCAGATCGTTGAGCTGCTGGATGGCGGCTTCGACATTGCGGCGAACCTTGGGGCGGTCCTTGGCGGCGGCCACAGGCGACTCGGCTACGGCGATCACGCGGCCATAGCGCCAGGCGCCGGGCGGCAGCGCGATCAGGGCCTGCGCCAGGTCTGCCGGGCGTAGCTGCACCTCCTGGCGGCGGGCCGCTTCCGGGCGCAGCATCGTTCCCTGGCCCACGGCGCTGGGATTGGCGTCGGCCAGGGTGATGCGCAGGTTCAGCGTGTCGGCGTTGACTGAAAGAAACGGATTGGCCCACGCGCTCGGTTCGTGCACGTCCACGTACATGCTCTTGGTGGGCAGGGGGATGACGGCCAGCGCCGTCCGCTGCCGGTCACGTTCTGTCTCGGCGGCCTGGGCGGCTGCCTGAGCGTGGTGCTCGGCGTCGACCGCGTTTTTTGCAACGCCCACCACTTCCTGTTCTTCCTTGTGGCAGGCGACCATGGCCACGGCCAAAAGCAGAGCCATGGCGGCGAATCCCTTGATCTTTGAACGTTCAATCACCCATCAAGGATAACAGCACCTGCGCTCGGCGCTTCGCCGTCGGCGGCTTTTTCGCAGCGCGGTCTTCCCGCTCTTTGTGGTCTGGAAGCCGCTTGACCGTCCGACCGCGGCAACCATCCCTGTCGCGACGGCATCTCATCTTTGCAAATCGTGAATATCCTGTAGCGGCTTTGGGCGCTCTCATGGGATTGAGGGTGCCGGATGGCAAAGGGAATTGTCGTGGTGGATGGCCCACGTTCGAAGGTCGCGACGACGGATAGCCAGGTTGAAGCCGATCTGGGAGGAGCAAAAGCGAGAAAAGAGCTGAAATCCACACTGTCTGTCTGATTTGAATCGCTTGCAACTGTGCGCGAAAACGTCGCCAGCACGCCGGGAACCTGAATCGGAGCGCGGCACTTACCCACACCAGCACGACATCCGGCGGAGGTTGGCAGCGTTTCATGCTTCGGTTTGAGCGGATGCGTTCTGTAAACGCGAAAGCGGGATAAATCATGGAGGGGTGTCATGGGACGCGTAAGCGAGAAGAACGAGAAGAAGATGTCTCCGCCTTCCTCGGGCGTGGTTGTACTCGGATTTGTTTTCGCTGGAGGCTGCGGCACGAACAATGCCCGCCGGTTCATGGCTAGCTTTTCACCGGAGGAGTTTCCCTACCTCTACATCCTGGTGGTGAATACGGACGGCCCTCAACTGAAGGAGTTCTTCGACGCCGAGGCTGTCAATTACGATCTGGACGATGAGGAAAAGTCCCACCTGGGCAAGTGGATCGCCTCGATGGAGACCACCAAGCAACTCACCATCTTTGAGTTGGGCGAGTCGGGGAGCGGCGCCGGCGGCGATCCTGAAATCGGCAGGAAAGCCACGGAAGCCAGGAAAGAAGACATCGAGCAGTGGATGAAGCCTCTGCGGACCGTGATCATCTCAGGAGGAGCCGGCAAGGGCACCGGCAGCGGCGCATTGCCGATTCTGCAGAAGATTGCCAATGGCCTGGACAAGAGCCCGCTGACCATTGTGACCATGCCCTTTGCCTACGAGGGCCGGGGACGCATGAAGAAAGCTGTCGCGTGCCTGAAGGCCCTGTACGAACAGGGCCCGACCATGCCCATCTACAACGAGAATGTGCCCAAGGAGTTTTCGCAGGGCAAGGGCTTCAAGGTGGTCTTCGACGAGATCAACAATGCTTCGCTTCTGCCCGTCTTTTTCGGCATACGCGAAGTCACACAGGTGGTTGGCGATATGCAAAACGTCGATATCGCCGATTGGAGAAGGGTCCTGAGCGTCGGCAATTACGTGACCTGCGACTACACAAAGCTCAACCTGGTGAAGGGCGGCGACGATGAAGTCCTCGAAGAAGACCTCAAGGTCTTCATCCAGCGTCTTCTCCGCCAGGATCCGTATCAGGATCATCGCACGCGCAGAAATGCTACCGGAATGCTGACCTGGGCCCACGGGTCGTGGAATCCGGACGAGGTCAAGACGGTCATCAAGATTGCCACCGATGAGCTTAGTCCCGAGGTTGCGGACGACCTCGAGGTGTTCCCGGGAATTCACGTCGGGACGGATGGGGCGAAGTGGATGATGATCCTGTCGGTGGCAGCCCAGGGACCGGACCCCGATGCGCTGTTCTTCGAGAATACTGCGGGCTCAACGGAAGGCAGGACTTCGACGATTTACATCTCCGTAGAAGGGCAGACTGCGCCAGCGGAGGTGAAGGTTCGCCCTGAAGTGGCGGAACGCTGGAAGCTGCTCTATCGTCGGCGCTATGGAGAGCTGACGGTGGCCGAGCGCCAGGAATATGGCCGGCTGGCGGTGGCCATCAGCTCCCAGACCGGCAAGACGGTGTTCCTGCCCAAAGATTGACATCGTCAGACTTCACTTGAAGAAAGGTTGAGCCGGCCCGCCCTGCGCGCCGGCTCAACCTTTTTAGGACCTCTTCTGCCGGCAGAACGCGCGTTACTTGGGGATCAAGCTGCGCGCAATGGCGTCCAACATGCCGTTGAGGAAGTTGATGGACTCGGGCGCGGAGAAGCGGCGGCCGATTTCGAGAGCCTCGTTGATGACAATGGGGAACGGCGTGCCCTTGAAGCCCAGCATCTCGCCCACGGCCATGCGCAGCAGGTTGCGGTCGACGGCGGGCATGCGCTCCAGACGCCAGTGTTTTGAGTTCGCGACGATCAACTCGTCGATCTGCTCCTGGTGGGCGATGGCCACGCGGAACAGGTCTTCGGCAAAGCCGCGCACCTCGGGCTCGACCTCGTCGCCAGCCTTCCAGAACGTTGCGCGCACCTGGTCGGGCGTCTGCTTGCCGATGTCCGCCTGAAACAGCATCTGCATGGCCAACTCGCGCGATTTACGGCGCGGTCCGGCGGTCAAGCAGGGCCGCCTTGCTCTGCGCCGCCCGATTGGAGCTTGCGCTTCAGACTGACCATCTCAATGGCCGCCACCGCGGCCTCAAATCCCTTGTTGCCGGCCTTGATGCCAGCGCGGTTGAGCGCCTGCTCCAGGGTCTCACACGTCAGTACGCCAAAGCTGTGGGGAATACCGGTCTCCTGCTGCGACTGGCCGATGCCGCGCGCTACTTCGTTATAGATGGCCTCGTAATGTGATGTTTCGCCGCGCAGCAGGCAGCCGAGCGTCACGATGGCGTCTACCTTACCGACGTTCGCCAGCGTCCGCGCCGCGGCCGGAATCTCCCATGCGCCGGGAACGCGGACCACTTGAATGTCGCCGCGTTTTGCGCCGCTGCGCAGCAATGCGTCCAACGCGGCTTCCAGCAGCCGCTCGGTGATGACCGCATTCCAGCGGGCCACCACGATGGCGAACTTCATGCCCGCGGCGGAGAGATCGCCTTCGATGGCTGCAGGCTTGCCCTTGACGGGGTCTGTCCAGGCCCAGAAGCTGAAAGCGAATCCCGGTTCCGGCTCGACGGTGAAGAGGCGCGACTTCCAATGGGTTTCCGCGATGGGCCCGAGCCGGGCTAGGGCCTTGTCGCCGCCCTCAGTCCGCAGCCAGGTTTCGGCAGCCTGATAAACCGCGTCGAGAGCGGTCACTTCCACCAGCACATTGGCGGTCGAAGGAAACTGGCCATCGACAAACTCCAGATTGCCTAGCGGGGCAAGAAACGATGCGCCACGGCTCTTGTCTTCCTGCCAGCCCTTGCCGGACGCAAACCCCAGCGCTGAAAAGAAGCTGGCCAGCCGGTCATAAACCGGGGCGCTGCCTGCGGGCCGAAGAAAGGAAATCCCCTTGATCATGTCTTGATTCTATCGTGCGCGGGCGGGGCCATTGACGAACGGCGAGACGGCCACAGCGAAACCGGAGCGGTCGTAAGCGAGGTCCGCGCAATCCCGCATTCGAGGCGACCCAATTGCTCTTTCCTCGCAACAGCGAAAAGCAGAAAGGCCGGCACGAGGCCGGCCTTTCTGGATGTTGCTTTTTGGAACCCTTGGGTTAAGTTGTGGAACGCGGCTTGACAGCAATCACCGTTGCCGGAACAACACCCCCGGCGGGCACCGTGTCATTCTTGCAGTAGGGATCGGTTGCCGATTGAGGCGTGCAGGCCGGCAGATTGGGGCTGATTTGCTGTGTGTCGGCGTTGGCCGGGTCAGAGGTCACAAGCGGCACGCTGATGTAGTGAATCTTGTTGTCGCCCGCGGTGGAGACGAAGAAGATCTGATCGTCCGGGGTAAATGCGCCCGCCAGAGGTGCGGTTACCGCATCTCCTCCAGCAAGCGTGAGATAGTTCAAGGCGCCGGCTGCGCTGCTGCTGACCGGCTCGTAATAGGGCAGCAAAGCGCCAGGCGTGGAGCCGGTGTAGGTGATAAACGCCAGGTTGGATGCCGGAGACGGGATCACCTGGTTAACAGCGGTTACATTTGTCACCTTGCTTACATTGAGCAGCGCAATGAGCGTGGGATCTGTCGAGAGAGCCGAGAGCGTCTGCGCGCCAGTGGTGGAGTCTGTCGTAATCGGGCAGGGAATCGGGGTCGCGATGCCGGCCACGGGCTCGGTCGTGGGGACCTTGATTCCAATGTCGGCAAGCGTCATTCCTCCGTTGGTGAGAGCGGCGCCCAGAATATGCTGGCCATCCGTGGTAGCGGCCAGAGCGTCGGTCTGTGCGTCTACGGAGTCGCTCTGCGGATAGAAGGTCATGCTGCCGCCAACGATGCCGGTGGGGCACCAGGTGTGAGCCACCGTTTTGAATCCGGCGCTGCCGCTGAGATAAGCACCCACACCGGGGATGGTGATCGCCAGACTCTCTGAACCGCCGGTGCTGGTGCTCTTGCTCAAGTCGTAGGTGGTCCAGCCGGTATTCACGTTGTAGACATACAGCCTGTCAGTGTGGCCGGCGCCAAGCGAGGCCTTGTCGGTGATGTACAACGTCTTTGAATCAGGCGTCCAGGCAGCAGCGCTGCCGACGCCGCCGAAGGTTGCGGAGGAGCCTCCCGTAGCGCCGTAGAGATAGAAGAGTTGGCGAACCTGGTCGTTGATCAGCACGGTCGCATTGTTTGGCGACACCGCCAGCACCACGCCCGGTACGGAAGGGTCCTGTTTGGTGAGGCTGGCGGATGAGGTGCTGAAAACCATCAGTTCATGGGCCGATCCAAAGTAGAGATTGGAAGCGGTGCGATCCATCACCATCGAGTTGGGTACATACGGCAGGCGCACCGTCGAGCTTACCGTGCCGGTGAGCAGTTCCAGCGGGACGAAGTACTGCGACTGGTAGGGAGCCGCGAAATAGACATAGTCGCTGGCGGTTCCCGGGGTGGTGATGGTCACCGGGTTCGAAGAAATGGACAGGCCGGTCCCGTTGAAGCCCACCTCGTTGATCGGGGAGGGATTGCAGGTGCTCGGCTGGCAGATGGCATAGACCGAAGCCACGCCGGGGAAGTTGGTGGTGACCGCTCCGGCAGCGCCCGCCGTGATGTCGATCGGATCGGTGGATTGATAGTCAAGGGTCAGACCGGTGATGGGTGCGCCCTTGGTGTCGGTGACGGTGGTGACCAGGTTCTGCGTCGTGCCTTGAGTAATGGTGCCGGCCTCTTTGCCGTTGGCCAGCGTTACGCTGATCTTCTGCGGTGGGCACGTGGAGAAGTAACCGGCCGAGGAGCCCGACCCGGCGACCGATGCGGTGATTGCAGTGGTGCCCGGCTGCTCGGCAGTGATCTGGTTGGTTTCGCTGTTGATGGAGGCGATGGAAGCCGTGCCGACAGAGAAGCTGAGCACGCCGATTGCGGCGGTGCAGGTGGGTAACGAGGATACGCCAGGGGCTAACCCGCCGGGGCATGCATAGCCTGTGCTGCTGTTAATGGTGGGCGGAGCGCAAAGCTCGTACTGCTTGTTATTGCTGCTATAGCAGGCCTGGACGTCCAGCGGAGTCTGCCACAGCGTGCCCTGCGACAGGCAGGATTGCGGCCCGACAAGGGAAAGTGAAGTTACCGGGGCGTGAACATAAATCTCCACAGGGTTGGAGGTCACCGAATCGGCGGAGGCGGTAACGTAGGCCGTGGTGTAGGGCAGGCCGCTGGTGTTGGGCAACGGATTCGGCGGGGTGCAGATGGTGTAATTGGCGATGCCGCCACCGGTGTTCCTGTTCCAGTTGCCAGCGCAGATATTGCCGGTGGGCGAGATATCCACGTACTGGCGGGTGGAGTCGGTGGTGCCGTAAGTGTATGAACCGGCGCTGGCCGCGGTGCCTTTGCAGGTCAGCGCCGAAGGCGAGGCCACCTGGCGCGTCTGCCCATAGGCCATCGAGATGCCCGTGGTCGCGGGTTGCAGCGTGATCGAGGCCACATCCGTGATCTTCAATCCATAATCACCGTTGCAATAGTTTGCGCCGGGGTTACGGGTGCAGCCGGAGATCGAAATCCCGGCTGGAATGGCTAGGCACAGCAAGCAAACAAGCGTCAAAAACCGCCGCATGAATCCTCCCCGTCCCGCCTTGTCGAACCGCGGAACGGTCTCTCCCGATTACGTCAGAAAAATTGGGTTATAGCGAACTTCTATTGCCGCAGCCTTCGGTTGCCGGTCCCGAGTGGCTCTTTCTCCGCGAAAAAGCCCTCTTGCACGGCGTCCGCAAAAACCGCAGGAATTGAAAGGACGCTCTCTGGAGCGGCCCGGCGGCACGCCATGATTGGCTTGCCGCCGGTGGAATCCGCTCAAACGACCGACTCCCGGCGCCACGCTTCTCCATGCAGCCGGTTGACGAAGCACGCTCTTGAAACTCCAAGGAAAAGTGTATCAGGACGGAGTGGCCCCCGGCAGATTGCTCCCCCGCGCGCGTCTCCACCCCTTCTTCCATAGACTCCGCCGGCACCGGATGGCGAGCAAATTCCCGCCTACATCCCCGGCGGCAGGTAGCGGGCGAACCAGTCGATTGCGCGCTCCATTACGTCCCGGCGGTGGGCAGGGTCGGTAAACCCATGGCCTTCATTGGGGTAGACCACAAGCTGCGTAGGTACATGGTTGGCGCGCAGTGCGTGCCAGAACTCGAACGACTGGGGCGCGGGACATTCCCCGTCCCGATCACCCACCACCACCAGCGTGGGCGTCTGCGCCTGCTTGATAAAGTTGATTGCCGAACTCCTGGCATAGACCGCCGGGTCGTCGTAGACCGAGGCGCCAAAGTAGGGCGTCATCCACTGGTCGATCGAATTCTCGCCGTAGTAGCTCTGCCAGTCCGAGATGCCCGCGCCCGCAACCGCCGCTCTGAACCGCTGCGTCTGGGTTATGGCGAACATGGTCATGAACCCGCCGTAGCTCCAGCCGGTGATCCCGACGCGGGACGGGTCCACCGGGTATTTCGCCAGGACCGTGTCCACCCCGGCCAGGATGTCGCCGAGGTCGCCGTAGCCGAAGTCCTTGACGTTGGCCTGGGTGAACGCCTCCCCCTGCCCGAAGCTGCCGCGCGGATTGGGTTGCAGCACAAAGTAGCCCAGCGCGGAAAACGCAGCCGCGCCGAGACCTTCTTCTCCGCCCCAATGGCCCACCACGGCGGAGGCCGGCCCGCCGTGCACCTCAACAATCATCGGATACTTCCTGGCCGGGTCGTAGTTCTTGGGCAGCATCAGCCAGCCCTGCACATGGAACTTGCCGTTCTTCCAGCCCAGGGAGACCGACTTGCCCCAGCCCGGCTCCACGCCGTCGTTCCGGTGCGTCAGTTGGATCACCCCTTCCAGGCCGAAGGTCATCACCGTGCCCGGCCGGGCGGCATAAATCTCCATGGGGTGGTCGAAGGTGCTGGCGTGGAAGACAAACAGCGAGTGGTCTGCCGTGGCCGATAAGCTCAACTCCAGCCGTCCGTCGCCCACGCTGCCGGGAATGCTGAAGATCGGCGAGCCGAAGTTGATTTGCCCGCTGGGCGTAAGGCGGTCGCCTTGCAGGCGGTAGCGGATCAGCTGGCAGTTGCCGCCAGCCAACTCGCTCACAAACAGGTGGTCGTCCGACTCCCATTCAAGCCACGCCGCCGAAGTGGGCCGTCCTGGGCTGAGGTTGCGCGGCGCGCCGCCCTCCGCGGAGACAATCCATACATCGCCGCCGGTAGCGCCCTGGTCGCTCATCAGGCCGCCGATGAAGGCAATCGCCTTTCCGTCTGGCGACCACCGCGGAACTGCAATCTGTAGCCCGTGCAGCGCCCCGGAAACCTCAGCGGGCGCGAGAATCGCCTTGGGCGCCTGGTCCAACTCCTGGGTGTAGAGCTTGGCCACCCACCAGTTGTTCTCACCCGGCGGATCGGCGGCAACATACGCAAATCCCTTTCCGTCCGGGCGCCAGTCGAATTCATATACATGGAGATTCGCGGGCGTGGCGAACGCAGGAGCCGCCGGCTTGGGCGCGTCCACCTGCGCCATAGCTACGCGTTGAATCTCGATGCCGTCTTCGCCGATCACCCCCGACGGTGGCTTCATCGCGGCCAGCGCCCCGGCAGGCCGCGTCGCGCCTTCAACATATAAGAAGGCCACGCGTGTCCCGTCCGAAGAAAACGCGGGAGCCTCCGCGTCGCCCTTCAACTCCGTCAGCCGCCGCGCCGCGCTGCCGTCGAGCCGTTCCAAATAAAGGTCCCGCTGTCCGTCCTGGCTGGCGCAATCGGAGAAAAACGCCAGCGCCTTCGCATCCGGCTCCCACGCAATTTCGCCCTCGTGGCAGTGCTCGTCGGGCTTGGCGGCCGCCGTGATCCGCTCGCTCTTCTTCAGGTCGTCGAACGGGGCGACACGAATCTCTTCCCCCTCCCGAGTCCACTCAATCCATGCCAGCCGCTTGCTGTCCGGGGAAATTGCGACTTCCCCGAAGGAACGTCCGCGGTTGAGGCCGCGCAGAACTTCTTCAATGGCTGCGCGGTCCGGCGCAGGGGCAGTTGCCTGCTGCGCAGACGCGGCGGAGAACGATACAAATGCGCCCAGAATCAGCGCTGCGGAAGCATGTAGCAGCGCAGGGTGAGAGGTGCGAAGCGAATGGAAAAACATACGGAAATGCTATCAGGCGAGTTCGATGGCCGGGGGAAGGAAGCGAAACGGGGATGTGCATTCCCGCATTTCATTGGGCGGCGGCATGAATCGCCAGCAGCTTTTTGAGCAGCGGCTTCAGCAGCTTCAGATCCAGCGCATTCGCTCCGTCGGACTTGGCGTTGGCCGGGTCGTCGTGGACTTCGAGAAACAGCCCGTCGATGCCCGCCGCCACAGCGGCCCGCGCCAGCAGCGGAATGAACTCCGGCTGGCCGCCGCTGACGCCGTTGGCCGCCGACGGTTGCTGCACCGAGTGGGTGCCGTCAAAGACCACCGGCGCCATCTGCCGCATCACGGGCAGCGAGCGGTAATCCACCACCAGCGTGTTGTAGCCGAAGCTGGCGCCGCGTTCCGTGAGGAACACGCGCTCATTGCCCGTTGAACGCACCTTTTCAACCGGGTGCGTCATGTCCCACGGAGCCACGAACTGGCCCTTCTTGATATTGATGGCGCGTCCCGTTTTGCCGGCGGCCACCAGCAGGTCGGTCTGGCGACACAGAAATGCCGGAATCTGCAGCACGTCCACGGCCTCTGCGGCAATTTCGCAATGGCCGGGCTCGTGCACATCGGTCAGCACCGGAAGGCCCGTGTCCTTGGCCAGGCGGCCGAGAATGCGGGTGCCTTCGACAAGCCCCGGCCCGCGAAAGCTCTTCACGCTGGTGCGGTTGGCCTTGTCATAGCTGGCTTTGAAGATGTAAGGAATGCCGAGGTCCGCCGCGATGCGCTGGATAGCCTCGGCCATGGTGCGCACATGGGCCTCGGACTCGATGACGCAGGGGCCGGCGATCAGGAAAAGCTGGCCCCCGCCCACGTGGACCGGGCCGATTTCAAACGAGTTGCTCACAAAACCGATTCTATCCTGCCCGGTACTTGATAAGCTGCCCGCGTTGCCGCCGGCCAGAAAGCGCGCAGCGGCAAGAAGGCAGAGAAATCTCGGCAGCCGGCCGGGAAGACCGGCTCCCAGGGCTTGTTTAAACCGCTACGCCCTGGTCTACCTGGCTCCGGGACCACTCCCACAGCGCGCGGTCGAGGGCGTGCAGAGCCGTTGGGCCGGGCAGGCCCTCCTGCGGCTTCAACATGCCCTGCTCCGCCATGCGCCGGCAAAAGGCCACGAACTCGGTGTAAAACTCGACGTTGTGCCGTGCGTTGCCCAAAGCCTCCAGGGCGCGAAAATCCAGCACGTTGTAGCGATCCGGGGCGATTGCGGCCAGAATCGCGGAGGCAATCGGCAGGTCGATGCCGCGCAATTCCATAAGAGCCTCAACAGCCTGTCGAACCGAACTTTCCGGAGAGGCCGCCACCGCCAGGACTTTCCTGATTTGTGCCTCGCTGTTGCCGATCAGGTAGTGGACCACCCGCTCGGACTTCCAACGAACGATCGCCTCCAGGTTGCCCAGCGAGTAGTCGCCGTTCCGGATCGCTGTCCCGGCTTCAAAGGCAGCCTTTTCCAGTTGCTGCTCCCGGTCGCCGGCTTTCTGCCAATACTGCTCTGCCAATTGTTGAAGTTCCGATTCCGCGGGCTGAAGTTCAAAGTGGGCCATGATGTTGAATCCTCCGTACTCAAAAGCGAAGACACAATAGGCCCGCCAAAAACCTTTGTCAACAGCAGACAGCACACTTTGGTTTGGAGAGAGATCGAAGGCATCAGGCCGGGTGAAAAGCCTGGGTCGGGCGGCATCCATACGCCATAAATCCATAAATATGGTACGCTTCGCACATGCGCACCACCGTTGACATTCCGGACCCGCTTTACCGCGAAATGAAGGTCCGCGCCGCCAGGGAGGGAACTACCGTCAAAGAGATCATCCTTGAAGCAGTCGCCCAAAAGTTGCGGACCGGAAAGACAACGGAGAAGCCGGAGAAGCGGATCAAATTTCCAGTCGTTCGTTCCAAGAATCCGGGTTCCCTGAAACTGGGTGAGGAAGGTGTCTACGACTACATTCCTTTTCCCTGACGTGAATGTCTGGCTGGCGTTGGCGCACGAGATTCATCCGCACCACAACGTAGTTACGGCGTGGGGAGAGTCGCTCGAGAGCGATACGGTGCTCGCCTTTTGCCGATTCACCCAACTCGGCCTTCTCCGCCTATTGACCAACCAAAGTGCGATGGGAGCCGATGTGCTCACCCAAGCTAAGGCGTGGGCCGTCTACGACGCATTTCTCAAAACAACCAGAGTGCGATTGATCGAGGAGCCACGGGGGATCGACGCACTATTCCGGCAGCAAACAAACCGCAACGAGGCTTCGACCAAGCAGTGGGCGGACGGGTATCTCGCAGCGTTCGCGCTGGCTGCCGGGATTCGGCTGGTCACGTTGATAAGGCACTCGCAGGCAATGCGAAGTCGGCGATCTTGCTCGGATAAAGTCTAGGAAACCTCTGATTAAGTGTCCTATTTCCGAATCGCTTTCCCTCAGGGGCTAAAGCCCTCCTTCTTATTGTGCAACTTACGGCACGACTAAAGTCGTGCCCTTTCAAAATGGCGACTTATTCAGAGATTCCCTAGATCGCTCAATCCAGGATTTCCTTACATCCCCCTATTACGCGAGTTGGTGCGTAACAGCAACCGCGTCTCCCTTTTTGATCCGGTTCTTGTAACTCGCAGCAATAAACTCGCGGAACAGCGGGTGCGGCTCCAGGGGCTTGGACTTGAACTCCGGGTGGAACTGGCAGCCAAGGAAAAATGGATGGTCCGGCAGTTCGATGATCTCGACATACGTCGAGTCGGGAGTGGTGCCGCTCAGCCGCAGGCCGCCGCCGGTCAGCAGGGCTTCGTATTCGCGGTTGAACTCGTAGCGATGGCGGTGACGCTCGCTGATCTCGGTGGCTCCGCCGTAGGCCCTGGCGGCCAGCGAATCCTCTTGCAGGACGCAGGTCCAGGCGCCCAGCCGCATGGTGCCGCCCATCTCTTCAACGCCCAGCAGTTCGCGCAGCTTGTAAATGATGCGGTGCTGGCTGGCGGGGTCGAACTCGCTCGAATTCGCGTCCTTCAGACCGCAAACATTGCGCGCAAACTCGATGCAAGCGGTTTGCATGCCCAGGCAGATTCCGAAATAAGGCACCTGCTTTTCGCGCGCGTAGCGGATAGCGTTCAACATGCCCTCGATGCCGCGCTTGCCAAAGCCGCCGGGGACCAGAATGCCGTCGAATCCAGCTAACTGCGCCTCATAACTCCGGTCGTCGGGAGTTTTCGATTCCAGACCTTCGGCTTCAATCCAAGTTACCTTGAGTTTGAGGTCTTGCGAGGTGGCGCCGTGGGTCAGGGCTTCTTTCAGAGACTTGTAACTGTCTTCATACTCCACGTACTTGCCGACGATGGCGATGGAGACCGAATCCTTGGGGTGATAGGTGCGATCGACCAGTTCCTTCCACTTGGTCATATTCGCGTCAGGCGCATCCTTGTGCAGATATTTAAGGATGAGCGCGTCCACGCCTTCCACGGCAAAGCCCAGCGGCACCTCATAAATGGAGGGCACGGTCCTGGCCCCGATCACGGCGCGCTCTTCGACGTTGCAGAAGAGGGCAATTTTTTGTTTCATCTCACGGCTGAGGACCCGATCCGAGCGGCAGAGCAGGATGTCGGCCTGAATGCCGATGCCCAGCAACTCCTTGACGGAGTGCTGCGTGGGCTTGGTCTTCAGTTCCTGGGCGGCGGCGATCCACGGCACCAGCGTCAGGTGCACAAAGACGGTGTTTTCGCGGCCCAGTTCCTGGCGCATCTGGCGAATTGCCTCAAGGAAGGGCAACGACTCGATGTCGCCCACCGTGCCGCCGATCTCGACGATAGTCACGTCCGCGCCATTCGAGGAGACCTTGCGCATGGCATTTTTAATCTCATTCGTCACGTGGGGAATGACCTGGACGGTCTTGCCCAGGTAGTCGCCGCGGCGCTCCTTGAGAATGATCTGCTCGTAGATGCGGCCGGTGGTCAGGTTGTTGTCGCGCGACAACGGGGCGTGCGTAAAGCGCTCGTAGTGGCCCAGGTCGAGGTCGGTTTCGGCCCCGTCGTCGGTGACAAAAACCTCGCCGTGCTGGAACGGCGACATGGTTCCGGGATCGACGTTCAGGTAGGGATCGAACTTCATCATGTTCACGCGCAGGCCGCGGCTTTCAAGCAGGCAGCCGATGGAGGCCGCCGCCAGGCCTTTACCTAAACTGGACACAACTCCGCCCGTCACAAAGACATACTTTGCCGACATCGATGCAACCTCGTAATTGGATTGTTGGGATTGGACGTACCAGGTGGGCACAGTCAAGTATGGCAGAGTTTTGGATCAGAAGGAAAGATAAAAATCGGCCAGCTGGGTGCAGTGTGGAGCGGAACGGCCAGCGATATTATTTAGATTCAATGGCTTATGAAAATGTTTGCCGGCGGGACGGCGGGCACTCGGTGAGGGGCCGGTCTGTGCCACAATGTGGGCGCCGTTGGCCATCGAAGCCCTCTTGCCTGAATCAGCCATCCGGCCTACGATGCTCGGTGGAAGGAAGCGGACAATGACCACAACGGTTTTGCTGCGACGCAAACTGGGAGTTGCGGGTCCCGAGGTGTTTCCCATTGCACTCGGCTGCATGGGGATGAGCGGGGTGTACGGCGCTACGGACGACGCGGAGAGCCTGGCCACCATCCACGCGGCCATTGACGCGGGCGTCAACCTGCTCGACACGGGCGACTTTTATGGCATGGGACACAACGAGATGCTGCTCGGCTGGGCGCTCCGGTTCCTGCGCGAGCAGGTGGTGCTCTCGGTCAAATTTGGAGCCCAGCGCGCTCCGGATGGTTCGTTTATCGGCTTCGACGGCCGTCCCGCCGCAGTGAAGACCGCATTGTCCTACTCGCTGAAGCGGCTCGGCGTGGACTACATCGACATCTACCGGCCCGCGCGGCTGGATCCCAACGTGCCCATTGAAGACACGGTCGGGGCTATCGCGGAGATGGTCACGGCCGGGTACGTGCGTTCCATCGGCCTCTCGGAAGTGGGGCCGGAGACCATTCGTCGCGCCGTGGCCGTGCATCCCATCGTGGACCTGCAAATTGAATACTCGCTGATCAGCCGCGGGCCGGAGACAAAGATATTCCCCTTGCTCGACGAGTTAGGAATCGGCGCGACGACCTATGGCGCCCTGTCGCGGGGGCTGCTGTCTGGCTCGCAGCCGGCCGCTTCAGGGGACTTCCGCGCGTACCTGCCGCGATTCACCGGCGACAATCTAGAACGCAACCGGCAATTACTGGAGAAGCTCAAGGAGATCGCTCACGGCAAGGGCGTCACGCCTGCGCAACTGGCTGTTGCCTGGGTGCTCGCAAAGGGCAGCTTCATTGTACCGGTGATTGGAGCGCGCACGCGGGCGCAACTGGCTGAGAGCCTGGGTGCGCTGAGCGTGCAGCTCACTGCCGACGAACTCGCTGTTCTCGAGTCGGCGGTTCCGGCCGAGGCCGTGGCAGGAACCCGCTACGATGCGGGACAAATGCTCATGCTGGATAGCGAGAAATAAGGACAGAAGGAATGCCCCGCCGTTGGGTGGTTATGTAATGGGCGTGCGGCAGGCGTGCACAGCGGTGACTCCGCGTCCACTCATGCCTGTGGGTTAGAATGGCAGAGTGGAGGACGCATGCACGATGCGGTACTTGTCACAGGCGGGGCTGGATTTATCGGCTCAAACTTCATCCTTGATTGGATGGAGAACACAAGCTCGCCAGTTATTAATCTTGACCTGCTGACTTACGCGGGAAATCCCGCCAACTTAGCCTCGCTCGATAACAACCCCCGTTATCTTCTAGCTCATGGAGACATCTGCGACGCCGAGCGCGTTGCTTCGCTGCTGCGCACTCACCAGCCCAGGGCCATCGTCCACTTTGCGGCGGAAAGCCATGTGGACCGCTCCATTACTTCTCCCGAGTCGTTCATTCGCACCAACGTGCAGGGAACCTTCGTGTTGCTTGAACAGGCGCGCCGCTATTGGGCGGAACTGGGCGAAGCGGATCGACGGGCGTTTCGCTTTCTGCACGTGTCAACCGATGAAGTATACGGCTCGCTTGGCCCGGACGATCCGGCATTCCGCGAGACTACGGCATACGCCCCGAATAGCCCGTACGCGGCGTCGAAGGCTTCCTCCGATCACTTGGCGCGGGCTTATTACCACACCTTTGGATTGCCTGTACTCACCACGAACTGTTCCAATAACTACGGACCTTTCCAGTTTCCAGAGAAATTGATTCCGCTGATGATTCTCAATGCGCTCGAAGGCAAGCCGCTGCCTGTGTATGGCGACGGCGCCAATGTGCGAGACTGGCTCTTTGTCGAAGATCACTGCGCGGCCATCCGGACAGTGCTTGAAAAAGGCCGACCCGGCGAAACCTATAACATCGGCGGAAGCAGCGAACGCAAGAATCTCGACGTAGTGACTACCATCTGCGACCTGGTGGACGAGATGCGTCCCGACTCCGCCATCGGCTCGCGCAGGAATCTTATCACCTTCGTCAAGGACCGCCCCGGACACGACCGGCGCTATGCCATCGACGCCACAAAGATCGCGTGCGAGTTAGCGTGGAGCCCCGCGGAACGCTTTGAAAGCGGGCTGCGCAAAACCGTTTGCTGGTACCTCGACCATCCCGACTGGGTTGAAAGCGTGCGTACCGGAAGTTATCTGGAATGGATCAGGCAGAACTATACGGAGCGTGTCGCACTATGAAAGGAATCATTCTTGCGGGGGGCTCGGGAACTCGTCTTTATCCTGTAACTCAAGTGGTATCGAAGCAACTGCTGCCGGTCTACGACAAGCCGATGATCTACTATCCGCTGAGTACGCTGATGCTGGCCGGGCTGCGCGATATTCTCATCATCTCCACTCCTCAGGACAGTCCGCGTTTTCAGGAGTTACTGGGCGATGGCAGCCAGTGGGGCATTCACCTGAGTCATGCTGTACAGCCCAGCCCGGATGGCCTGGCCCAGGCATTTATTATCGGGCGGGAATTCATTGGCGACGATGCTTGCGCGCTGATTCTCGGCGATAACATTTTCTATGGGCAGGGTTTCTCTCTCCAGTTGCAACAGGCCGCCAAACTCAAACACGGTGCGACTGTGTTTGCCTATCCTGTCGAGGATCCCGAGCGCTATGGCGTGGTGGAGTTCGACAGCGCGGGCAGCGCCATCAGCCTGGAAGAAAAGCCGAAGACTCCCAGGTCCCGCTATGCGGTTACCGGCCTCTATTTCTACGACAATCGCGTTGCGAGCATTGCCGCATCGCTCAAGCCATCGGCCCGCGGAGAACTCGAAATTACCGATCTGAATCGATGCTATCTGGAACAGGGGCTCTTGAATGTACTGATCATGAGCCGCGGCATGGCATGGCTTGACACCGGCACGCAGGAATCTTTGCTCGAAGCTGCGCACTTTGTCCATACCATCCAGCGGCGGCAAGGTCTCAGCATCGCCTGCCCGGAAGAGATCGCGTATCGGCAGGGCTTTATCACGGCGAAGGAGTTGGAGGCCCTCGCCAGGAAGGTGAGCAAAAGCCGCTATGGGCAGTATTTGCTTGCGCTGCTGCGCGAGCAAAAGTTTCCGTCGGGGGCCAGTCAGTTATGAAGATTACTGAAACTTCTTTGCCCGGTGTTTTACTGATCACTCCGGTAATCTATCGGGATAGCCGCGGTGCGTTCCATGAGACTTTCAACCAGCGCCGCATGGCGGAGGCGGGGTTGCCGCGGGAGTGGCCGCAGGATAACTTTTCCATCTCCAGAAAAAATGTGCTGCGCGGCATTCACTATCAGATCATCCAGCCGCAGGGTAAGCTGCTGCGAGTTACGCAGGGCGCGGTGCTCGATGTAGCTGTGGATCTGCGCCGCTCTTCGCCGTCCTTTGGCCGCCATGTCGCGGTCCGGCTCGACAGTGAAAAGGGCGAGACACTTTGGATTCCACAGGGCTTCGGTCACGCGTTTCTTGCCCTTACCGACGTGGTCGGATTTTCGTACAAAGTGACGGATTACTATCATCCCGCCGGGGAGAGAACGATTTTGTGGAACGACCCGGACCTGGCGATTCCGTGGCCCATCGACGCGGACAGCGTCGTTGTTTCAGACAAGGACCGGCAAGGCGTGGCGCTCAGGGATGCGGAGCTGTTCCAATGAGCGGCCTTTCGCGGGTTCTCATTGTTGGCGCGGCCGGGCAGGTGGGTGTCGAGCTTCAACGCAGCTTTCAGGGCTGCGGCGAAATTGTCGCCGTCGATCGCGAGAGCGTCGACCTGGCGGATGCGGATCAAACCCGCGCCCTGGTACGGCGCGTCCAGCCGGACCTGATTCTGAATGCCGCCGCATACACGGCCGTGGATCGTGCGGAATCGGAGCAGGAAGTGGCGATGGCCATCAACGCCCAGGCGCCGCGCATCCTGGCCGAAGAGGCGCTCAGCCGCAACGCGCTGCTGGTCCACTATTCCACGGATTATGTCTTCGACGGCGCGAAGCAGGGTCCGTGGACTGAAAAGGATTCACCTGCCCCGCTGAATGTTTATGGAGCGAGCAAGCTGGCCGGCGAACAGGCCATCCGGGAGATTGGCGGGCAGTATCTCATCTTCCGCACCAGTTGGGTCTATGGCCCCCACGGCGCCAACTTCCTGTTGACCATGCTGCGCCTGGCCCGCCAGCGCGATCGCATTTCGGTGGTGGACGATCAAATCGGCGGCCCTACCACTTCCATTGAGCTGGCGCGCGCCACGCACGAAATTGTCAGTGGCGTGCTGGCGGGCAAGTTCGGCGCAACCGAAGACTGGGCCGGTCTTTACCACATGACCTGTTCCGGCTCGACTTCGTGGTGCGGCTTTGCGCAGGCCATCTTTGACCGAGCCGGGAAAATGCTCGACGGGAAGGTGCCCGTGGTGGCTCCTGTTCCTTCAGAGGAGTATCCAACGCCGGCGCCGCGTCCGCGCAACTCGGTCTTGTCGAACGCCAGGCTTGAGGCTCGCTTCGGCGTGCAACTCGCTCCATGGGAGGCTGCGCTCGACACAGTGATCGAGAAGCTGGGGTAGCTTTCCGGTAGGGCGATGATGTGCCTGGAGTTCGTGCTTTCCCAGGTCCCAAAATCGAAACCTCCACCCCACGGACGAAGACCTGTCCGCGGGGACCCGGGGTGACCTGGGGCACCCAGCATTGGTGCGACATCAAGCATTCAGAGACCAGGACCTTGCCCGTCTTCCAAGGCGCTTCTTGAGCGTTTCCCGGATTGGTCTTCTCTTCCTTATAAGGTTGCCGGACCGGGGGTTACATCGAGCCGCGGCTGGCCGGGGGAACGATGCCGTTCATGCGCAGGTAGATGACCATCTGGCCGTAGTGGTCCATGAGGTGCGCAATGCCGAAGGCAGCCATGCCGGCGCGCGTGCCGTGTGCGGTCATGACAAAGGAGTTCTCCGGGGTCATGCCTTCGACAAAAGCGTGGGCTTTGGCGAAGGAATCCTTGAGGGCCTTGATAATTTCGGCCTTGGTGGTGAGCTTCTCAATCGAATCGGCCATCGCCTTGGCGCCGGCCTCGGTGTAATCCGGACCGCCGAAGAAGTAGTAGTTGGATTCGGCCACGTGCTTGAGCTGTTGGCCGAAGGTGCGGACCCCTTTGAACTCGCCCGCGGTCGTGGGAGGGGCGAAGTTGAACTTGTCTTCCGGCATGGCCTCGGCCGCACCGACGAATTCCTGCTCCATGCCGGTGAGCAGTTTGCCGTAGACCTGCGCGGGCTGCATGGGGGTGCCGACGGCGGGCTTGGGCGGAGCGGCGGGCGCTGCCTCCTGGGCGACGACGAGCGTGGGTGCTGCAGACAGCAGACAACAGGCAAGGATGTTGCGCGCAAATTGGGAAGGTCTGTGCATGGAATCTCTCCTTTGGCGGCCGCGGTCTTTGCCGGCCTTGAGCCGCGTGAGCGCAATTTACCAGAACAACGGTGATTTGCGACAGCACAGAGTTGTGAATATTCCATTCACCGCGGGCTGCTGCACGCGAAATCCTGTTTGCCCGTACAATTTATGCAGTGCGTGTCAAAAATGGCTAGCAGGCTTGGCGCTTGTCCTTCAGGGGTTAAAACCCCTCGTTATGATGGCGATTTTCGGCACGACTGAAGTCGTGCCCTGATACAAGGCAGGTTTTTTGAGGCCTGGGTCGAGGCGGGTTATTGAAGCTGCTGACAAAGCCGGTTTTTGAAATCTGGAAGAAGGAGACTGAACGATGAAGCGAGTCTATATGGACGCCAATGCCACCACCCCGCTGCTACCGGAGGTGCTGGAGGCGATGCGCCCTTATTGGATGGAGCAGTTCGGGAACGCCTCCTCGATTCACCTCGACGGGCAGAAGGCTCACACCGCCGTGGACCACGCCCGCGCTACCCTGGCCGAGTTTTTCAACTGCCATGAGGCCGAGGTGGTATTCAACTCCGGCGGCACCGAGGGCGACAACACAGCCATTTTCGGCCTGCTGCACCCCGGCGATCATTTCATCACCACGTCGATTGAGCATTCGGCCATTCTGCAGGCTGCCAAGCGGATGGAGCAGCACGGTGTCGAGACGACCTTTGTCGATCCAAAGCCCAGCGGCCTGATCGACCCCATGGATATTCTGCGCGCCATCCGGCCGGAAACGCGGCTGATCAGCGTGATGCTGGCCAACAACGAAACCGGCGTGCTGCAGCCTGTCGAAGAGATTGGCAAGATCGCCGCCGATACCGGCATCTTCTTCCACATCGATGCTGTGCAAGGCGCGGGCAAGGTCCGCTTCGACGTGCGCCGCTTCGGCTGCCACCTGCTGTCGATCAGCGCGCACAAAATGCACGGTCCCAAGGGCATCGGCGTCCTGTTCGTGCGCCGCGGAACCCCGGTCGAGTCGCTGCTGGTGGGCGGCAGCCATGAGCGCCGGCGCCGCGCCGGAACCGAAAACGTCCCAGGAATCGTGGGCCTGGGCAAGGCCGCGGAACTGGCCATGCACTCGCTGGAAGATGGAACCATCGACCGGCTGGCAACGCTGCGCGACCGGCTGGAAGCTGGAATTCTGGCGATTCCCGAAACCGGCGTCAATGGAGCCTGGGACGGCGACAAGCCCGTTCCCCGCGTGGCCAACACGACCGACATCTGGTTCGACCAATTGGAAGGCGAGGCGCTGGTGATTGCCCTCGACTTGAAAGGCGTGGCTGTTTCCGGCGGGTCGGCCTGCCACTCCGGGGCCACCGAACCCAGCCACGTGCTGATGGCCATGGGCGTAGACAAGAATCGCGCCCGCGCCAGCCTCCGCTTCAGCCTGCTCAAGACGGCAACCGAGGCGGATGTGGACTACGTTTTGAAGGTCGTCCCCGAGGCCGTGGAGCATCTGCGGGCGATTTCCCCTGTGTCGGCTGGAACGCTGGGGTAGTCGCAGATAGCGGAGTTAGCGCGGTTAGCGGAGTTAGCGGAGCTAGCCCCGCTAACTCCGCTAGCCCCGCTAGCCCCGCTTGTACAGTGAATCTTATGACTGAGCGCACAACCATTGCAGTAGCCATGTCCGGAGGGGTTGACTCCTCGCCGGTGGCGGCTGGAACGCTGGGATGACGATCGAGAGAGCGGAGTTCGCGGTGTTGGCGTAGCTAGCGGAGTTGGCCTTGCTAACCACGCTAACTCCGCTAACCGCGCTAGCCCCGCTAACACGGCCAGCCCCGCTAGCCCCGCTAACACCGCTTGTTCAAGGAATCGTATGACCGAACGCACAACCATTGCCGTAGCCATGTCTGGCGGGGTGGACTCCTCGACGGTTGCGGCGATGCTCGCCCACGCGGACGATGGTTCCGGCGAAGCGCGAAACGCCGTGGTAGGGCTGACGCTGCAACTGTGGGACCAGACGCGGCTGGCGGGTAAGCACGGCATTCCGGATGCGCCCAAGGCTGGCCGCTGCTGTTCACTGGACGACGTGTACGACGCCCGCCGCGTGGCCGAGCACCTGGGCATTCCGTATTACGTCGTCAGTCAGCAGGAGCGGTTCGAGCAGGATGTGGTGCGGCCGTTTGTGGCCGAGTACCTGGCCGGGCGCACGCCCATCCCCTGCTCGCTCTGCAACAACCACCTCAAGTTCGACCAGTTGCTCCAGACGGCCCGCTCCATCGGCGCTGCCCGGATCGCGACCGGCCACTACGCGGTGAACGAATTTGACCCGGCGCGTGGACGCTGGATCTTGAAGCGACCCAAGGATCTGGCCAAGGATCAGACCTATTTTTTGTTCGGCCTGACCCAGGAGCAGTTGTCGCGCACCCTGTTTCCGCTGGGCGGAATGACCAAGCCCGAAGTGCGCGAAGTGGCGCGGCAGCACGGCCTGGCGCTGGCCGAGAAGCCCGACTCGCAGGAAATCTGCTTTATCCCTGGGGGAGACTACAAGCAGTTTTTGACGGCTTATCTTGAGGAACAAGGTGAGCGGCTTCCGGAGACGGCTGGCGAATTGGTTGCCTCAAGCGGCGAAGTGCTGGGCCGACACGAAGGCATTTTCAACTTCACCGTGGGGCAGCGCAAGGGACTGGGCGTCAGTTCGCCTTCGCCGCTCTACGTGCTGCAGATTGACCCGGCCAGCCACTGCGTGACTGTGGGCGCGGATGCGGAACTGGCCACCCGGGCGCTGCGTGCCGGGCGGCTGAACTGGATTTCGATTCCCGAACTGGCCGGGCCGATGCGTGTGCAGATCAAGATTCGCCATCGTCATGAACCCGCATGGGCCACGCTGGAACCGGCAGACGAGGGTGAGGTCGTCGCCGCCTTCGACGAGCCGCAGCGCGCCGTCACTCCTGGCCAGTCAGCGGTTTTTTATGACGGCGACGAAGTGGTCGGCGGGGGCTGGATTATTTAGCGCCTATTGCCGGACCGCCCAGGCCAGCCCGTCCGGGCCGGCAACATCGACGTGGCCGACCATCTCCAACGTCTTCAGATCGATGACCGCGACGTAGCCGTCGGGCGAGCAGGCTACGTAGGCTCGGGCGCCGTCCGGCTGCATCTGGATGCCTCCGGAGCCGTGAATAGTCGCGAGCCGCTTCACTTCATTCCGCGTTGCGGCATCCAGAACCACCAAGGCCGATCCAGCGGTGATGAGCACCTGCTTGCCGTCAGGCGTGAACTTGAGCCGGTTGGCGCCGGGTACGTTGGCTGCGAGGGTCGCCACAACCTTTTCCCCGGCAATATCGATGACTGAGACCGTGCCGTCCCGGGCGTTGGCTACCCAGGCTTCTTTGCGGTCCGGCGAGACATCGAAACCCTCCGAGCCCCGGCCGACCGGGATCACTGTGAGCTGCCAGTCGCCGCCTGGGGGCGCGGGGGGTGGTCCCGGTGGACGCTGAGCGCCCGGCGAACCTTCCCGGCCTGGCTGTGAACCACCCGCTCCCGACGGCGGGCCAAATCCCGGCGGTGGTTCACCTACACGGCCCTCCGTTTTCTCAAGGATGGTTACGGTTGCGGAGTTGACGTTGGTGGTGAGGATGCGCTTGCCGCCGGGAAAGACGTAGAGCATGTGGGTGCGGTTCTGGCCGGTTCCCATGATCCAGTCGATCTTGCCCGTCGCGGGGTCATAGCTGCCGATGGCCTTGGCGGCCTCGGCCGTGAACCAGACTTTGCCCTGCTCGAAGGTCAATCCATGCGGGCCGCGCAGGGCGCCCAGGTCGATTACCCCTGCTGGCTTTTGCCCGACAAGATCGATGACCGTGAGGGTGTGGAATGCGCCGAAGCCGAAATTCGAGACGTAGGCGGTGCGGCCGTCGGTCGAGGCAATCACCTCGTGGGGATCGTCGCCCACGGGAATCCACGCTAGCACGTGCAGGCTGGCCGGATCGACAATGGCCAGGGTGTGGTCCTGCTTGGACAAGGCGAGAAGCGTCGCCGTTGAGCTGGTTTGGGCGGAGGCCCAGCCGGCGAGCATGGCGGCAGAGACTAGAATCAGACACCGCAAGCGTGAGCTCATTGTCCCGACCTCCCGTGAACGGCTGTTTCTAGACGAACATGTCTTTATCGGTGGCGGGGGGGTGTGCCGGCCGTTCGTCCTTCGAAGGGGTGCGCAGGGATTCCACCACTGCCTTTATCGATGCCAGCACAGCCGAAATCTGCCGTACCGGCCGGCTGACGACCTCGGCCACAAATTCTCCGGCCTTCTCGACGCCGTCGAGAACGGTGGAGAACATGCCATCGATCCGGCTGGTCTGTTTCCGCACCCGTTCCATGATCTCTTCGGCCGAGGATTGAATTTCCGCGGTTTGCACGCGCAATCCGTGCGTGATCTCCGCCAGGTCGGTGGAGACCGCCTCGATCCTGGGCCCCACGCGTGCGAACAGATCGAGCATGTTGGCGAGCAGGTCGCGCGTGTTGCCGACGACCGGCAGCACGGAGGAGCGCAGGTCCTCGAGTTGAACCTTGATGGAGTTGGTGGCCCTGCGCAGGCCGATGAAAATACACAACAAAATAATCGCCTGCACAGTCATGGCCACAGCGATCAGGGCGATACATGCGAGCAGGAGCGTTTCACTTTCCAGGTTTGGCATAGAAGTTGCCTCGCGCAGTCGATCTGCGGGCTTGGTTCGGTTGACGTGTCGCGTGCCCCAAAACCGGATTGGAGCGTTCTACCCGAGGGCTGCGCGGGAGCCAGCCGCACTTGCTCTCAGCGCGCTCGTATTCGGAGCGGATGATCGAATGAAATGGGGCCGGATCGGAATCCGGCCCCCAGGTGAAGACGAAGGTTTAACCCTCCGCGTGTTCGGTGGGCTCGACGCCGGTCTTGTAGGCCTGTCGCCCGGCTTCGACGGCTGCGGACACCCGGCCTGTCTGTTCGGCCACCAGGTTCTTGCCCCGCTCGACAAACTCTTCCCACTGCGCCCGTCCGCGGTCTACCACCTCGCGGCCGCGCTCGACATACTCGCCCACTTGTTCCTTGCCCTTGTCCACCAGTCCGCCCACCTGTTGGACAGCTTGGCGAGAGCGGGTGCGTAGATATTCTGTACCTTCCCGCGCGCCGGTTACGAGGTCTTCCCGGGTTTCGCGGCCACTTTTGGGGGCATAAAGAATCCCCACCAGAGCGCCGACGCCCAATCCAGCCACAAACCACGCCAGACCGTAAATTTTGGTTTCCTCTGCCATGATGAAAACTCTCCTTTCGCTCAGCTTTTGAAGAATGCCTGAGCGTATCAAATTCCCCGGTAACCCGCAAATTATAGGCCGGTTGCGGTCCGGAGGAAAGGACCCGAGCACTCCCGGCGGGAGTGAAACTTCGCGGCGTCCCCACCGCATCATTGGACGCAGGTTCAGTATACGGAGTTGTAGCGGCCTCCAAATGAGCTGGATTGAACTCTGAAGAACCGGCGTGCTCGTCGCTCCCTTTGGAGAACGGCAAATGGAACGAGCGCGGCGGTTCGGGGGCGACGTTTCGAAGCCAGATGTAAAGACGGGATTACCCTTGGCAGCTCCATTCTGGCTGCACGGTGAAAACTCAGTCGGTGTTCATCTTGCCAAAAAAGAGGCGCGGGCCCGAAGACCCGCGCCGCAAGCGGAAGAAAACTGTTGATTTAGAACTCGGCCCGTACTGAGATCTGGCCGGTACGCGCGCCGCCGAAGTCCGACCCGATGGTGCTGGTGACAATCCCGAAGCTTTTCGAACTGAGGTCCATGGTGGGATCGCTCAGGTTGGTGTGGTTGAGCACGTTGGTGAAAGTTCCCTCCGCTTTCACCTTGAAGCGCTCGGTGACGCTGAAGGTCTTGTTCAGCCCGGCCGAGAGATTGAACAGGCCGGGACCCTCGACAGAGCCGACCTGGCTGTTGCCAAAGCGGCCGATGGGCAAGGGAACCGGGCCAAGGGCAGCGCCCGTTAACGGATTGAAGCCCACCCCTGTGGTGCAGGCGTTCCCAGGGGTCCATGAGGGATCGCCTGGGCAGGCAAAGGCAGAGGCGTTTGTCCAGTTGAGGCGGCCCTTGCCTGCAGGGTTCACGCTGACCCCTTGGAGCTGGTCGGGATGTTGGTTGCGATGGCCGCCGTCAAAGCTGCCGGTTCCATTGCCGAATTCTCCATTGAGACCCGAACCCGTACCGGAGGGATCGCCTTGCCCGTTGGGGAAGTACGGCGTTTCGTAGGGGCCGGTCTGCACGGTCAGGATGGAAGAAAGGCGCCAGCCGCCCACCAGCAGGTCGGCCACGCGCGGCATGTCGTTGCCCATCAGCTTGCCCCGGCCCGCCGGCAGATCATAGAGGACTGTGGTGTTCCAGCGCAGTCTGCGGGTTCCGTAGACATTGCCGAAGTCCACATGGCGATCAAGGATGGATGTGGCGCGCTGTCCTCCGCTTTCACCGCCAAAGCCCGTACCTGCCGGTCCCTGGTTGTCGGCAAGAGCCTTGGCCCAGGTGAAGCCGGAGTGGTACTCGAGGCCATGTTGCAGGCGATGGCTGGCTTCCAATTGGAGCGAGTTATAGCTCTCGTTGGCGCCGGTGGCGCGGGTGTTGATGCGGCCCCAGTTGGGGAACAAGCGGCTGCTGATGGGTGCGTTGAATGCGGATACGGTGGTCGAATACGGCAGCGTGTTTTCATCCGGCGCCCAAACCAGTTGATGGGTTTCGGAGCCGATGTAGGAGACGCGCGCCGCATAGCCGGAGCCGAAGTCGTGGTCTACGCTCAGCGACCACTGCTCGGTGTAGGGATCCTTCCAGTTGGTGCTGTTGGCGGTGCCGAAATAATCAGTGCCATAGTTGGCTTGAGCGGCATTGCCGGCGTAGATCTGCGGCCACTGGTAGCCGATGGCGTGGGTGGTGGAGTCATAGGTGTTGGTGAACTGCTGGGTACTGGCTTGCGCTGTGCCGGTGAGTGAATAGAAGTTTGAGCCCAGCAGGTTGATGTTATAGATGCCCGCGCCGCCGCGCACCGCCCACTTGTCGTTGGCGAAGGGGCGATAGGCGAAACCGAATCGCGGCATGAAGCGCAGGTGGGGATACTTCTTCAGGCCCGCCGGGTAACCGGCGGCGCCGTTTCCCACGACCTCCATGCAGGGAGCGCCGTTGACGGTGGCCGAGTTGGTGGCGGTGACGCCGTCGGGATCGCAGGCATTGGCGCTGGCCAGAAAGCCGGTCGCCAGCAGCGACTGCTTGCCTTGGGGATAGATCACCCGGCCGGCCAATGCCACGCTGGGATCGAAGTTGCCGATGTCGCCGTACTTGTCGGAATAGCCGGGATGCAATTCGTAGCGAAGGCCATAGGAAAGCGTCAAGCGCGGACTGATGCGCCATTCGTCTTGCCCGAAGAAATGGTAGTGGAACGCGAGGCCGTTGTTGTCCTGCTGCACAACGTCATAGAAGGTGTCATAGGGTATCCCGAGCAGGAAATCGGCGAAGTCCACGCCGGTAAACATGCCTTCGCTCTTGCTGGTGTTGAAGCCGTACGTGCCGTAGTTATCCGACCCGTTGAAGCCCAGGGGGCTAAGCGAGATCAGCCGTTGCACGTTGGCGCCGAACTTGATGGTGTGGGTGCCCTTGGTCCAGATTAGGAGGTCGTTGTAGTCGAAGGTTTTCGACTGGTTCACACCGCCGATGCGGTCGGCCGTCAGGCTGGTGATGTTATTGAAGTCCATCTCCGGGATGCCGTTGTAGAACAGATGCTGCAACCCCTGCCAGTTTTGCGCGGTGGTAAAGGCGGTGCCGTTGAAGCTGTCGGTTGTGGCGGAGTTATAGTAGGTGAGCCCGAATCCTCCCTCGTTGATCAGGTTGGGCTTGACGGTCCAGTTCGAGTCCACTTTGAGCACGCGGCTGTGGTTGACGTTCACTTCCGAGGGCACGTTCAGAAGCTCCGTGGAGGTAATGGGAAAGTTCTTCCAGGTGAAGCGTCCCCAGAGGAGGAACTTCTGGTTGGAACCGAAGTACTGATCGCCGCGCACATCGAACTGGTCAGAGTGAGCGCTGGCGTCTACGTTTCCCTGCCAGTTTGAGGTGCCGTCATCGGTGTACGCCGTCAGATCGCATGGCGCCGTGGGGCAGGTATTGGGACTGGGGTAGAACTGCTTGAGGATGTTTTGGGCGATGGGACTGAGCGTCTGCGAGGAAGGGATCGCCGTGCCCCAACTGGCGCCTGTGTAGGGGTCGGTGAGTCCGGTAAATGTGCTTGACGTGTACTTGGAGAAGTCGCCCTGGGCCATCAGCGCGGTGGGCACGACGCCGAACAGTGTTTTCTGTGCGGGATGCCGCCAGCCTTCGTAGCCGCTGTAAAAGAAGCTCTTGTTATGGCCGTTGTAATGGGGCAAGACCACCGGGCCGCCGATGCTGCCGCCGAACGTATTGCCATGAAGATCCGGCTTGGTGGTGGTTGTCGGGTAGGTATAGGCAATGGCATCGAAGGCGGAATTCTGGTAGTACCAGAAGCCCGAGCCGTGCAGTTGGTTTGTGCCGCCTTTGGTGGTAACCACAACCTGCCCCGGGTCGCCGTACTCGGCATTGTTCAGCGCGCCGTCAGCGCGAATCTCGGCGATGGCTTCAGAAGAGGGAAAGGCATCGCCAATGACGCTGCTGCCGCCCGTATTCTTGGCTGTCAAGCCATCCACGGTGACGTCCGTCTGGAAAGGCAATGCGCCTTGCAGGGAAAAGCCCAGCGAGGAGCCGGAACCATCTGGCTGCATGCCGGGCAGCGCCCCAAGAATGCCGTAAGCGCTGGTGCCGGAAAAGCTGGCGCGCGTGTTGACCGGGAGGTTGGTGGTGTCGTCGGTGGTGAAGGTCCCGCTGATGGTCGGCGAGTCGGTTTCAATGGCGCTGACCATGTCGCCGGTGACGCGAACCTCCTGCTGCACGGCGCCTACGGACAGGCTCAGGTCCAGGCGGAGTTCCTGGCGGACGGCCAGCGCGACTCCGTAGATCGACCACTTTTCAAAGCCTGGCGCGGAAACCTCAACCGAGTAGCGGCCAGCCTTCACGTCCTGAAAGCGGTAATCGCCGACGCCGTTGGTCTTTACGGTGCGGACGGCGCCTTCATCGGTGTTTGTCAGAGTGACGGTTGCGCCGGCAACGACGGCTCCGGCCGCGTCCGTGACGCTGCCAGCGATGGCTCCCTGCGTGGCCTGCGCCCGGGTTTGTGTACAGGCCAGCGCGAGCGCCAGCAGCAGGCTGAGCGCCATCAGCGGCTTCTTCAGCAAGGATTGCCGGAACGAATCGGTGTGTCTGTGCATGGGTCACTGTCTCCTGAGAATGCGGCATGGGTGAATTGCGGTTCGGTAGTACGTCCAGTGGCTGTACAACCAAGGCGGATCGAGCATGTCCCGCGGTTCATCTGGGATAGGTAACTAGCAAAAGCGGTAGCGCGTGGAAAGGAAGAAGAGGTCACAAAATTGCCCAGGCGCGCTTGGATGCGTTGCGCTTTGCCGCCTGATCAGAACATCGAGCGAGTTGGCATTCTCGCGTCACCGGTCAGCCTCCTGGTCGATCTCAATCTCTGAGCAGGGCGACGGCTTCAGGCTAGCTGGGGTTGGTTACAGGTTGTTGAATCGATCCGGTCGGGACGGGGAAGGACCAGTAGATTGAAGCCCAAGTTACAAATTTTTCGCGGCCGAGTCCAGTGTTTTTTTGCGATTGCCAACCATTGCACCCAAGGAAATCAGGGCTCCCCGCGCGGGTGGGGCGCAAGAACGCTCGCCGGCTTGCCGGCCCAGCTTCCGAAGGAAATGCGAATGTTAATTTTCAGTTAACTGGGTATCCGCTTCACTCAGGTGGTCATAAGATGTTGTGGTTTTAGAATCTGGGAAAAGAGGTCGCATCGTAACGAAGGGTACAGCCCTCAAGGGGCTAAAGCCCATTGATTTTGCTGACCTTACGGCACGACTAAAGTCGTGCCCTGACACAAGACAGCCGAAATCTGGCTGTTCCGCCCGCCTCCGCCTTTTGGGTCTACCTGAGTCAGATGGATACCCAGTTTCAGTTACTTCGACTTGAAGAGGTTGATCCGCGTTCCTGCGCGGGGTTTGTCTCTGTCAATCGTCGTCTTTCGGCTTGCGCAGCTTGCCGGAGGATTTCTCAATCTGGTCACGGATTTCGTCGGCGTCGTCAACGTCGCGCAGGGCAGCGGCCTCCTCTTTTGTTTTCGGCCTGGCGAATCGCGCCTTGGCGGGAGAAAAGACGCGCGGGTCGGAGGGACGAACGGCAAAGTGCTCCAGGTGCGGTTGGGCAGCGACGGGCTGATTCTCGAAGATGCCGGTAATTTCTCCGGCCAGGGCGTCCTCAAGATTCATGGGCCCCAGGCCGAGTAACTCGTCGATGGTGCGCGTAATGGAGCCCATGCTGGTGTGCTGGTGAGAGACCACGCCCGGCTTGACCCAGGGGCTGGCGACCAACAGGATGCTGCGGTGAGCGTCCACGTGGTCTACGCCGCTCTGGGCGTCGTCTTCGGTCACAAAGAGAGCGGAATCCTTCCAGATGGAGGTCTTCGACAAGAACGCAACAATCTTGCCCAGCGCCAGGTCGTTGTCGGCCACATACGAGGCGCGATAGGGGTAGCCGTCGGCGGGGCGCGGGTCGGCGGTGTGGTCGTTGGGCAGGCGAATGACGATCAGTGCTGGGACCTTGCCGGCCGCGAGCTTGCGTCCAAAGTCGCGTTCGAACTCGGCGGCGCGGAACTGGTCGGGGATGCCCAGGTTGAAGGTGGGATAGCGGCGGTCGCTGGACTCAAAAACCGGGCGGGGCAGGGGCGCATTGAGGAAAAGGCGCTGGCCCTCGGGCTGGGAGCCCTCGAGCTCAGCATTGCCCTCGACCTCGAGGCCCTCCCCGTAGTTGAGCAGATTTTTGCCGCCGGCCACGATGTGCTCCCACAGAGCGCCGAACTGCGGCTCGTCCTCGGGCATGGGGGCGTCGTTTCCGCCAAAGAGGGCGCGCCGGCCGGGCTGGGCGGCTGTGGAGTCTTCGTGCCGCCTGCCGCCGTAACCCGAGGTCCAAGCGGTGTTGAAGAACGGCGTTGGATTGATGCCCACCACCCAGCGGTGGCCGTCGGCCGATACGTCGGAGTCCACATAAAAGTTGTCGCTCATGGCGAACTGGGCGACCAGCGCGTGCAGGTTGGGCGTGACCTTCAGATGGGTTGCGGACTTCAGTTCTTCGGCCCAGCCGTCGAGGCCATAGCGGGTCAGAGAGGGGTCGCCGTTGGCGCCGGCCATATCGCCCAGCACCTCGTCGTAGGTGCGATTCTCGCGCACCACCAGGAAGCAGTGCTTCAGCCGGGGCAGTTGGGGGCGGTTGGCAATGGCCGCGGTGTTGGCGGCGATCACCGTCCGGGTGAGCGCGTCTGGCGGGGGCAGGGCGGCCAGATCGATGGCGCTCAGGCTGCCCAGTTCGAGCGAACCGATGTAGGTGGGTGCATTCGGGTCGTGGAGTTTGCCGGCGTTCGGCCCCGCGCCCTTGCCCTTGGTGTTGACGATGTAGAGCGTTTTGCCGTCCGGCGAGAGGGCCACGGCCGAGGGGTTCCATCCAGTGGGAATGTGTTCGATGACCTGGAGGCTGGCGGCATCGAGTACGGCGACCGCGTCGATGCCCGCCTCGGCTACGTAAATCCGCCCGTCGCGGGCCGTCAGACCGGCGGGCATGACGCCGCGCAGAGACCGGCCTTCACTGTCGCTGAAAAGCGGTCCTGTGAAAGGCGAGAGTGTGGTTTGGCCGAGCAGATGGCTGCCGTCGGCGCTCACCTTGGCAACCGCATCCTCATGGGCCAACGCGACAAAAACCGCGTCCGGTGTTGCGGCCACCCCGCTGGGCGCGGCTCCGCCTACGGTCTGGCCGCGGGACTCGGTAATCCTGGACCCCAGGCGCAGCTTTGAAATCACCGCCAGGTGGTCCCGGTCGCGCACATCATAGGTCCACAAGGAGCTGCCGCGGAGGGAATTTTCTTCGCCCAGTCCCGGAATGCGCTTGCCCTCGGCCAAAGTTCCGGTGCGTGCAGCCTGGGACGGATAGCCGAAGGGAGGGAAGTGCAGCCCCGTGCCCATCCTATTTTGGGGGTCCGCGCCGGGAATGGCGCTGTACTCGAACAGGCCGGTATTGGTGACGTAGAGCCGGTCGCCATCGGGGGATAGCGCCAGGCCGAAGGGGTAACTTCCCGTGGGAATCTGGGCGATGCGTGTCAGGGAGGCGGCATTGAGAACTACGATACGCCAGTTACCCTGATCGAGGGCGAAGAGGGTTTTGCCGTCGGCCGAGACGATGAGCGTAGCCGCAAAGCTGCCGCTCGGTGCCTCGGCTCCGGTCGCCGTGCCCGCGATTGGCCCGTTCAGCGAGACCTCGCCTGCCGGCTGCCAGTCGAGGGTGCGATAGGCGCGAATTTTGCCGGAGTCGCCGGTGGCCACGTAAAGCAGCATTCCGTCGGGCGAGTAAGCGAGGCCGGCGTGAACCTCAATGGAGGGGTCGTTTACCGATGTGGTCGGCATGCGCCGAACTTTGGGGCTTGAAGCGTCCGGCTGCTCAATCACGTTCAGCGCGAACGGAAAGCCGATCGACGGCACGGCGATCTGGCCGCCGTCCGGCCGCACCGCCAGAGCAAACGGGTAGGGCGCCACGGGGATCCAGTTGCCGGCCGGATGGATTTCGCGCCCGTTGGGCAGGACCGCAGTTACGCCGCTCTGCGCCACCAGGGCCTGTGCGGC
>Ga0181520_10001758_pt1 | contig 42887 bp, 43 predicted proteins | sample PEATcosm2014_Bin_29_FD_132451 | JGI IMG/M metagenome (GOLD analysis project Ga0181520, IMG submission 132451) | Peatland microbial communities from MTU Mesocosm Facility, Houghton, MI, USA - PEATcosm2014_Bin02_30_metaG | ecosystem: Environmental > Terrestrial > Soil > Wetlands > Peat | place... | reverse complement strand
GTCGCTTGGGTACGATTTTCTCTGCGTCATCCTTCTTGATTACTGCCCAGCAGGACCGGCTGCATATAACTGTCTGGAGTCTCCCGATATCTCTGGTATAAAGATCGTAAACAGGCTCTTAGAGTTGAGACAAAGGTTATCACTGATGAGCCAGACATTGAAATCAGTACGGGGGACGCGGGATCTTTTGTCGCCGGAGACGGCGCTTAGGAAATCGCGTTGAGGCGAACCTGACGGACTGCCATAATATTTCACATCAAATGCTGCCGAACCATCATAAAATGTCATAAAATGAAGGTATGCCGATGACCTCTCTCAACATTTCGCTGCCGGACCCGCTGAAAGCCTATGTGGAAGGCCGGGTTGCCTCCGGCGATTTTGGCACGCCAAGCGAGTTCGTCCGCAACCTGATCCGCCAGGACAAGGAACAGCGGCGTGCGTTGCTGGAGACGGAATTGATCGAAGCGCTTCAGGGGGAAGCGTTGTCCATTTCGCTAGATGAGTTGAAAGGGCGCACTCTTGTCTCGCTGCTGCGGGAGAAGCTGGGCCGCCCGTGATCGATATACGCTTCTCCCCGGCTGCTTACCAGTCGATTCTCGACCAGGCGGACTATTATCGCCTGACTTTGGATCAAGATTTGGTCGATCGGTGGGAGTTGGCCGTCGATCTAGCAATCAATTCCTTGCTGAGTTTTCCGGAGCGTGGAGCGCCTTGCCGCTTTCGCTCACCGGCGCTGGCCGGATTGCGTTGGATCTTCGTTCCCGGCTTCCCCAAGCACATGGTCTTTTATCGCTATCTGCCGCAAGAGCAACTCCTGCTGATAGTCAAGGTGGCGCACGGCGCTCGGAATCTGGAAACCCTCCTTGATGAAGAAGACTGACGGAGAGCATACGCGCTTCATTCTCCCGCAATATAAACTAAATGAGCTATGAGCACACTGAAAGCCGTTCGCGGCACACGCGACCTTTTGCCGCCGGAGACGGCGCTGTGGAACCAGATCGAGGCGACCGCGCGCTCGGTCTTTGCCCGCTACAACTTCGGCGAGATTCGCACGCCGGTCTTCGAGGACACGGGCCTCTTTGCCCGCGGGGTGGGCGAGGAGACCGACATCGTCTCCAAGGAGATGTACACCTGGGAGGATCGCGCCCGCGCGCAGTCGGAAAAAACCCAATCGCTCACGCTGCGCCCGGAGAACACCGCCGGCGTCGTCCGCGCCTACATCGAGCATGGCCTGGGCGAGAGCGGCCAGATGCAAAAGCTCTATTACATTGGCCCGCAGTTTCGCCGCGAGAGGCCGCAGAAGGGCCGCTTTCGGCAGTTCTCGCAGATTGGCGCCGAGGTGATCGGGCCGGTCTCGGCGGGCAGCGAATCGCCGCTGCGCGACGCCGAAGTGCTGGAGATGCTGGCCACGCTGCTGGACGAGTTGGGCATCACCGGCTGGACCTTGCACCTGAACTCCGTCGGCTCCGCTGCCGACCGCGCGCGTTACAACGAGGCGCTTCGGGCCGCGCTGGTTCCGGTAGTTGCGCAGATGTGCCCGGATTGCCAGCGGCGCGCCGTCACCAATCCGCTGCGCGTGCTGGACTGCAAGATTGCAGACGACCAGCCGATCATCGACGCTCTGCCGATGATTGCCGACTCGCTCGACGAGGCCTCGCGCGATCACTTCGCGCAGGTCATGGCGGCTCTCGACGCGGCCGGCGTGCCGTACACGCGCAATCATCGCCTGGTGCGCGGGCTGGACTACTACACGCGGACGACCTTCGAGTTTACGCATGGCGGCCTGGGCGCGCAGAACGCCCTGCTGGGCGGCGGCCGCTACGACGGCCTGAGCGAGATGCTGGGCGGACCAAAAGCGCCGGGGATCGGCTTCGCGATGGGCGAGGACCGGCTGGTACTGACCTTGCTGGCCGCACTCGACCAAAACCCCGCCCCACCGCAGGTGGCCGACGCGTTTATTGCGCCGCTGGGCGAGCCCGTGAACGCCGCCGCGCTCAATCTGGCCCGCGAATTGCGCCACCAGGGATTGCGGATTGAAGTGGGCGACGGCAGCTTCCGATTGAAAAAATCCTTCGACGCCGCCGACAAGACCGCCCGCCAGATTGTGATTCTGGGCGAGAATGAACTCCAATCCGGTATTCTGACTGTGAAGAACTTCTCGACAGGCGTGCAGACCAAGGTTCCCCGCGCGGAGTTGGCGGAACACCTGAGAAAGGCGTAACCGATGATTCTCTCGAATTTCTATGCCAATTTCGACTGGAAGGATGCGGCCGCGCTGATCGGATCGGTCGTCGCTCTGGCCACGTTGATCAAAGGCACTCTTGAGTACGTTAAACAGGGAACGTTGAAGCGTGCGGAACTGTTTTTTCAGATGGAAGAGAGGTATGCCAAATTCCTCTATCTTTTTGATATGCTCGATCATCAGGATGATGAGAAAATCCGTAAGCAGCTTGAATCTCTTTCGTTTGAAAAGAAACTCGATTTTCTTGGTTTCTATGAACAACTGGCGATGATGGTTGAAAGTGGCCTGATTCGCCGGAAAGTCGCCCACTATATGTACGGCTACTATGCTATCGCCTGCTTGGATTCGGATGATTTTTGGAAAGAAGAGGACCGCAATGACCCTTATTGGTGTCTATTCAAAAATTTCGCCGAACAAAGCAAGGTATACATGAGTGCGCTTCGCAGGAAATTCAAGCCGAGAGAATATCAACTGTAAATCTGGCGGGTGCCTCCGGTCCCTCGCAGTTGGGAACCGGGGAATTGAGCCTCAATCCACCAGCTTGGCGATCTCGTCCAGATCGAAGCGGGCCTCGCTGCCTTCGAGAGTCAATGCCCTCTCGGCCAGCGCTTCTAACTTGCCCCCGCGATACCTGAAAGCCGGCCCCTCGGGATCGACGATGAGAATCGTGCGGATCCCCATCTTCTCGTAGCGTTCGCCCTTCTTCATCACGCGCCCGACCTGGTCGGCGGGCGAGAGAACCTCGATCACGGCGACTGGAGGATGCGTGGCGATGGGTTCAGCCGGAAGGGTGCGGTCCAGCAGCGTCACGTCAGGAATCAGAAAGCCGTAGGCATCGACTTGCACGCGCAGTTCCGGACGCACCCGGATGCCCGCGCTCACGGCCTGTGCGCGAAACCAGGCACAGATCGCCGCCTGCCATGCGGAGTGATCGTTCTCTCCCATCGTGCTCTCCCTCTCCACGATCTGGCCGTCGATATACTCGGCATCAGGCGAGTAGGAGCTTTGGAGATATTCTTCGACGGACACAAAAACCGGCGCGGCTGCCATCTCGTCTCTCCTTGTGTCCATCATAGTGCTGCGCAAACCGGAATGGAAGAGTCAAATTCTGGATTTGCCGCCTGATTGAGTCAGCCGCCGAAGCCCTTCCATTACAATCAAGAGAGTATGGCACTCGACTTTCAAGGTACTCTCGAACGGACGCATCTTTGCGGCGATCTGCGCTCGGCACACGCCGGACAAACGGTAGTTTTAATGGGCTGGGTCAACCGGCGGCGCGATCACGGCAACCTGATCTTCCTCGATCTGCGCGACCGCAGCGGCATCAGCCAGATCGTGCTCGACAAGGAGCTGACCCCCGACGGCCACCTGAAAGGTGAATTAGTCCGCCCGGAGTACGTCGTTGCCGCGGTGGGCCGGGTGCGCCTGCGCGATGCGGACGCGATCAATCCCAAGATGGAGACCGGCGAGATCGAGATTGAAGCGACCGAGTTGCTGGTGCTGAACGACACCCGCCTGGCGCCATTCTCGCCCTCGGAAGAGGCGATCCAAAACGAGGAAGTCCGCCTCAAATACCGCTACGTGGACCTGCGCCGCCCGGAGATGCAGCGCAACTTCCGCCTGCGCCACGACGTAACGCTGGCCATCCGCGACAACCTCAGCCAGCAAGGGTTTCTGGAGATCGAGACGCCCATCCTCACCAAATCCACGCCCGAGGGCGCGCGCGATTTTCTCGTTCCCAGCCGCGTGCATCCCGGCGAGTTCTACGCGCTGCCGCAGTCGCCGCAGATCTTCAAGCAGATTCTTATGATCTCCGGCTTCGATAAATACTTCCAGATCGCCCGCTGCTTCCGCGACGAGGATCTGCGCGCCGACCGCCAGCTTGAGTTCACGCAGGTTGATTTGGAAATGAGCTTTCCCCGCCAGGAGACGGTCTTCAAGGTGGCCGAGCAGTTTCTTGCCGCCGGATTTGCTGCGGCCGGAGTCACGCTACCCACGCCGTTTCCGCGCATCAGCTACGACGAGTCGATGCGGCGCTTCGGCTGCGACAAACCGGACCTGCGCCTGCCTGGACTCACCGATGTGCGCCCGGCCTTCGCCGACGCCGACCTGACCGCGCTACAAATTGACCTGGCTTTGCCCGTAGTCGCGCTGCGCATTCCCAATGTTGGCGAGTTGAGCCGCAAGGAGCGCGAGGACAATCATCCTCTCTTCGATTTGAAGAAGGGTGCCAAGTTCATCGACGACTTCAAGCGGCTGGCCAAGGGCTTTCCCGACGCCGCCGTCAAGGCGCGCGAGTTGGCCGGAGCCGCGGAAGGTGACTTCGTCATCATTGTAGCCGGCGATCCGGCGCACCCGGTCAAGGCCAGCGACACCAAATTCGAGGGCCGTCTCAGCGAGCGCGAGATCAATGTATATTCGGCTGCCGGCAACTTCCGCACCGAGCTGGCGAAAAAATACGCAGATCGACATGGAGCTTTCGGCGTGACGGAGAAGGTGGTGGCTGAGGCTGCTGCGCGCGGCGAGAAGAGCGTCGACCTCAACGGTGCGGCCGCCTTTCAGCCAATCTGGATCACCGACTTCCCGATGTTCGAGTTCGACTCGGCACTGGGCAAATGGATGCCTGCGCATCATCCGTTTACTTCACCGCATGAAACCGACATGGCGAACCTGGTCAGCGATCCAGCTAGCGTCAGGGCGAATTGTTACGACCTCGCGATGAACGGCCTGGAGCTTGGCTCTGGCTCCATCCGCATCCATCGCAAGGACGTGCAGCAGCAAATCTTTCAGTCGCTCGGCATCAGCGATGAAGAGGCCCATGCGCGCTTTGGCTTCTTCCTCGATGCGCTGGAGTACGGCACTCCGCCCCACGGCGGTATTGCGCTCGGCCTCGACCGCATCGTGATGCTGCTGGCCGGCGCGCCCAGCCTGCGCGAGGTCATCGCTTTCCCCAAGACCGCCAAAGCCATCGACCTGATGGTGGACGCGCCAACGTCAGTCACCGAGCAACAGTTGAAGGAACTGCACATCCGCGTGGCGCTGAAGAGTTAGATATACCGATTTTCTTGTTCATTATTCCTCCTGACAAGGACTTGTTGGCTGGGGAACTTGATCCGCCTTGAAGGAGACTGGCAACCATTTTGAGGATGCTCACTGTTGCTGTCAGGCCGACTGGCCACTGTCTCCTTTGCACAGCGCGTGCAGAGAAAACGGCTCGGTAGCGCCCCTCGAAGCAGCTCTTCAAACAGCGTTCCGGCCCTGCAACAGCCGGGATTCTGTTACACTGGTTCCAGCGCAATCAAGGGGGCAAACGCGCCAGGCAGCGCCCCAACGATACGCTCCTGCAACCCATGTTCGGGGAGTGGCTCAGCCTGGTAGAGCACCTGGTTCGGGACCATGGGGTCGGAGGTTCAAATCCTCTCTCCCCGACCATATTATTCAATAACTTATGGCATATTTCTCCCGATCAATAAATCCAATGTAGACGATTTTGTAGCGGTCAAAGCCTCCAAGTTCCTCCCATTCCAATCCTGTGAGCAATTCAGTGGATTCGCCCGCGATTTCAACCGCCGGACTCTTCCAGCGCGTACAGTAGAGATGGTCTGCATCTGAATCTCTCAATAGCTAATGCGACGCGGGTGAATGAATTAGTGCAAGATGAGCCGGTTGTAAGCGATAATCCGCATTATGGGAAAAGTCATTCTCTTGACCGGTGCTCCTGGGACTGGGAAGTCAACTCTGCGGCGATCACTCGAACCATATGTGACGGGTCTTCGACACTTCGACTATGGCGAATTGTTATTGCTGCGCAAGGAGCAAGAAGGCTCGGTCTTAACCTACGACCAATTACGTGAACAATCGGCGTCCGTGATCGGCACGGCAGATGTGGTGAGCACCGACGAGTGGGTGATTGCAGAGATTGCGAAGTTGAGGATTGTGAGTGACATCATTATCGATTCTCATGCACTGACGCGGGAGGAATATGGCTTTCGAGCTATTCCGTATTCAAGCAGCCAATTGGAAGCCCTCAAATTCGATGCTGTGTTCGCTCTTCGGTGCGATCCAGAAGTTTTGAACGCGCGAGTCGCGGCCGACCGCGGTGGAAGACGGGAATTATCAGTGGAGCTCGCCCGCGAAATCCAGACGTTGCAAGAATCACTTTGCTTGCACTATGCCGTCGCGTGCGGATGTACGGCCTTCGTGATTGACACCACGGAGCGGACGCCGGTAGAGGTCAGGGATGTCGCACTTCACCTTCTCAAGGGAATCGGTGCAAATATAAGCAGCTAAAAACATTGCGGTCCGGTGGATGAAACCAGTATCATGCTGAGCAATGCCAGAATCGCACCAAATCGATCTCCGAGCTGCCGTAAACGCGATCTCGGACGTAATACAGAACCGTCCTCGGCCCCTCCGGCTCTTCGACCAGATTTACATGAAGGCAGGCGACATGGTACTGCAAAGCGAGTTTGTCGCGCGCTGGGCGCGCGGAAAGAAGCTCGCCTTCATCGGGGACGGGGATGCGATTAGTGTATGCGCGGCATATCTCAGGGCTCGTGGAATCATCGATTATGGACCATCTGAGATCGTCGTATTCGATTTTGATGAGCGAATCTGTAACGCGATCGAACGCTTTGCAGATCGGGAACGCCTCGAAGGACTGAGGTCGCAGCTTTACAATTGTCTCGATGCATTTCCCGCACCGGCCAAATTCGACTGCTTTTACACAAATCCGCCGTGGGGCGCCAGTAATGGCGGCGAGAGCGTATGCGTATTCATGCAACGCGGCATGGAAGCGGTAGGCTATAGTGGCGAAGCTCTGGTCGTCATCGCCGATGACGATGAGAAGCAATGGCCGAAGCAAGTATTGGCGAGAGTCCAAGAGTTCGCTATAAAGAGCGGTTTCTTTGTTCAAAAGATGATGCCAAAGATGCACGAATACCATCTCGATGACGCACCGGATCTTCGTTCATGCAACTTGATGTTCAAAGCCGTAGACGACACGAGCGAAGCGCGCGAAAGTGTCGCAATTGTGGACCCGCAACGGCTGTCGAACTTCTACGGTCGCGCGGGTAACCCGCGCGTGAAGTACGTTCGTGAAAAGGCCAGGTTGGAATACGGGAAGGCGCACGAAGACGAGTACTTCTTGGAGACACTGGAGTAAAGCGATGGCAACTATCGTTACGCCCGGAGCCGGCATTCTTTACATGAAAGTCGGAACCCACGCCAAGGAAACGCTTGATGACATCATCAAGCGCAAGACGAAGGAGATCGATGAGGCTGGAGTTGCATTTTGGGGGTATGGCGGAAGTACTTGCCACCCACAGAATATGGTTCAACCTTTCGCCAGGGACTATGAAGAGCGGGGGCAAACCGTATATCTCTGTATGCACCCGATGGATTCAAAGCATTTTGCGTATCCGAATCGAGCCGATGAATTCTCGATAGATGGCATCAAATGGGAAATTGTTCCCTCTGCGATCAATGTCTTAGGATCGCGGTATGCCTTGGTCATCAAGAATCTGCGTAAAGACAGCTTTGATTTGCCACTCGATCTTACTAAGGTCGCACTCGGAAACAGCATGGGATCACGCGGAAACAATTACATAAGAGGAAGGGTAGACAAGGCCTGCCTGCAAGTTGTGGGCGATATTGACGGGGGACGGTCTGAGGTCGGCGCAGTGGATGAGACAGGTGAGGCGCGGCACATTGAACTCGTGGCAGAACTTGCGCCACCGTTCGCAGTGTACGTTCGCAATATTGTTAGGTAGAGAGGACCCGTGGTGCCTTTCGCCGAAGGTCTGAAATATAGCTTTCGAGGCCTTCAATAACTGACGCTATTGGCTGCTCAGAATTGTAGCAGCTAAAACAAATGCTGAGCGCCCGGTCGATGTCTGGTTCTCTGCACACTGCCTCCCGGATTTTGGCAGCATCGCCCAGTACCACGATATGTCTCACAAGTTGTTCGAGGCAAGTTACCTTGTCGCTGACTCCGGCGATTTCTGCAACGGCATTGATCAAGCGCTCTATTGCGACAATTGCGCGCTTGTCTCCGGTTAGTAGGCTTGGCAATGTGCGCGCAGCCAATACTGCCAGAAGTTGGCTCTCCCCGGTATCGAGGTTCACGAGCAAGCTCTGTGCGGTTGCCTCTAACGTGGCAGCGAGTGCCTGTTCCTCTGGTGTCGTTTCAATCGCCATTTGCTCTGCCAGGAAACCGACGAGTTCTGCCTCGGCTACGGCGGCATCGCCTCGCAGATTTACCCGTCTAATCTTTTTGGTCAAAACAAATCTTGCCGCAGCAAGGTAACCAACTTGATCTGGGCCGCAATTGGTCGAGATCAATTCTGTGAGCAGTCGATAACAAGCCCCTTTGAGGAGGATGTCGTTGTCGATCAGTGTCGTCATGTCGCTATGCCCGCTCCAAGCACCGCAGTGAGATATGAGATTGCATCTGACGGAAGCTGCTCCGTATCGAGCTGCGCCATCGTAACGCGGTTGATCTCGTTCCAAACGGGTCGTGCCTGGTTATAGATGAAACTCATAGCGCTATTGGCGACAGCCCAATTTCCCGTCGAATACCCAAAGCACAACGCGAGCGTTCCGGGTTCGATGTGGAGTTCGCTCGATACGCGCAATGCAATTTGCGCGAGTCCCGGCGCATTATAGGAACCGGTCGGTACGAGTTGAAGATCGGCCCTGCCGGTGAGCAGTTCGAGTGCAAAGCGGTCGGCTTCGGTTTCTTCCGTGTCGTCAGAACTCGCGGATAAGACATCAGCTTCCATATCGACAATGGCAGCATCGGTCCGTAGGTGTCCCAATGCGATATGGCCGAGTTCGTGGCCTAAGTAAAACGCGATATGGGGCGGGTACATCGAATCTTTCGCCAGGAGGATGGCGCTGCGTTCGCCGACGGCGACCGCCATTGCTGCCATCCGTTTCCGAACTGCTGGAAAAACTCGGAGATGCGCCACTGGTATTCCAGCTGACCACGAAAGGGAAAGCAGGTCCTCAAGGCGCACGTAGGGCTGCGAACTCAAGACGGCGCTGCGCAGGGCTGCTGCGGAGGTTCCAATCAACACAAACTGACCAGCGCTGGACCCGGCAGTGAGAAGCGCACTGATGGACCGACCGAACGAAGAAATCGCCGCGCGCTCCAGGTCACTTTCGCCGGAGAGATGCTTGAATCGCGCCTCGTCCTTCCAGATGAATCGGGGAACCCCGTCTTCGTCGAGGACCGAACGCGCATCTAGTCCCAGCTTTCGAGCGACGGAAAATCGCAACTCAAGCCTCGCAGACGATGAGGGGTCTGCTTCGTCACTCCACCAGTCCGGCCAAGCTGCATCTATAGCGGGGTCGCTCAGGCCAATGATCTTCAGTCTTCTGCGGAATCGTTCAGATTCGGTCAACCAGGCGTTACCCCCTTTTGGCGGTCGTGGCGGCAGAGTTCGGCCAATGCATTTAGTATCCTTGAAACTGCTTGTGCGTGGATACCAGATTGATTCCAGCACTCGTCAAACGCCTTTTGCGCCACTGCTTTGTCACCCTCATCCGCCACTTGAGAGAGCAGAGATTCTGCATAACTGCATAGTTTTTGATTAGCCACAGTGACTCTTTGCGGTGGCTTCTTTAGGAAACGCGATACAGTTGCCTGGTCAACTTGTGCTTTATCAGCTATATACGTCTGAGTATAACGGTGCTCGCGCATATAAGCGTTGAGAGCGCGTCCAAGTTTGACCGAATCTTGTTGCATGGTTACTGCATATTAGTGCATAATGCACTAAAGGAGTCAACTCATGCCTGTTCCCCGATGCTTTGTGTGGACCAAATTCGGCACCGAGGCAGGCCAGTCAATTTCCGACATCCTGCGGCGCAAAGAAGCCGAGCGTAGTGCAAACGGCGGAGTCTTCTATTGGGGGATCGGCAATGCCGTTGGCCCATCGATCCTTGAATTATTGCGCCAAGCCGATGAACCAGAGGTGCTATTTAGTCCAATCAAATCGACCCCGCGACGCGATGACGTAGAGCCGGAAAGCGTGGTTGCGTGGACTGCTGCGGCCGGACTGGACGGTGAACCATACCGGTTACCCCTCTGGTCGCTGATAACCAGCAGGTTCAACATCGGTCGTCCGCGGCATTATGCTCTCGTATGCAGAAGAGATTCCTCGCTCGTGGACGGTTTCGACACTGCGGAACCGACAGCGGAGAAGATCGCTATTGGCGAACTCACCAATCTTCTGACCGGGCGGCCTTTGGGTTCGTCGCAGGTTACAGCCGTCGTACGGCGGTGCGCGCGATACACTCCTTCAACTGCCGAATACAGTGTGAATCTCAGGGCCAAGTTGGTGCCCCCGTACTTCATTCAACTCTCCGCCCCGCAGCCCGTCACTGTTCCGGTGGTATGTTCCTGGGCGAATGTGTCTATGGAACGAGGATGATCAACCACCTTTTTCTCAGCGATCACAGATTCTGTTTCGCCAAGAATGATAGATAAATGACGCGATCCTCCGGGGCTAACCAGCTGGCACCCTCGCTCAGGAGAAGCATTGACTGTGCCTGATGCGTACAGCTCAATGCCTCTCCTTGGCCCTCAATTCACAATGTGGCTCCTAAGAGCTATGCTTTAGCCATGACTACCCCCAGTGTCGGAAGCGCCGCCATGTCTCGTGGCTCTGAATGGAGAAGGTGGGATCTTCACATCCATAGCCCCGCCTCCGCGTTGAACAATCAATTCCCTAAGCTCCAAAACGGAGAACCGGACTGGGAAGCCTACATCCTGGCGCTTGAGGCGCTCAAGGACACGCCGGCCATTGCAATAACGGACTACTTCAGCATCGATGGCTACAAAAAAGTAGTCGAGTTCAAGAAAAATGGCCGACTCAAGAACATTGATCTGATTTTGCCCAATATCGAATTCAGATTAGATAAGATTATCGATACGTCGAAAGGAAAGCAGCGCCTAAATTATCATGTCATCTTTTCGGATGCGGTAACACCGGAGCAAATCGAGGAACATTTTCTCCAAGACCTCAAGTTCGCATGGGAAGGTGATCCGCAGCGAACCGACCTGAGCTTAAGCATCCGGCGCGAAAACCTCTCCCTGCTTGGAGAACGTCTAAAGAAAGAACATCCGAACTTTGGAGATCGTTCCAACTTTGAAATCGGATGCACTTGTGCAACCGTATCACCAAATGACATCAAGGATGTACTAAATGCCAAAGACTTAATCTTTAACGGAAAGTATCTTGTTGTGCTTCCAGAAGAACATCTCAGTTTGTTAAACTGGGATGGTCAAGATCATCTGACGCGGAAGCTCCTCCTTCAAGGTGCAGACGCGATATTTTCCGCGAATCCGAATACAATCCAATGGGCATCTGGTATCAAATCAGGCAGCAAGGATGAATTTATTGCCGAATTCAAAAGCCTTAAGCCATGTATTCACGGATCGGATGCGCACACCACGGATCGTATCGGGAAGCCGGATGGAGATAAATTCTGTTGGATAAAATCAGACCTTACCTTTGAGGGGTTGAAGCAGATCATATATGAACCAGAGGGTCGCGTCTACGTTGGTGAAAAACCTGCAAATCTAAAAAACGATTATCAGGTAATCGAAAGCATCACCATTAGTGGTGCGCCAGATTGGTTTGGTACTCTGACCGTCCCCTTGAATGACGATCTGGTTTCTGTGATTGGTCCTCGAGGATCAGGTAAGAGCGCACTTGCAGAGCTCATCGCATTCGTCGGCGGAGCAAGTCTCTTCCGAGCCTCCTCAGGCCTGGAGGACACCTTTCTCTATAAGGCGGCAAGAAAATCAACGGCCAATCCTAATCCGGTAATTGGTGCCACAGTCAGTCTCCAATGGAAAAATAGCGAATCAGATGCCACACTACTTCCTACAAATCTCCGCAGCACGGCGGCGGAAGAGAAGGTAAAATATCTACCCCAGAAGTTTGTTGAATGGCTATGTGCTCCAGAAAACACTCAGGAACTAGAGGCGGAGATTGAAAAGGTTGTCTACCAGCGCAACAAAACTACCGGGCGACTACAGGCCTCCAACTTTCAGGAACTCCGTAAGGCGGCAGTGCAGGCGATTGAGGTGAAACGGGATAGGCTTATAAGAATGATCCAATCTCTCAACCAAAGCATAGCCGAGTCAAGTGCCCGACTGGCACTGAAGCCACAGAAGAATCTCGAATTGAAACATCGGCGAGAGGAGTTGGATCGCTTGCTCAAGTCTCCGCCACTTCTACCCGCAGAGAACACGGATGAGCTTAAGGAATTGGAGAAACTCGGAAAGGAAAAGCAGGGACTCGAAGTAAGGGTTATTGCGCTTACCGAGCAGGTAACGGCGCTCAACACCATCGAAGCGAAATTCCAAGTATTCAAAGAGGAGGTTGGAGTTTTTAATAGCGAAATCTCAGAGTTGTTGGTAAAAGCGGGTATGGATGAAAGCCTCAATAATTCCTTCTTGGTGCCTTGTCCTGACGTTGTGGACCTCTTAGTTATGCGGCGTGATCGGATTATTTCGATGATAGCCGAGATTCGCGGCGGATTAGTTGGGGAAGCAGACGGGCAATCGAGAACTCTTGAAAAGATCGTTGAAGAAATCAACTTGATTAAGGAGCGGTCTAAGCTCACCGAAGCAAAGAAGAAAGAATATGAGAAGTTTCAGCAGGACAAGCAAAAACTTGATGACCTCATTACGTCCATTACTCGCGAGCTTGGCGAACTGGAGACCGTAACCATGCCAAAGATGAAGGCAGATCAAGAAGCACGAATGGAGCGATACCTAGATGCGCTGGGGTTGCTGAATGAAGAACGGGCAGTCTTGGAGAAGCTTTACGAGCCGCTCAAGCAGGCTCTAGCAAAATCAAATGAAACTGCAAAGAAACTCACCTTTGTCTCGCGCACCGCGTTCGATGTGATGAAGCACGCTAGCCGTGGAATCGACTTATTTGATCGGCGTAAGAGCATTTTCCAGGATCAAGAAAGCATGGAAAATGCCTTGTCAGGTTTCTTTGAGGCCTGTCAGCAGAACGATTTTAATCGGGATGCGACAAAGCAGGCGCTAAGTAAACTTCTTGAGTCCTTCCGGCCCTCAAATATCCCGGAACAACTTCGGAAAGACAAGACAGCCAAAGACTTTGCTGATTGGTTCTTCGACGTGCAGGCGTTCTCGACTACTTACGCGATTAAGTTTGATGACAAGGACCTGCGATTTCTGTCGCCTGGAGAAAAGGGCATTGTGCTCCTACTTCTCTATTTGGAGGCAGAGGAAGGCGACAATCGACCGCTAATCATCGACCAGCCGGATGACAATCTGGATAATTTATCTGTGTATCCCAATTTGATCGACTACTTTCGGGCAAGGAAGAGAACGCGACAGATCATTATTATCACTCACAATCCGAACTTGGTTGTTAATACAGATTCAGAGCAGGTCATTGTGGCGTCCTTTGACGGCACACGTACTCCCAAGCTGCAGTACCACAGCGGCGCGTTAGAAGATACATCCCTTACCGGACTTGTTCCTGGCATCAGAGAAGACGTTTGCAGAATACTTGAAGGTGGCAGGAAGGCATTCCAGTTGCGCGAAGCACGGTATGCGCTGCCGAAATACGGAACGTAGGCTGAGAGTACTAGATAGGCACATCGGTTAAAATCTTGCTGGTCTCTCATATTTGGTTTAGCAGGTGAACCTTTCTCTGGTTATGCGCCACCGAGGAGGTTTAGGCTACAGGATTCGGCTTTGAATAAAAACTGCTTTATGGCCTCAGCGCCTTTTTCTATTGCGAAATAGGCAACGCCTGCTGCGGCTGCATCGAAATACTGCATTCGTCTATCTTCGGGCATCCACGGCTTACGCTTGCATGGTACATACCATGTCAATGTTGAAAAGCAGGCAGCAAGCACCAGAGCGACTTTATATTTCGTGAGCTTACTCTCGCGCCGAAATGTTTCATCGATGAGGCGTTTCTCGATGAACACGACCGGAATGCAGAGGTGCTTTGCTTTGGCACGGATGCTCTTGATCGCCGTCCGCACAGCCTGAGTGTCCCTGGTGCTGCCCGCAGGGACTCTTTGTAACACAATGACTTCCGGCTGAAATTTACGCACGAGCTTCTCTACGCGGCCCGCCTGGAATCCGCTGTGCTTCGAGCCGCTCACGCTGAAATCAAGAAGTTGACTTAAACCGTCAAAGACGGCATAGGCTAACGTCTTTGAGTGAACATCCAAAGATATGATGCGATTAGTTCGTGAATGATTGTACATGGATAAGGTGAGGGTTATATGCGGCGCGTGGTAAGCCATTCAAGTTTTCGTGCAGTGCGAGTCGCCTCTCTCCCACGAGCATCGTTCTGTTCAAGAGACGTTTTGAAATCGTTGATCCGTTCTTCGACTACGTGCTCAACGGTATCGCGCAAACCAAAGAAGAGTTCTCCGACCGGGGCTTGAAAAATGATCTCGTAGGCGAGCGCAATCAAGAAGGGCGGCAAGGAGCAGAATCGCTCATGTCGTGCGATTGCTCCTTCATCAACATAGCCGATTAGCATGGCGAGTTCGCGTTGGGTGAGGCAGGCTTTGCGGCGCGCAGCATGAATGCGGTTTACAACGGGTTCAGTTTGTTTTGGCATGGATAGAATAATAGTTTTCAAAGTACGACGTTTTTATTTTTAGCGTACCAAGCTATGCCCCATCGCAATAGATACACAAACCGGAATGGCGAGCCGGATTCTGTGGAATGCGACTATCGTTCATCCCCAAGCGGTTGACATTTTGCTTGAGCTCCGTACTGTTAATAGCAATGAGTCGATCCACGCAAACCATTTTTCTGAATCCCAGTTCTCAAAGCGTGTTTGTGTATCTTTCTCTCAAGAATCTAGTCGCGTATCGTTGGCGGGATGCAATTCACCGAAGCCGATCTGCAAGAGTTCATGGCGCTCTGGAAAGAGGAGTTTCACGAAACGATTACGGAGGCCGAAGCGCGACTCAGCGCATCCGCGCTTATGGAACTTTATGCATTCCTCGCTTTACAAGAGGACGACTGATAACCCATGCAATGCACCCATGAAATACTTTTTGTACTGCCGCAAATCCAGTGAGGACGAGGACCGTCAGGTGCTCTCCATCGAGTCCCAACGTCAGGAGATGGAACGGCTGACGGTCGGCTGGCCGGATGTTGAGATTGTGGAAGTTCTTGAGGAATCCTTCAGCGCAAAAGCACCTGGCCGTCCGGTGTTTGGCGCGATGCTCAAAAGAATCGCCGCTGGGCAGGCGGACGGCATCATCGCGTGGCACCCGGACCGACTGGCGCGCAATTCCATCGACGGCGGGCACATTATTTATCTCCTCGATACCAAGGGCCTCAAGGACCTTCGGTTCGCCACCTTCAGCTTCGAGAACAACTCTCAGGGGAAGTTCATGCTCTCGATCATCTTTGGGTATTCCAAGTATTACGTTGATTCCTTGAGCGAAAACGTCCAACGGGGCAACCGGGCAAAATTGCAGCACGGGTGGATGCCTGGACGAGTACCACTGGGCTACCTTAACGATAAAGAAACCCGGACGATTGTCATCGATCCAGAACGCTTCCACTTGGTCCAGCGGATGTGGCAACTCATGGCAACTGGGACTTACTCGCCGCGCCGCATCTGGGAGATTGCAACGGAAGACTGGGGCCTGCGCACGGTAAAGCGAAAGCGAATCGGTGGAAAGCCGCCTTCACTGAGCGCCATCTATCACATTCTCACGAACCCTTTCTATGCCGGGATTCTCGAACGGAAAGGCAAGACGTATCCGGGCAAGCATCAGGCCGCTGTGACCATTGAAGAATTCGAGCACGTCCAGCATCTTTTCGGACGCCCAGGACGCCCACGCAGAACGCGCACCTTTGCCTATACTGGCATGATTCGCTGCGGCGAGTGCGGATTCATGGTCACAGGAGAAGAGAAGGTCAATCGTTACGGAACCCACTACACCTATTACCATTGCAGTAAACGCCGCCTCGACCGTCATTGTGGGCAGCCGTATCTCTCGCTCGAAGATATCGAAACCCAGATCACGGCATTTCTCGGTGAAATTACCCTGCCGGATCGGTTCCATATATGGGCGGTGCAACGCCTGAATCGCACCATAAAACAAAAGCGGGACGACCACGCGGCACAAAAAGATTCTCTGCGTCGCGCGCAGTCCGCGTCGGCGAGAGAGTTGGCGAACCTGACGAAGCTGCGGATTCGTGACCTGCTCTCCGACGAGGAATATGTCAAAGAGCGCCAGGAGCTTGAACGGAAGCAGATTGGATTAGGCCAAAAGCTCAGCGCTCTTGCACAACAAACGGAACGGTTCGCACCCTCAGCGAGCATTGTTTCCTTCAACAACTGTTTGATTTCTCGCTTTCAAACGAACAATCTGCAACGCAGACGCATAATCCTCGCAACAGTCGGTTCGAACCTCGTCCTTAAGGACAAAAAACTCAGTATTGACGCACGTAAACCGTTCCGTCGTTGGACAGATTCAACAGATATTTCCTGTTTGCGGGCCTATGTGAGGGATGTCCGAACCTTTTGTTTTGAGGATAGCGCAGAACTCCACGCGCTCATACAAAACATCAGCGAGATTATGAGCGAGACCTCTGCTGAAAACACCGCATGAATATCCTGATGCACCAACCATCCTACAGATTGCATTATGATTGAAAAGACGGTTCAACCCTACACGCACTGCAGGCTCTTGCCATCTCTCATCCGAGATTCGCTCGCGGCACTGTTATTCTTCCTTCCCCGGATGCCGTCCGATCTGGCTGCTGTTCATGCGGGCGATGCGGACAGCGAATCACCCACACCCACCCTGCTCTTCACGGCCACCTGCATCTTGCGCGGAGACTCGGCGCTCGACGCCGCGATGCGAGGAACGATTAACGTGCGGCGGGAATTCTTGTGAATTGGACACAGAAAACTCGTTTGTTCTCATTTGACATTCTGCTGGTACGAGCTACCATGAGTGTGCATCTCGGCCAATCCCAAATAATGGCGACCGATATAAGGTTGGTTTTAAGCGTCCTTTGGAAGTCTTCTCAATATCTGAGTGTCGATTCACAGCTCATCATAGGTGATGTTCGTGATTGACTCGAAACTTTCCGGTGTGCGAGAATCGCGTCGATGGAATCCGAATATTCGATTCTTGAGGACCGGTGGCTTCCGCAGAAACCGGATCAGTCGCGCCCAGCAAGCACAGATGCTCGGGCAGCGATGAGCGATTACTCCTCTGCGCTCAAAGATTTCAAAGTAGCATTCCAGAATATTCTTACCTCCCTGAACCAACCACCAACCCTGGATACTGCGTTAGAGTTGTTCAAGCATATCGACCACGCCATTTGGCTCGCAGGTTTCGTACGGGTTCGAGCACTTGCGTTGTCCGCATATCCCACTGCGTTCAATAGTTTCGGAGATAACGCAGTCTATTACACTGCGGTCGCAGATGTTGCTGAAGAGGCATACCGGAGCCGCATTTCCGAGCTACAGAAAATTGAAAAATCGCTTCGATCCCAACGCGGTGATGCAGGCCGTCCATGGAGAGGAATTCTGTTATCTCATGAGGGGTTCAAGGGAGGGCACCTTATAAGTAGGCACGTTGCATGGACAAGGGATAATTTCAGACAAAGGTTCTTGGATGAAGATGCAAATCCCAAGAGACAGCGGCAAAATATTCTATCGTCCTTTTTCGACCTAGAAACAGCTGAGGAGGTTGTGTGGCGGGTGCTTGCCATGAACGGAGAGCTTTTGCTGAACCGAAAACTGATAACACGAGAAGAGGAGGGAAAACCGCTTTGGCTTAAGTTCTCAGAGTCGAGAGCCGTTGGCTACGTAAAAAAGCGTGGAAAGAATCTCTATTTGACGAACACTGGCGCTATATTAGTTATTATTGATTCTGGCCATCCCTGCGGATTTCGCATCGTAACTGCGAAATTGGTAAGTAAAAAGAAGGAGCAATGATTAACGACATCAATAACTGGCCTGAGCTAAACCAACTCATCGGCATATGCTTCAATGAAGATATGCTGGAACTGTATCCAGCCGACACGTTTGAGTTATCGGTGGTAGCCGCAGTTGAGTTCTATTGCAAATCAGCAGGACGCGAGTGTGTTCAGCAGGCCAGAATTGAGCTTGCGAATTTTCTATCATCCGTCTATTCCGAAGCCTATCTTGAGGACCTGATCGAAGAAATGGGCAACTCATGGGATTTCAGCCCTTACCGTCCATTCTTGGAATCGGTATTGGCTCAACTTGAGAAGTCCCTCCGAATTCAGCCTGAACCCCGCTTTTCAAAATAACGATCATAAGCCCTCTCGGTATACACGCCCACCCCCAAGGCCCCTCTTTTAATATATGGGCCAAACTGCACATCGAACCAATAGCCTCGTAAACTCGTCATGGGACGCATATTTGTATGTTCTATATTCCGGGATTACCGCTCCTAGAATGACGCGAGGCTTTCGTTGCGCGGGTATGAAACAATGACTTGATCCTGCATCCGGTGCCGGTTCTTGCCATCTTTTGTTCGTTTGTCGTTTGCATAAGATGGAGTCGGGGCCGCTCGACGGGTGCTAACCATTCGAGGAGCGAAGAGGCTAGCACACACCCCTGGTCTAAGGGTTGTGGAATGACGCCCCGTGCTCGGTATAGACGAACGGCCCCCCATATTTTCCTTCAAAGCGGTTCCATCATCTCCATGTGAGGCTCACAAAAAATCTGCCGGTCGTAATGCCAGTCGCTGCATGAAATGACAACCCCGGCGCGCTAAGCCGGATTATGCCATCTTTTGTTTTCTCGCACCAGCTATATGCTTACCTGACGCTTCGATACATAAAGGTCGAATCGACGCGCAAAACAATTATCTTTTCGCCAGCACATGATAGGACCGCTTTCGTATATCGGCGGCAAACGCGCCATCGCCAAACAAATCATCGCCCTCTTCCCGGAGCACACGACGTATGTCGAGGCCTTTGCCGGAGGCGCACAAGTGCTCTTCCGCAAGGAACCGTCCGAGGTCGAAGTATTGAACGATCTCGACGGCGAGGTCGTCAATTTCTACCGGGTCTGCCAGCAGCATTACGAAGAACTGATCCGGTACTTCCGCTTCATGGTGATGAGTCGCGCGTGGCATGGACTGCTTAAGGGCACCGATCCGAAGATGCTCACCGACATCCAGCGCGCGGCCCGGTACTTGTACCTCCTCAAGAACAGCTATGCGGGGTTGGTTCGCAACCTCGACTATGCCGGGAGCGTGGCGCAACCGCCGAGCTTCAACTTGGACCACCTGCCGGAGAATATCGAGCGCGCGCACAAGCGGCTCGTGCGCGTCCAGATCGAATCGCTGCCTTACGAGGAAATTCTCAAGCGGTATGACCGGCCCACGACATTCTTCTACCTCGATCCGCCCTACTATGGACGCAAGCTCTACAACTACAACCTCAAGCCGGAAGACTTCGCCACGCTCGCAGAGCGATTGAAGGCATTGCAAGGCAAGTTTCTGCTGTCGTTGAACGACGTGCCGCAGGTCCGCGCGCTCTTCGGCGATTTCGTGATCCGCGATATTGACCTCCACTACACCGCGCAGAAGATCGCCGGACGCCGCTACCGAGAAGTTCTCATCACGAATTACTGAACGGCTCTGCAACCATCCCGCCGAATATATTTTTACGAGAACAACTCATTGGATTTCTGTGCGTTAGCTCCGCAGAGCGTTCATTCTGTCACCGATATTCTCACCCCGCCCGCCACAATCCATCACATATGCTCGACTTCATCGAAAAACTCGCGACTTCACTCTGGAACCACCTGCAAGGGCGGCGCGGCACCAAGGAGCCGAGCGGCGTTGCGCTCGGGTTCTCGGTTGCCGAAGAGGCGGTGACGCGGCGGCGCGTGGGTCTCAGTCATACCCGGCGCACGATGCACATTGCGGTGCTCGGCAAGACCGGGAGCGGGAAAAGTTCACTGCTTCGTTTCATGGCCCAACAAGACATCCAAGCGGGACGCGGGTTCGTGTACTTCGATCAGCACGGCGATACCACGCCATTTCTCTTAAGCACCATTGCGGCAGAGGAGTCGAAGCGCGAGCAGGAATTGCACGAGAAACTGATCGTGGTCGCTCCCGCCGACACGGAGTTCTCCGTGGGTCTGAATCCGCTCGAACAGAGCGACGTGAGCTTCGTTCGCGTGGCGGAATTCGCGCAGGTGTTGAAACGCCGTTGGGGACTGGAACATTTTGGAGCGCGTACCGACGAACTGCTGCGAAATACCTTGTTCGTGCTCTCCGCGAACGGCCTCACGCTTCTGGAACTCGCGCCGCTCTTGACGCATTCCGACTTCCGTGCCAGTTGCCTCAAGAAAACCCCGAACATCGAAGTGCGCCAATACTTCGAGGCCCGGTACAACCTGGCAAGCGAGCCGATGCAGGCGACGATGCGCGAGCCGATCTTGAACAAGACATCGGCCTTCACCGCCGATCCCAGCTTCCGTCACATCGTGGGTCAACCGGAGTCCACGTTCTCGGTAACGGAGGCGATGGACGAAGGCCATTGGATCATTGCGAATTTGGAAAAGGGCAAACTGGGCGAACAGTCGCTCACGCTCGGCAGTCTGCTCTTCACCATCGTGAAGAATGCGCTTTTCTCCCGCACGAAACGGACGCTCTTTACCGTGTACGTGGATGAGGTGCAGAATTTCCTCGCCTACGACACGGGCATCGAAACCGTGCTCTCGGAGGCCCGCAAGTTCGGCGTTTCGGTGGTGAGCGCCAACCAGTACCTTAGCCAATATCCCGATGAAATGCGCGCGGCCATCCTCTCGGTCGGTACGCATATCTTTTTCCAGTTGTCGCCTGTGGATGCCACGCAGATCGCACAGGCGCTTGACGGCGGCAAGTATCTCGCGGAACGGCTCAAGAACCTTCCGCCTCGGCACTTTGTCATGAAGAGCGGTGCCGACCACTGGGCTCAGGGGTGTACGCCAACGGTTCACGACCCGCAAGTGAGTTTCATTGATCTCTTGAACCGCGCCCGCGCCCACTATGGACGCCCGCGCACGGTGGTCGAAGCTCTGATCGCGGAGCGCCATGCGGCGCTTACACAAACGCCCGACGAGGTGCTCCATGACTGGGAATGACAGGCTCATCCTCCAGCCGCGTGACCTGCATTTGTTGCGGGAACTCTCCGTGATGTGCGTCGTAGACCGCGAGCAGGCAAAGATCGTGGCCGGATTCGGTTCGACCACCCGTGCCAACGCCCGGTTGCTAGGGCTTACCCGCACGGGATTGCTCAAAAGATTCTTCCTCGGCTCCGGCGGCGGAAGGAAGGCGCTCTACGCGTTGTCGCCAAAAGGCGCAGAGACAGCCGACGTTCCCTGCCGAGGTCCGCGCCGTCCACAGGATGCACTCCTCGTCGCCGACTACTTCGTGGGGCACCAACTCGCCGTGAACGGCATCTACTGCGCGTTGAAGTACGGAGTGATCCCGGTTCCGCAGGTCTCCTTCATGAGCTGGTTGGCGTTTCACGAGCCAGTGGTCCCCGGCATCAGCCTCATCCCCGATGGCTATGTCGAGTGTGCGACTCCCATCGGCATCGCTGCGTGCTTTCTCGAAGTTGACCTCGGCCATGAATCGCTCGCGGTATGGAGAAAGAAGATTCAGCGCTATGTGCAACTCGCACTCTCCGGGAAATACAAGAAGCAATTCAAGCATGAACACTTTCGGGTGCTCGTCGTTGCGAACTCCGAACGGCGGCTGCATTCGATCAGGAAGACGGTTGCCGAGATCACGCAAAAGATTTTCTGGTTCGCAACGCTCGAGTCCGCTCACCACCGATTTTTCGCTCCCGTGTGGTTCCGACCAACCGACAACACACCAACAACATTTTTCGAGACAACCCAATGAGATATTGCTACCAATGCGGAAAGATGACGGCGGGCGAACCGCTCTTCTGCGCCACCTGCGGAAGAACGTATGACGTGAAGCTGTGCCCGCGCCTGCATATGAACCCGCGCGGCGTGGAAATTTGCTCGAAGTGCGGCAGCCGCGATTTGTCCACGCCGCAGCCGAAGATTCCGATGAGCTGGCGATTGCTTGCCATCGTTGCACGGCTCGGTATCGGACTCGTGCTCTTCTATGCGTCCCTCGCCCTCGTCATTGCCCTCATCCGTACCCCGGAGGGACAGAACGTCCTGGTCTTCTTCGGGTTGCTCTTGGCCGGCCTCTGGTGGCTCTGGAGCAAGCTGCCCGATTGGCTTCAGGAAGCGCTCCGTGCGCTCTGGAAGCGGAAGGAGAACAAAGATGAGTAGGCGAGAAAGAGCATTGTCGGGTTTCGCGGAACGCGGAAACACCTTGCAAACCAAAGGGATTCCGCCTGTGAACTACGGGCAGAGCTGCCCGCAGCATTACCCGCAGACGGCGGAGTGCGGCAACGAGCCGTTGGGCGCGCCGCTCTCCATCCGCGAGGTCGCGCGACTCATCGGCTGCTCGGCCTGGACGGTACGGCAAAGCTACCTGCCGCAGGGATTGCCGCATCTGCGCTCCGGCCCGCGCAGCAAGCTGATCTTCTTCCATGACCAGATCGTCCGCTGGATTCTTGAACACCAGCGGTAAGGACTTTGATTCCCGCGAGGGTAGGCGATGAGTGTGCGGCACCAAAACGATGTGCGGTCGGCGCTCCCGCTGATGCCTTCGGCGCACTATCGCACCATCTACGCGGACCCTCCGTGGCTGGAGGCGGGTGGGGGCGTAATCAAGCGGGGTGCTAATGCCCATTACCGCCTGATGAAACAGGCGGACCTTCTCTCACTGTCCGGGCACGTCCGGCGCATCGCTGCTCCCGCCGCCCATCTGTACCTATGGGTCACGAACAACTTCCTGGAGGACGGATTGGAACTGGCGCGGGCGTGGGGCTTCGAGTACAAGACGCTCATCACCTGGGCCAAGGATCGCTTTGGCCTCGGCCAGTATTTCAGGGGCCAGACGGAACACTGCATCTTTGCCGTCAAGAATGTTCTCCCGTACAAGGTCAAGGGCGGCAAGCGCCAGCAGGGAACCACCCTTATCACCGCACCCCGATCAGCGCACTCGGAGAAACCGGCGCAGATGCGGGAGTACATCGAACGCGTGAGTTACGAACCCCGGTTGGAACTCTTCGGGCGCAACGTCCCTGCGGAGTGGGATGCCATCGGACTGGAACTCGAATCATGCGAGACGGAACGCGAGAAGTATGTGACCCGGCAGTCATTCATTCAACCGGGGAGTTCTCATGCGCCGTGCGTGGCCAACAAACAACGTAACGGGATGATTCCCAAAGAAAGGAGGAAAGAACCCATGAGTCTCTACAAGCGAGGCAACGTGTACTGGACGGCGCTCTGGATCGACGGCGAGCGCACGATGCGTTCGCTTGGGACCTCGAACCGACGCCAGGCCGAGACGCTCGAACAGCGATTGCGTGACGAGCTGCATACGAAGCGGTTCCAACTCCCGAACTTCAAACCCGAGATGCTCTTCGGCGAACTCTATGCACGATTCCTCGCCGAGGGAGAGGTCAAAGCATACCACCTGGACCGCGCGAAACAGTTATTGCCGTTCTTCTCCGAGACGCCCATCGGGACGATCACGAAGAACGACATCGCGCGGTACCGCAAGCACCGCCATAACGAACATCGGCGGAAGGCGAAGCAGTCGGACGCGAAGCCGCTCTCTGAAACCACCGTCAACCGGGACATCGAAGTCATCCGTCATCTGCTTTTCTGGGCCGTTGACGAAGGCTTCATCCCCGCGAACCCCATCGCCCGCATCCGCATGGTGCGGGAGCGCGGGAAGCGCCGCCCGGTGATGTCGGTCGGCGAGGAGATCAAACTCCTTGCCGCCTGCTCCGAGCATCTTTGGCCCATCGTCGTCGCCGCGCTCGACACCGGAATGCGACGGGGAGAATTGCTCGCGCAGCTCTGGGAGCACGTGGACTTCGACCGCAACCTGCTCTCGGTAAGCCACTCGAAAACCGCCGAGGGGGAACACAGGCCGATCCCGCTCACGAGCCGCGTCCGCGCGATGCTCAATGAACATCGGAAGCCGTCGGGGTTGATCTTCACCTACGAAGGCCAGCCCATCCGCCGTCCGAAGTCCGGCTGGACGGGCGCACTGCGACGGGCCGGACTGCCGAGCTACCGCTTCCACGATCTCCGCCACACCTTCAACTCGCGTTTGGTCGAGGCGGGCGTGATCGCGGACGTGCGCAAGGAACTGATGGGGCACAGCCGGGGCGGAGACGTGCATTCGCTCTACACCCACATCGACATCCCCGTGCTGCGCGAGGCAATCCACCGCCTCGATCAGTGGTACGCGGAGAAGGTGCGGTCACTTAGTACCGTTCACCACCTCGGGGAGGAATCATCCCTTCCCGGCAACGATCACGAAAAACCAACTGAATCGAAGGATGAACCATATGACGGAAACCAACGCGCACTCCCATCTCCATGACCCGGACGCGGCAATCCGCGAACGCGTTCTCGACCGGGCCATGACCATCAATGCAGAGATTCTGGTCCGGCTCACGACGGCGCAAGACGACCTCGAAGCCGGTCAGTATCGCGCCGCGCTCGGTGCGCTCGACGGCATCGAGGCGCAGCTCACCATCATTCGCAGTGTCCTGCTCCTGCTTCGGTAGGAGTCCGCACCTTCACAACTAACCCATAACCCAAAGGAGGGTTTATGAGCGCACAGAATGCCGCATCAACCGCAGTACCGGCCACGGGTCGGAAGGCCTGGATCAAGAAAACTCCTACTGAGATAGTCCTTGAACAACTCGGCAAGGAGGAAGCGAAAGTTGCCGAGATGCGCAAGGAACTTGCCCATGAAGAACGCGAGCTTGCCAAACTGCAACAGGCCCGCAAGGTGCTCGAATCGCAGTAACCACCAGGGGAGTTGTCCGTTCGCGGCAACTCCCCCTTTTCATACTCACACGGAGGAACCTATGTCAGCTACCACACGCAAATTGCATCAAGGCAAACTGAAACCGCGCCAGCTTGAAGCGTTGGCTTTCTATCTCGGCGCGCACGGCGACGATCCCGCGCCGGTGCTCGAAGAGATCGAAGCGCGGTTCGCCCAAGATACCTTGGAAGAAAAACAGAAACCACTTCGCACCCTTCACGCGCTCGAAGCCAAACTCCAACAGGTGCGCCGTGAGAAGCCCGAGGCCGAAGCACTCTGGACTCGCATCCGCAAGGAACTCGGCGATACGCCGCCGCCCTATTTCCACGCGATCCTCATGGCAGCCTTCGCCCTTTTCGCGCTCGGCCTCGATACGCTCTTCCTTGCGCCGACGATGGACATTTTGAACATCGCCGATCCGGGGCTTCAGTTCCTTGCCGCTGCCGGCTTCGCGGCGCTTTGTACCGCCTACTTCGAGTTGACCGGCCTCTTCTATATAGAGGGGGAAAGTTCCTGGTCCAAGCGCATGACGGCCGTCGCAGCCGGAGGCATCGGCGTCATAAGCCTCACGGTTTGGGGACTCCTGCGCGGGTATCAGTTGAGGTATGCCGCCGTCCTCGCCGGGAATCCCTTGGGGCAGTTCCTCGCCGAGCATCCGATGCTCGCGTCCATCTTCTATATCTTCATTACCCTTGCGACGCCGATCATCGGCGCGACGGCGCTGCTCTTTGGATGGAAAGAAGTATCGAATGCGCGGAAGTGGCGCAGGGTGCGGAAACGGTTCACGACGCTGCGCTCTGCCGAAATCCAGCTTGCCCGCGATGTCCAGACCGAGACTGAGAGCCTCGATCACTTCGACAAACGGAAGCAGGCGCAATGCCTTGAGTGGCGCGCCATCTTTGCGCAGTTCTATGAGCGCGGCCAAAGGAACGGCGCGTGCCAGGAAACCCGCTGGTCGGTGGTGCGCAAGAGTTTGCTCGGCGGGCTGTGCGCGGCGCCGCTCGGATTTCTGATTCCCGTGGCGTGGTTCCCGGCACAGTTTGCCATCCCCGTCATTCCCGCCCTCGCCCTCTTCATCCATTTCAACCGTCGCCGCCACCATCCGAGCCACGAGCGTTACCTCGCTCAGGAGAACACCCACTTCGCGGTGATTCCCGACGCGCCACAGCCGCGCGAACTGCCCGCGCCCAAACAACGCCTCTTGTCGAAGGGAGACCCGCAATGACCCCAATCAACATCATCCGGTACGCCACCGTCACCCTGTTGTTTCTGCCGACAGGCTGTTCCCATCGCACACCAACTGCAACTGTGGAGGTCATCGACACCAGTCTCAGCATCACGCCCCGCGCGGAGCGTGCGGTGCTCGATGCCGTACAAAACCAGATCGGCCAGATGCGGCGCGGGGATCGGCTGGTGCTGATCCCCATCACCGGCGATGCAGAGAACGATGCCGGGGGGCGCATCCTGCGCCTCTCCGCGCCGACTACGCGCGAGACCTACGACACCGATCTGCGCCGATTTCAGGAGCAAGCCCGGAAACAATTCGTAGCGTGGGTCGCATCGCTCGATCCGCATCAGGCCCGCACCGACATCCTCGGCGCGCTCGATGCCGCCCGTCAGGAACTTGCCGTGATGCCCATTGGCGTCAATCACAGACTCATCGTCGTGAGCGATTTTCTCGAAGACGACGGCACCTATCGCTTCGTATCGGACGGCTCGGTCACGAGTCTGGCGCGTGCCCGTGAGCTCGCTGCGCGTATCCGTGCGCAGCATGGCTTCACGCTGCAAGGTGTACCTCTTTGCCTTGGTCGCCTCGAAAGCAGCGACTTCGCACCGCTCTCGGCACAGCGCAAAGAGGCCGTCCAGGTGTTCTGGAGGGCGTATTTTGCCGCCGGGGGTGTACAAGCCGAGATTCATTTCGATGGCACGGGGATGTTGACTGATGCTGAGCATGGCTGCGTTGGCGGGAAGTGATAACGCATTTTTCGGAAGAGAGGAGTGTCACAAAATGGGTGGATCAAGTCTCATGCAAGGCTGGATAACCCTTCTCGGGGTGTTCGCAATGATCGCTCTCATCCTGACGGCCTTCGGCATCATGCTCGGCATCGTGAAGCCTGCCGATGTCCCCAAACGCGTCGTAGCCATCGTGGGCATTGTAATCGTGCTGATGCTCATTCCGGGCATCCTAGTGAGCGCCTGGAAAAGTCTGTCCTTGTGGCAGCGAATCGGTCTCGCGGTGCTCGGGGTCGGCGCGTGGCAGTGGCTACGACCGCGACGACAAGCACGGAACAAGAGAGGGGAATAGAGGTCACCGTTGAAAGCCGTGTCGAAACTCGATTGATGCGGGAGCCACAGATACGCTCTCTGAACCGCACATACCGACGATTGGAGAAACCATATCCGCACGGATTCGTCGTGCTATTCTCCCGATTATTCCGTCAATTGGATTCCGTACATTCGGTCGGGCGTTCCAAGTGGCATCGAGATTTTAAGGAGAACATACCCGCCCTTTTTGCTTTCCAATTCTGCACAAGTGATTCGGTACACATTGTTCTTCCCAGCCTCGACACTCGCGTTCAAGTGGGGTTGGCCTTTCTCATCAAAGTATTTGTCGAGCTTCGTCAGCCAGAATATCTTCGAATTGGTGATCTTAGAGTCCGGCATATTGACGTAGAATCGCGCAACCTTTGCAACGGTCGGGGCTTCTTGTAGCTTGCGAAGATCGTAGCTGGTCATGCCGTTTTGTTCGCCATACGCGGTCAGTTCCAACAATCCACGATTGGTCGAAGCAAAGACGCCAATCTTTTGTGGATCTGGCGAAGTTTCACAGCCGAGAGAAAACAGCAGCAGACAACCAAGTGCTAAGATGTTACGTACACTGTGGCGGGCCATTCTGATCCTCTTTCGTTGCGGTTCCCACTTCCCCTCATACCCTTACTGGGGCTGTTTCACGGTCCTCCATCCGTCGTCATACTTCCTGAACTCCAAACTTCCGTTCCCCTTCTTTGCGGCGATATCGGTCTCGCTGAGCCAATTTGCTCGCGAGTAGCAGTAGGAGGGAGGATTGGACGATGTGCCCGGAGAGGGTGAGCACCTCGCAAAGTCATCCTTAGTTAGCTGAGATAAGCGCGTGTATATCTGAGTTGGAACGTATCCGTATGTGAACTCGACAGTTGCGTCATTTCCTTCCTGAGTAATGCCGGTAATAGTGGGAGCGGAGGGCCTCGCCACAACTACTGTTCCGTATTCCGAGCGGACTCCCTGTATATTCATCCCTTGCAAATGCGCCTCTACGTCTTTAGATGGAACGACGGAAAAGTTGAAGTACTTATTTTGCTCTTTACAGTCTGGTTCCGGATTGCAGTAGATAAAAGTGTCCGGCGCTTTCTGAAGAACTCCGGCATCTACTAAGTGATTAAGGAAATCGAGCTCTGGCTGAATGCTACGCTTCAGTGTTTCAAAGTCAACGTTGTTCCCTTGTGCGCGCGCAATTTCCATGGACCAACCTGTTTGAGTATGCACTTCCAGTGTGATTTCATTCCCGAACTGGCCCTCGGCCATATTCTCACGAAGAATGCGTTGCGCCGTGCTCCGGGTAAGTTGTTGTCCACTGCAACCAACGACGCCCATGCAAAGCGCGAGAATTACCATCAATTTCCTTGACATCGATCTTTCTCCTTCCTGTTCTCAAATGCGGTTATTACCTCATCTTGTTTCCGTTTTCGACTTTCCGTGATTCTCGAATCAAGCCCCACGAGAAAATCAGTTAGCGTCGATGCCAAACAGAAAGGCGCTTTGTCCGAGCTTGGTGATTATCATGTACTCGCCTGGTGCCAGAGGTTCTACGGGAGACAGTTTCAGCGAGTGTTCCCCATACTTGGCAAAATTCAAAGAACGCAGGGATTCTCCGCTCGTTGACCTTCCGTTCATTCCCATCGACCCCGCCTTCGCAATCACAACCTCGCGGTGGTCCTTCGATACCTTGAGAATGTCCAGGTTGACCAGGCTCTCCGGATCGACGCCTGGGGCATTCAGTCGAACGACAAACTGAATATCCTGACCGGCCTTGAAACGCACCGGCGACGCCGGTCCTTTGAAGATGATCGAGGTTTTGGCTCCTCCATACCCCAGGCCTATCACCTTTGTTTGGGTATTCGGCTGTTGTCTCTCCAGTGGCACTAGCGCACCGGCTGGATCAAGAGCGAAGACGATCCCGATGTATTCAGGTTCCTGCGCTTTCTTGACCTCTTGACCTACGAGTGTAAGAAGCGGCAGAGCAGTTAGCATGAGAAGTGCGACGTATTTCATTGTGGTTGTTCCTTTCCGTTTCAGGTTATTGGCGGCTGTTGAATCCCAGGTCTCAGGATCGAGACCTGTTGTACCCAGCCATTCAATGCGGTAACGTCAACGCCAATACCCCAACCGACGAACTCGGTAGATAGAGAACCTCGGGGGAGCTTTTGGCAATGGCAGATAAGCTCCAGTTCGCTGGCATAGCTACCTGGGGCAGGTTATCGGGAATCCAAACCCAGGTCACGCCACCGTCGGGTGACCATCCAACAATTCCGGGGAAAAGTCCTGAACCTGTTTGGGAATACCCTGTCAAAAAGATGTTGTCTGCGTATTCAGGGTCTACTATCACCGTCGTAGATGCATTGCTTTGAAGGTTGGCTCCTTCCGGTACAACCTTGGTCCAGGTATCCCCATGATCGGTGGATTTGAGCAGATAGTTATCAGCCTGATACACGTAGCCGGTGTGGTTTGGATCAAACGCTATCGAAATGGCGACTTGCGTTTGGTCTGTCAAAGCCCAGCTCGCGCCCCCATCCGCCGATTTGTAAGTTCCGGCCCCTGTTCCAGCGATGAGAACCTGCGGGTTCGATGGGTCGATGGCGAGCGAATAGACCTCCTTGGCGGACAGCGTGCTGAGGCCATTGACGATGGGTGACCAAGTGACGCCACCATCGGTCGATTTAGACACGCCGCCAAATGAGGAGGCGATATAGATCGTCTTGGCCGTTACGGGATCAAAGACAATTGATGTGGGGAGTGAATTCAAGTAGAGGGTTTGCGGTCCGTCCGACCATGTTATGCCGCCATCATTGGAAACTTGCAGTTCGCTGTTGGCCGAGCTTAATGGATCCCATGTAGCGACACCTACCAGTAGATGCCTTGAATTGAACGGATCGACAGCGATGGACTGAGCATCGACATTGAACGTATTCGTCCATGTCTTTCCGCCGTCCATGCTCTTGCTGACCCCTGAACCGTTACCCGCAGCCACGTAAAGAGTAGTTGGTACGTTAGGGTCCACTGCAACCTGAAAGCCATAATTTCCTGTCAGGCCATGATCCGACTCCGTCCATGCCGAGCCGTCAAGCGGAATACTCCAAAGATGCTCGGCCACAACTCCCATCAGGCTGGAAGAGGCCTGGGGCCACTGCAATCCAGAAATGTAATATCCCGTCGCAGCATTAAACGCCGGTTGGAGAGTAGGATAGCTCGCCTGCGACCACGTCTTCCCGCCATCGGTCGTCTTCGCCATTCCTTGGTAGCTCCAGGGGTTTGGCCCATTCATATCCATCTGAACTCCAAATAAATACGCGTCATCAGGGTTCGTCGGATCGATTGCTACTCCCGTACCTCCATAGCCTTGATAAACCTGTGCGCTCTCGAACCACGTGGCTCCGCCGTCTGAGCTGACATACAGAAGCGCGTCATACTGGGTGGTGGCCGGACTTGATCCGCCTGCGTAGATGCGAAGAGGATTGCTCGGAGCCTGCGCAAAGAATCCGCCGACATTGACCGCGCTGCTCAGGGGAGACCACGTATTCCCGAAGTCGCTGGATACATAGAGGCCAGAACAAATGGATTCGTAGTATAGTTTTCCCTCCGTCGATGAGTCGGGAAACAGTGACGTGCTGGCACAAGAACCGGGAAGACTCAGCGGAGTCCAGGTCGATGCGGTGTTCTTCGATCTATAAATAGCGCCGCTTGAGTCTGACACGTACAGAACACTGGCACTCAAGGGGTCCAACGTAAGCGACGAAATAGGGTTGGCAGAGGGCGAAACGATATGGGTCCACGTAGTTCCTTGATCTGCGGAACTGTAGATGGTGCCATCAATGGGGTATTGGACATATATCGTTCCATTTACTGAAACTCCGGCAATTCCGCCTTGAAAGGTAAACGGCTCATTCGTCGCAAATGGTTCCCAGCTGGCCCCGCTGTCGGTGCTTTGGTATAGCCCAGATTGGTAAGCGGAAGCATAGAGTCTTCCGGGTGAAGACGGGTCAGGAGCATACGAGATATGACCGCCTCCAGGGCCGACAATTTTGAAATTCGCACTGGATGGTGGAACCAAGACGGTCACGACAGCGTGACCGGACTTGGTGATGTCCTGAGTTGAGGTGGCCGTGATCGTAACAGCACCTCCGCTGGCTGGCATAAAGGTTCCCGATGATGTAATTGAACCGCTTGCTGCCGACCACGTTACGGCAGAACTGAATGACCCTGTGCCTTGCACTATTGCCGAGCATCCCGAGGTTGTTCCGCTCCCCAGAATGAGCGTCGTCGGGGAGCAGGTTACTGCCACCGAAGTAATCGAAGGCAGTACACTCACAGTCACATTAGTCGAACCGTATTTGCTGGAATCCTCGGTTGAGGTCGCGGTGACGGTCGCGGTTCCCACGCCGGAGGGGGTGAAGACGCCGGACGAGGTGATTGTCCCGCCGGTCGCCGTCCATGTGACGGCGGAACTGTAGCTCCCGGTCCCTTGAACGGTCGTGGTGCAAGTGCTGGTTTGCGCCGTGGTGATGGAAGATGGGGCGCAAGAGGCGCCGACCGAAGTGATGGTGGGCGACGATGGAGGAGTGCCGCCACCGCCATTTCCGCTACCGCCGCAGCCCGAAAGGGAAATTCCGATCCCTACGAGCGTAATCCCTATCCACCTGTCGAGTCTCATCCAGCGCCTCTTTCATTGCATAACGTATTGAAAACAGATTGTTTATCTGCGTTCCCCGTCTTCCGCGGTTCCCCGACGGCATTCATAAAGCTTGAACAGATCGCCTGTCCTCTATAGAGGGTATGTCCTCGATAGGGTACATCCAGACTTGAGATATGGCAACGGATATTTGTGTTTTGGTTGGCCGCCGAGTACGAGAACTGAGGCTGGCTAAGGGCTGGACGCAGACCTACCTATCCGTGCACGCAGGCGTTGGCCGAAATTACATTTCTGATGTGGAGTTGGGAAAGAAAGAGATCGGTCTCAGAAACCTGCATTTACTCGCGCTGAGCCTGGACGTTCCACTGGAGAGGCTTGTCCAGGGACTCTAACGTCAATCAGACCTCATCCGGCTTCGGCCTACCCCGCCTCTTACCTCATATATTGTCGAGGGGCTTTTGTCTCACTCACGCAATCTTTCGAATGATCGTGAGGCAAAATCGGCGGCTACTCGTGCATTGCCGTTGTGAGCATACAACAACCATTCTTTACACAACTAACTGATTTCCCTATACTTCTGATGACTGAACCTGACGATATGCTCCCGGCTACACCTGCAAATTCGGAGTGGCTTACCCGTAAGCGCCTGATCGATGGCAAGCTGAAAGCTGCCGGGTGGCGCGTTATTCCATTCGCGCCGGGGAAGCCTTTGACCGATCTCGATCGGTGCGCCATCGAGGAATTTGAGACCGCAAACGGTCCAGCCGACTATGCACTCTGTCTCGGCGGTCAGATCGTGGCGATTCTGGAGGCCAAGAAACTGACGCTTGGGCCGCAGAATGTCTTATCCCAGGCGGAGCGCTATTCAAAGGGCATTCAACAGCCTGGGTTGCAGGCTGGTCCGTTCGGCGTTCCCTTGCTCTATTCAACCAACGGTGAAGTGATTTGGCATCACGATGTTCGGAACCCACTGAACCGCTCTCGCCAGATCGCACAATTCCACACGCCTGAGGCTGTGAACGAAATCCTCAGCTTTGATTTGGACGCCGCGATTGCGCGACTGCGTTCAATCCCGAATAAAAATACCAAACTGCGACCTTACCAGCTAGAAGCCAACGAAGCCATTGAACAGGCGATTGCAGATCGCAAGCGGGCGATGCTGGTTGCGATGGCCACCGGCACCGGCAAGACGTACACGATGGTGAACGAGATTTACCGCTTGATGAAATCGGGCACCGCGCGTCGGGTGCTTTTCTTGGTGGATCGTCGGGCGCTCGCGGCTCAGGCCGTTCGTGCTTTTGGATCGTTCGATGCTGACCAAGGACTAAAGTTCGACAAAATCTACGAGGTCTACAGCCAGCGATTTCAGAAAGAAGATTTTGGCGAAGATGAAAAATTCGACCCCAAGGTTTTGCCGCAATCCTATTTGCAGACTCCGAAATCCGGCAGTGCGTTCGTCTACGTCTCCACCATCCAGCGAATGACCATCAACCTGTATGGGCGCGAAGCGGCAATGGGTGGAGAGGAACCCATTGATGACGATGCCGATAAACTCGACATTCCGATTCACGCGTTCGATTTGGTCGTCGCCGATGAATGTCACCGAGGCTACACCTCGTCCGAGGTCGCGCTCTGGCGCAAGACGCTGGAACACTTCGACGCGATCAAGATTGGTTTGACCGCGACGCCGGCTGCGCACACCACCGCCTATTTCAAGGACACGGTTTACCGTTACGAGTATGAGCGCGCCGTCCGGGAAGGTTTCCTTGTCGATTACGACGTGGTGAAGATTCGCTCCAATGTCCGCATGAACGGCGTATTCCTCAAAGAAGGGGAAGAGGTCGGCCTCATCAATCCCGAAACCGGCTCGAAGAAACTCGACAGCATTGAGGACGAACGCGCGTTCGATGCTTCGACTGTCGAGCGCGAGATCACGTCCCCGGATTCCAATAAGAAAATTCTCGAAGAGATCAGAACCTACGCACAGGAGCATGAGCAGACATACGGCCGCTTTCCCAAAACGCTCATCTTCGCCGCCAACGACCTGCCGCACACCTCCCACGCGGATCAATTAGTGGACCAGGCGCGGGATATTTTTGGCCGGGGCGATTCCTTCGTCCAGAAGATCACGGGAAGCCCAACCGTTGACCGTCCACTCCAGCGTATCCGTGAATTCCGCAACCGCCCGAATCCAGGCATTGTCGTTTCCGTGGATATGCTGACCACCGGCGTGGACATTCCAGACCTTGAGTTCATTGTTTTCCTGCGCCCGGTAAAATCGCGCATCCTGTTCGAGCAGATGCTCGGACGCGGCACCCGGAAAGGGGAGAAGTTCCCCGACAAGTCGCATTTTGTCGTCTTCGATTGCTTCGATGGCACCCTGCTTGAATACTTCCGGCAGGCGACCGCCATCACCGCCGATCCGCCGACCGGCGTCATGCGCACCATCCCTGAGATCATCGACGACATCTGGGCGAACCGCGACCGCGAGTACAACATCCGCTGCCTCACCAAGCGGCTCCAGCGCATCGACAAAGAGATGCACGGTGATGCGCGCGCCGATTTCGCCGCATTCGTACCGGAAGGCGATCTTGCCGCCTACGCGAAGAACCTGGGTGCCGCGCTCCATAGAGATTTTGTCCCGACGATGGGCCTGTTGCGGAATGCGGACTTCCAGCGCCTCTTGCAGGAGTACAAGCGCAAGCCGCGCGTCTTTTACGTGGCGCATACGACGCAGGATGAGGTTTCCTCGGAGTGGCTCGTCCGCGGCTTGGATGGCAAAGAGTACAAGCCGGACGACTACCTGACCGCCTTCTCGGAATACGTCTCCACCCACCAGACCGACATCGACTCCATTGCAATCCTCTTGAAGCATCCCCAGGACTGGGGGCCGGATGCGCTCAAGTCGTTGCGTGAAAAGCTCGCCGCCGCGCCACAACGATTCACCGAGCCGAATCTGCAAAAGGCATTTGAGCTGCGGCGCAACAAGGCATTGGCCGACATCATCTCGATGGTGAAGAATGCCGCCGACACGCAGAGTCCGCTTCTCAACGCTGCCGAGCGCGTTGACCGCGCCATTCGGAAAATCACGAGTGCACAGACCTTCACGAAGGATCAATTAGTCTGGATAGAGCGGATTCGCACACACCTCCAAGGCAACCTTTCCATCGATCAGGACGATTTCGAGAGCCAGCCGATTTTCAGCGACTTCGGCGGATGGGGACGTGCCGTCAAGGTGTTCGGCAATCGTCTCCCGGCGTTGATGCAAGAAATAAATGAGGCCATCGCAGCATGAGTGATATCGTCCAAAAACTTTGGGGGTTTTGCCACACGCTCCGGCATGACGGCGTGGATTACGGCGACTATATAGAGCAGCTTACCTATTTGCTCTTTTTGAAGATGGCCGAAGAAAAAGGTGTGGAGATTCCCAAAGGCTGTGATTGGGACACCCTGAAAAGACTCTCTGGAACCGACCTCACCGACCATTACAACGAAGTGCTGCGCAAATTGCGCTCCGCCGATGGACTGCTCGGCGACATCTTTACCCAGGCCACTTCCCGTTTTACCAACCCTATCAATCTCCGCCGCCTGATCGACATGATTGATGAGGAGGAGTGGTCGTCGCTTGATGTGGACGTGAAAGGCGCGGCCTTCGAGGGACTGCTCGAAAAAGCTGCCAGCGAAGGCAAGAAAGGTGCCGGACAATACTTCACGCCGCGCGTTCTCATTCAGACCATCTGCCGGTTGATGAAGCCGGACCCGCGCGGTCGGAAAGATTTTACGATTGCTGATCCTGCTTGCGGCACCGGTGGCTTTTTGATCTGCGCGTATGAATGGCTGGTTGCTGAGAGCAAAGGCGTCTTTGACCGCGCCGATGCCAAGCGGATACGGACCAAAACATACTTCGGCCAGGACCTTGTTGCGCGCCCGCGCCGGTTGGCGCTGATGAATCTCTATTTGCACGGCGTTGAGCCGCACATCTACCTCGGCGATACGCTTTATGAACCGGATCGCGGCGAGCGTTACGATGTCGTGCTCACCAATCCGCCCTTTGGCACCAAAGGGGCCAACCAAGCGCCGGACCGCGAAGACTTCACCATCGAGACCAGCAACAAGCAATTGAACTTCGTGCAGCACGTTGTGAATACGCTCAAACCTGGTGGTCGCGCCGCGATAGTCCTGCCCGACAACTGCTTGTTTGAAGACAAGGCCGGAGAAGTCTTCGAGATTCTCATGCAGGACGGCAATCTGCATACTGTGCTGCGCCTGCCGCGCGGCACATTCACGCCGTACAGCCAGGGTGTCAAGGCAAACGTCATCTTCTTCCAAAAAGGCTACCCGACCGAGAACGTCTGGATATTCGATGCCCGCTCCAATGTTCCCGGCATCACGAAGAAAGATCGTCCGCTGACTAAAGAGCACTTTGCCGAGTTTGAGAAAGCATACGGCAAGGACCCGAACGGACAGAGCAAGCGAGCGGATGGGGGAGAGACCGGACGCTTCCGCAAGTTCTCGCGCCAAGCCATCAAAGAGCGCGGCAACAAACTCGACATCACTTGGCTCAAAGACGAATCTCTGGAAGATAGCGACGACCTGCCCGACCCGCAGGAATTAGCGACGGAAGCCGTCACCGAGTTGGAGGCTCTTGTCGATGACCTCCGCGAAATCATCGCCCTTGTTGAGAAACAGGAGGGCATAGGGGAATGACGGAATCGCTTCCTGAGGGGTGGGTATATACAACACTTAAGACCCTCGTTGGGCCGGAGGGACTCTTTACTGATGGGGATTGGATATTGTCTGAACACCTAAAAACAGGGAATGATGTGAGGCTAATTCAACTTGCTGATATAGGTATTGGGGTATTTCAGGATAAATCCAAAAAGCATATTTCGAGTAAGACCGCTCACGATCTTCGAGTTACATTCCTTCGCCAGAACGATGTGCTAATTTCCAGGATGGCAGACCCATTAGCTCGCGCGTGTTTGTTTCCGACCTTGGGACTTCCTGCGATAACTGCTGTCGATGTGGCGATTGCGCGTTGTGATGAATCTGTTTGTATCCCAGCCTATTTGATGAATTTGTGCAATTCATTTCAGGTTCTCGTGCAGGCTGAAGCAGCTGCAGTTGGCACTACCCGTAAAAGAATTAGCCGGAAGAATCTGGAGGAGATTCAAGTAGGTCTTCCACCGTTACCAGAGCAGAAACGTATCGTGAACATACTTGAAATGCTGGCTGATAAGGTGGACCACTGCAATGCGCGATTAAGAACGATTACTGCGCTCCTCAAGCGATTCCGCCAATCTGTTCTTGCTTCGGCCTGCTCTGGACGCCTCACCGCTGACTGGCGAATTCAACGAAATGGCGCACCAGCGCCAGATGAGACTAATGCGGAGTCTGACGATCTTCCGCTGGGATGGAAGGCCGTTTGTGTCAGCGACGTGATTGACGATCTTAAATACGGAACCTCTCAAAAATGCGGATATGAGAAACGTGGTGTGCCGGTATTGAGAATTCCGAACGTCGCCAAAGGCGTGATTGACCATAACGACATAAAGTATGCTGAATTGCCCGCCAAGGAACAGAAGCAACTCCATCTACTACCCGGAGATATTCTGATCGTTCGTTCAAACGGCAGCGTATCTTTTGTCGGGAAGTGTGCGCTCGTCGGGGAGCATGAACGCGGCTTTTCATATGCCGGATACTTGATCCGCATTCGTCCAAATCAAACCATCGTTTCGCCTGAATTTCTCAATTTGGCGCTCAGTAGCTATGACGTTCGGTTGCAGATTGAACTTCAGGCGCGGTCTACGAGCGGCGTCAACAATATCAACAGCGAAGAGGTACGTGCACTACGATTATCCCTGCCGCCGTTGGATGAGCAAGAAGAGATCGTGCGCCGCGTGAATAAATTGTTCATACTCGCCGACAAGATTGAAACACGATACAAGGCAGTCCAGCAGCAAGTTGACCATCTTCCGCAATCTATCCTTGCCAAAGCCTTCCGTGGCGAGCTCGTTCCCACCGAAGCCGAGCTCGCCGAGCGTGAAGGTCGGTCCTATGAATCTGCCGAGCAACTGCTCCAGCGCATTAAGTATTCACGTGGTACTGCGCCTGCATCTATTGTCAAGAAGCGCGGCAAGCAGCCCACTTCTAAATAGGCTTCAAAGCCTCCCAAGCCCATGCTGTTGCGCGCAAAATGTGGTTTGCGGCTCCGCCTTGATGTGCAATGTATGAAATGCTAAAGTTAATCTGTTATGAACAAGCCGAAGGAAATATCCGTAGAGGAGTGGAAGGAACTTATACGAGTGCCTGTCATTAGGGAGTCTTGGGGATTAGAAAATGAGACACCAGAGGAATTTGCTGACATGGTGTATGCGGCAAAGTTTCATTTTACGAGCGGCGGTCCTGGATACGTTGGAGATATGTATATTCTACAAGGCGACGCATTGGGGGAGCCGATGACTCTCATTCGTAAAGACGGTAAGTTGGTCGTGGCTTAATTACTCTTGGCGTTGGGCTTATCTTCGAAGGTGGTTTTATACTTATCGGCTATTCAATGTTCCCAGCTTACATCAGCGTGTAAACGGTATTTCACTTCATTGGTGCTGGTCGGCTCGGAACGGAGAACTTCTTCCGGGTCAATATCCAGATCCGCCTTCGCAAAGCATTGCGCCATGCAGTCTCGAATACGGCGCACCTGTTGCCGTACTGCTGTTCGGCTCGACCGCGCACGGGCCAGATGGACATAAAACAGTTCGCTATTTAGCCGTTCTTGTATTTGCTCTGCGTTTAATGAAATGCCGTTATGCCGAGCCAAAAAATCAAGCAGAATCAAATGGGTTGTTGATAACGGTAACCGGTATAAGCGTCCCTGGTGGATTAGCCAGGCGGACAGTATTTTTTCTTCTCCCGGAACGCAACGTCCAGGCAATCTCGTACCCGCGCATTCATGCACGATGACCAGCCTCACCTTGCCACGGTGCACCGATTCGATCTGGTACGCCGCGAGATCGTAATACAGTAACGCAAGGTCGAAATTGCTATCCTGCATGGTAACGCGCCTCCATCGGTCGTGGTCAACTCAATCACGCCGCAACGAACAGAGGAAGAAACTGGGCACCGGCGTCCACCACACGCTTCGGCACGTCATTGAACTGAAGGCAGCGTGAGAGCCCGAAGATCAACTGAATCCCGCCGCAGCGACGTTGATATTCGCAGACGGCCTTTAGCTGTTGGAATCTTCCGGGAATCTCGACTTCATAGACAAATACGGCGTCTGCATTCGACAGCAGTTCTGCCGACGGCATGGCGAGTGAAGTGTAGATGCGTGGCTGCTTGGACCGCCTATCACGGAAGCCTGCAACTTGACCATTGAGAACCGTGTTTGAACCGATCCACAGGATGTCTTCGCGCCCGCCCGACGGGTCTTGACATACTAGGCCAGATGCGGCACTGTTAGGGGGTTCGGAATTAAGAATAGCTCGTGTTGTGTCGGTTGGGCGCATAGTGATGTATGCTCCTAACCGCTCACCACAGTGAGTGAATACCCCGGGGGCGCCAACCCCCGGGTTTTTCTCTATGGTGGCGGGTTGTAGTAGCATGACGGTAACAGGATCAACCAGTTCAAAGAACTCCGCTTTTCATCCGTTTTGTCCGGAAATTGTCCACGTATTTGGGGAGGATTTGGATAGTGCACGACGATCAACAACATCGTTACCTTCAGTTCGGCCCCTTTATATTTGATTCGCTTGAGCTGACGGTCACAAAGAATGGCATCACCCTTCCATTTGAACGCAGACATTACGACATACTGAAATGTCTCATTGAAAATCGCCCCGAAAAGGTTCGTTGTACTGATACCTGCCTTTCTGAGACCTTATCTTCTCAGCCAGAGATAAATGAGAAGCATCGGTTACTTACAAAGTATCTGAGTGAATTGCGTGGGTTGATGGGAAAGACAGAGTACCGCAAATATATTAGGAACACTTCTAAGAAACGTGATCCTGAGGGAACAGGCGCATTTGAATTCTTCGGTCCCGTGACCCATCTTCAAATATCATCCACTGGCAAGCCGACTACATTAACCGAAGCAATCAATCCAAATCTGAGCAGCTTTCAGAACGCAGTCATCGGGGCTAATCGAAAAGGCGGCGCTTATGATGTACCGCTTATTGAGCATCTGGATATTAAGGAGTGCCTGATTCGGCTGGGATGTACGAAGGATTTGCTCTCCTCGGAAGAGGCTATAATTCGGAATTGGCTTGGCCAGCGCGTGAGTGAGCCGTTGTGGCGCTCTGAAGGCCCTGCGCTCTATGATGCGCTAAAAGAGCGCGGAGAATCCGCAAAGGCTTGCTCGGCAGTTGATGCGTTCGTTCAACATCTTGTCTATTGTTGTGCACCGAGGCATGGTAGTGTTTCCTCCTTCTACCTAAGCATCAGGAAAGTTTCAGAGGCATATCGTATGTTACAAGGCGAAATGCAAGTAGGAAACGCATCCGATCTTAGTCCCGAAGGACAAGTTATCAGTGTTCATAATTATCTCTTGAGTACGAACCGACTGGCATTTTTGCCCGCGCGCCTTTTACTTGGCGGTGCTCTTCCTAATAAAGATGACGAGTTATTTTACTTCACAGGTCTATTCACGTTCACTCTGGATGATAGTGATCTAGCTAAGATTCCAGGGGGATTGAAGGCATTGTCAAGCAAATCCACGGACTTTGCCGTCACCAGTTTCTTCGCCAATCCCGATCCTTCTATATGTCCGATTCTGAAATTTTCTGGACACCTCCGTGAGTTTCCGGTAACCATGAGCCTGTCTCGTAAGTATGTGAGGTTTAGTTCCGTCACGGCGGCTATTCTTCCGATGGTCCTTTCCAAAAAGCGGTTAGAGCTGCGAGGGATTGGTGCGATGAGGCATAACGACGATCTGCATGAACTACACCCACTCGCCTGCGGATTCTAAGTGAGGTACCAACATTGGAAGCCAGACATTTTGTAGGCGCAATCATTTCCCTTCGTGATGGGCATAATGAACCGAGAGATTGGGTATTGCTCAAATTTCTTGGTGAAGGAAAATCTGGGATCGTCTACCAAATGGCCCCGGTTTCCAATCCGAGTACCGAGATGCGTGTTGTGAAGTTTCCTAGCTCCGATGTCCGGTTTCAAATGACGGTTTTGCATAACTCATTTCGACTAGCTGAGGAGATGTTTCCAGAACACCCCCAGAGGTTGACATCTGAGGAACGATTGCGTCGTTTGACCGACGAAATGCTCTTGCGTATAGAGAGCAGCGGGGCCGCTTTCAGGGTTAAGGCCTATCGTAATCTCCTACGAGCGGCTGTTTTGGCACTCGTAGCGCACTTCTATGAGCAGTTTAGGCTCGGAACATTGCCGGCTTCCTTCCTAGATCGAGACGACGCTGTCACTCCGCTCATTGACGAGAACCTGGTGTGCCAGATTGAGTTTAAGCTAGATGAAGAACTTCCTAACGAAATCCGGTGCTTCCTTGAATGCTGCGTTGAAGATGTCAAAAGAAGGATCGATGCGTTGAAGACAACAGATTCATATCATCCACTATTGCAAAACAGATTTGTCAAACTTCTTGGACTTCATTTGGAAGGATTTCTAAATTGGGGCGAGCTTCTCATCATCACGAATTCTGATCGTTTCCGCAAGGAGTGTATTTCCAGTGAGATTCTGAATTTCAAGGACGCTATTCCTTTCTTATATTATCGTGCTTCGGAAGAAAAACAGTCACTTGAAGCTGCTCGTGAAAAGGGCGAATCTGGCGCGAGTTCTGAAGTCGTTGATATGATCCTCGCCACGAAAGCGACAGCACTCTATTTTGAGGAAACTGCGGTGAGGTATTGCCCATCTTTGCCATATCTCAGTGGCTTCGCTAAGAGTTGGCTGGCTCGCACGCTTTTGCTGTCGGATGAGAAGAATGAGGCCGTTGCATTGTTGGAAGAGGCATTGGACACCCTCACCACGGACGAATATCCGCTGGAGAGGTTCGACACTTTGTTAGATTTGACTAGGCTGTTACGCGACTCGGAACGGGATCGTAGCAACAGATACGGCAGAGAGGCGCTTGAGATCAAAGAACGACTCGGAATTACACTATCAAGTTGACTGTCGATACTCTAACGAACGTGCGTTTGCGTGCTTGGTCGAGGAGTGGTTTCCAAGGCTTGCTCGGTGACCGCACTTCGCCAAAATGCCATCCGGAAGCAAATGGGTATGATTCCAAATTTCTGCCGTAGCGATAGCGGTGAATTTCAGGCCTCTGTAGACGAAATCGTAGCGGTCAAAGCATCCTGAAGCAATCCAGAACTACAACTTTCAACGGCATGGCCGCAACTCATTCAATATAAAGCAGTTAAAATCACTCAATTTCAACAAAGGGAAATAATAGGCGAAAACTGGTTCGGGACCAGGGGGTCGGAGGTTCAAATCCTCTCTCCCCGACCATATTTTTCAATAACTTAGAGCCGTTTTATCCCGATTAAGAAATCCAATGTAGACGATTTTGTAGCGGTCATTGCCTCCAAGAACCATTCGCTGCAATACCTTTTGACCTTTCAAGGGGCTACGACTGCGATTTCTCATCTCAAGGACAATTGAACTATTGCCGCGCCGGACGCGCATTTGCTACCATCCTTGCAACTCTGCTTAGAACGAGGAATGCACCATGAAGCGACTGCTGCTGATCGTTCTCGCCATTTGCAGCCTTGGCGTAGTGGT